>Ga0180437_10003935_pt1 | contig 21597 bp, 28 predicted proteins | sample SS_ome_4_FD_132410 | JGI IMG/M metagenome (GOLD analysis project Ga0180437, IMG submission 132410) | Hypersaline lake sediment archaeal communities from the Salton Sea, California, USA - SS_3_D_1 metaG | ecosystem: Environmental > Aquatic > Non-marine Saline and Alkaline > Hypersaline >...
ATCAGACGCTGCTTTCTTTTCCATGTGGCACACCTCCTCTGGAGGTATACCACATTTTTTCGCAGCAAATTCCCAGATCCGCTCCAAATGCGGACCTTTATGATAATCGACAAAGTAGTATTATAGATCCCCCTGGAAGCTCTTGCCTCAGTCGCTTGATGAAGCCGGGAAATCGTTCTGGTTTTTTGGGAATTGTAAGTCTCATAGATTCACCATTTTCCCTATAATTTTCTCTGAGGTGCAATACATACACATATTTTGCACCTCGGCACTTAAACCCGCATGGTTATTGAAAAAAGTTTGTGCAGTCCCGTTGTGCAAAGGTACTGCAAAAGCCCTATCGTGCAGTAACTCTGTCAAAATTATTCTAATTATAGTTGGTACAGTCAATATGCTTTTGCATAAGCTTTGCATAAGCTTTGCATAAGCTTTGCATAAGACATATTTAGATAATAGTACTAACATAAACATAATAATAATAAGCATATATAGCATAGTTTATATATCCAACTGCAATATTTTTGTAGATTCAGTATCATGAGTATATTTGCCATACCTTTTGGGCCCTTTAGCTATTAGATTCCTCTTTCTGGCTTCCGATATTAGACTGCCTGCCTGTCTTTCGCTGATCCCAAGCTGCATCTCAACCAATGTCCTAAGCTCCGTGTAGCTTGCTGGCTTTCCATGCTCCTTGAGAATGTCTGCTACCTTATCTGCACTCATTGAGGGTATCTCTTCGGGAGACTCAACGACTTCCAACAACCGTGTCTCTGGATTCAGGAATACGCATACATCGGGCAATTCCGGCCCATGCCTCAGATCAAAAGTGATTTTCTTATAGTCTGGCGCTCTGCGATCTGAGTATCTTTCGATCCCTATGCAAGCCTCCGCGTAGTTCCCCCAACCCGATGAGCCAATGATTTCGTGTATGGATTGCCGTTTTGTTATTGTCGGCTTACCGTAATGATGCAGAAACAACCATGCAACGGGATTATCGAGTTCAGAGCTTATTACTTCCATCCTGTTGATGAATGTCGTCACATTCTCCAATTTGTTCAGATCCCTTGATAATGCCCTGGATATTGGATCAATGATAACAAGTTGCGCGCCGACCTTGCTGATTTCCCCCTTCAGTATGTTGATACTGGCTTGCTTTTCCAGCGTCAACCCTCTACATTCCAGAAGATGAAGTCTATCAATGGATATTGCTGATCCCCAACCGTCCAACTGTTGGCGGATCAACTTTGCCATGCTTTGCGCTGTGCCTTCAAGATAGCAATACAGTATATTGACTCGGTTCTCAACTGGAAAGCCCAGGAAATCAGTCCCAGATGCGACCGACAAGGCCAACTGAATCGCCATCGAAGTCTTACCAGTTTTAGCAATCGCCGCCATTACCGAATAGCCGAACGCTGGCAATAAACCTCGCCCAATTACCATCGGCGGATCTTCATATTCTACCTCTACAAGTTGATTGGCGCTTACTGCCACCATATCGAGTTTTGACTTGTCTTTCGGGACCTCTGAGAGTAAGCCTTCCATCTTTGACAGAAGTTCTTCCTCTGACGTGGTGTCTATATCAGCTTCCACGCCCAATGCTATGACCTGTCTCCTGATCCAGCACATCATCACCATTTTGGCATAATAGTCCACGTTTTCAACGGTTGGAACAGAGTCAATCATCTCATCTAAGTATGCAACTCCATAAATCTCGTTTAAGAATCCGCGCTCTGTAGCCGCCTTAACTAAAATGAGCAGATCAACGGCTTCTCCTTTTTCGTACAGTGCCAATATGGTTTGATAGAATATCTGGTGAGCCTCGCGGTAAAAATGTTTTGGCAATAAGCCCAAGCGCACAACTTTGGTTATAGCAGCTTTGCCCTCGTCTGGCATAAGCAATGCTCCCAGGACGGCTCTCTCTGCGTTTGTATTCTGCGGTAGTGGCTTTTCTAAACTCGGATGGTTCTCTTTATCCCTGTCCTGCATGAAGTATCTCTCTCTCCCGCTCCCTGTCCTGTTGGAAATAAAAAAAGCAGCATGGCGGACAGGGAGCATATACCATGCTGCTTTCGGGAGAGAAACAGGACACCGACAAGACCGGCCAAGCCTCTTGGTGTTCTGTCTTTTTTATTGACCGATTGGTCATGTTCTGTTATACTATATAAGGAAAGCACGTGAAACTATCCTTTCTGTTTCACCTGTTTTTGCTGGCGATTCATAATCTATTTGTGATTCGCTTGCTTCAAATGACATAGTTTGAAATCCCAGAAGGGGAAAATTTTTGTGAAAGCCCCGGGGCGCCCTCCAGGGCTTTCACCGCGTATGTTATAAATGCTCGTCTAGCTGAATATCTCCGTTGAGCAGCCCATGGATCCTCCGCACCGTCTCCAGGGGATGCGGGAAAAACCGCCAGCCTCGGAAATCTCTCTTGCTTTCGATGATCCCCCTGTCTGCGTAATTCCGAATCGTGTTTGGATGTAAGTTTACCATTTCCGCTATCTCTTTTACCGTTGCACGATCAATCATCTTCATACCTCCAAAGCTATATAAGAATTATATCACGATATATTACACTTGTCAATCAAAAACTGCTTCAGTGTGATACAGCCCTTTTCCTAAGTTGGTAAGCTCGCACGCGATGATAATCGCAGCAATATTTCTGCTCGCTGCCACTGGGATTCTGAATAAATACCTTCTCGCATGTCTCCAGAGCGCACATAGCGATCCTCGCGTTCCTCTGGGTAACAGCTACCACCACCTCGTATAAAGCTTTCAGCAGCTCCCGGGTATCATCCGCTGTTTTCTTTTCAATGACCCAGGTTCCATCCCTCTCCACTTGTCTGTAGCCGCGATAATTGATAGCCTCGTCAATGGTTTCCAAATCAGCGTCAGACATACGTTGTCCGGTCAACGCCTTATCCATGATAGTTCTGAACTGTGGTAATTCCAGCGTCAATAATTTATAAGCCCCCAGAACCTTAGCTGTAATAAGCTGCTTATCCCGCTCGAATCGCTCAGGGATATATTTCGGAATATCTATGCTATTGAGTAGATATAGATTGATAAAATGCCGCTCACTATCGCTGTCCGCGTCCAGGTAATAGTAATCCAGCGCAGCTCTGAGCTGCACTTCTGACGGAATGATAGCTGTGTCCTCACGCCAGCATCCAGGATACCAGCCTTTAGGCTTTAGTATAGACCCTCCGCCGGGACCAAATGCTAGATCGTCCAGTCTTGAATAAATATACTGCGCTGCCCTATCTAATTTCATATCTTACCTCACCTCGTAATCCCATAATGCGCCCCCGCCTTATCCTCCGCTGATAAGTGTTCCATCCATTGATTTTCTTATCTCTTCTGGATTAAGAGCCTTACTCCAAATGCAAACCTCATCAATCATACCATCAAACCAGCGGTCAGCGCCATGCATAGAGCCTATCCACAGCCTCACTGCATCATTATCCCGCATAATGCCAATGCTTCCCCTATTTGCAACCTGCACGCCGTTAAGGTAAATCCTGGCTGTTTCTCCATCATAGGTCGCGGCTATATGAACCCATTCGCCCGCCGGAAATGATGTGGCTGTCGTTAAGTCTATGAACGCTAAGTTATCATCGTTCCTCATACAAAATCTTATCTGTCCGCCAGCCCTAACCTCAAGGTGGATTATACCATCCCTATCATAATCCCACCTGCTGATAATATCGTTCATGGATCGAGTTCGGGCAAAAGCCCATACTTCCATAGTGATTTCGCTTACAGTGCGAGAAAGGCTCTCGGAGATACCTACCTCAATGGAGTCGTTAGTAAAGTCAAGAGCATCCCCCCTATACCCTTTCACGATCTTTGGGTCATTTATTATGATGCCATTGTTGCCATAGCTCGTTATGTCCTTAACCTCCCGGCCTGTAATTGTATCACTTTCAAAGGGCATATAAAGCACCAACTCTGGTGGTAATTCATCTTTTGTGACCCTATGGCCTCCTCTCTCCGTTGCCTTGCTATATACTCCATCTTCCGAATCCTCATGTATATCGCAACCCATTATCAAGAGAGCAAACATCGCCATTGTGATAGAAATAATCAGCCTAAACATTGTGTCCACCTCCCGCTTACGTTGGAACCAGCGACGCCAGAAAGGTCGTTCTAATCTGTGATCCTATGTTCCATCTTCTCTATGAGTTCAGCCTGTTACTCTATGATCTTCTCTTGCCGATTACCTCTTGCGTGTAACTAGATCATCATTCTCTAGCCGTATCCGCATTGTCATGTCGCTCACCACAAACTGCTGAGCCAGCGAGCGAATTGCTACATTGTCAATGAAGTCCAAGTAGTCAACTTGGTCAGCATAAACAGCATATTGCGGGTGATCTTCTGAGTATCTCTGAAAGGTTTCGTTTCTCTCCCTTTCAAATTCATCTATTAAGATACCCCTTGGAACGAGGATAAAGCCCGCGAGTTCATCAGCTTGCCATTCTGCCCACTCGCGCGTCTTTTGCTGCTGTGGTGTTGATTGTATGGCGATCATTGTCGAGACCCAATCTTCGAGTGTAGCGAATTTGTATTGTTTGTATATGTGCCCATGCAGCAGCATGTGCGCTACTTCATGCGCCAGAGTGAATCTATATCTGTTTTCTCTCTGCTCCAGGATGAATTGATCAACGGTGATACTTCTCAGATCCGACGATATGAAAGCGTCTATGTCAAGACCCGCTTCCTTGGAACTCTGTTTTAAGTTCGGTACTGGTATAATGTCCATTCCCAAACTAGATTCGACTATGGACTCTATAGGAATAGGAACCGAGTAAGTGGGATGATACTGTTGCAGGAATCTCTTGCCTATGGCGGCTATCTTATCCCTAGATGTCCACTTTACCTTGAATTCGCGAATCATGATTCTGCGATCTTCTTAGCTAATTCCCGCAGTTTTTCCTCCGAGAACTCCTTGCCTCTTAATGTCCTGAAGAATATTGGGAGACGCGCAAGTGTTTCTTCATCCTGGAGAATATCCTCCGGTATCTTGCCAGCACTGGCGCAAGCCAAATCTCTAAATGTCTCCAGTTCGTGATGCTTGATATTGAGATAACGTGCGTATTCCTCCACTCTGTCCAATGGCGGAGGCATCTTCCCTCTTTCGATTTTGCTGATATTACCAGGATCTAGCTGGTTTTCCAGACAGAATTGCCTTAATGTCTTCCCTAACTCCGTCCGCCTTTGCTTAAAGAACTCCCCAAACGTCATCATTGTGGCACCTCCTGTTTAACGATCCCTAAATGTTGTAAAATATTTACAACACCTATTTAGAGTATACCACAAGTAGAGAAAAATGCAACTAGAAATTTTGCTCTTAGTCAATTTTCTTTCGGTCGCCTTTTGAACCACCTTCTGTAAAATGGCTGTTGATAGTGCGCCAGTTCTCCCCTCAGTTCTGCTATCTCTTTCTCCCTTGCCTCCAGATCCGCCTTGGCCTGTTCCTTTTCGGATTCCGATTGTTCCAATTTGCTATCATGAGCCTCCAGCATGAGTCTGTATTGCCTATTCTCTGCCTCCAACTGGCCCAACCTGGTCATTAACCCATCGTAGTGTTCCAGAGGTACGGGGATCGTTTCCGGGCTTTCCGACTTTCCGCTAACATCGGAAACGTCCTTTCCGATTTCCGCTAAGCCGCTTTCGTCTACTAACCATCTCCCTTTCTCTTTTTTAGCGACTATTCTGCCCTTATCTATCCAGTTTCGGATCGTCCTATCGGAAACTCCAGCTTTCCGACTTGCCGCCGTTACCGTTATCCATTCTGGCAATATGACCACCGCCTTTCCCGGCGATCATACCATGCCCAGGTAATAGCGTCAAGCACTGGCTCACTCTATGCCCAAATCCTTATGCGTTATGGACTCGACGCTGACATAAACAACGTCGCGTCTCGACTGCTCAACCCCCAAACACGCCAGGGAGAACGCAATCACCAGGTCGTCATGTTCCCCCTCGATAGCTTCGTATCTGATAGTACCAGCCCGGGCGCCTGCTTTCCTGCGAAAGTCCTGGATCTGCTGCTCAAATAGTTCCATTACCCGGGAGCCTTCTAGTTCCTTCGCTATCTTCAGGTCGCCTTGCTCACGTAGAACCATAGCGTTATCAATTAGGTGTATCTTGCTCACTGTATTTGTCTGGCTGTCGTAGCCTGCCTCGCCTGGTGTTATCCTCACACGAAACATCCAGCAATTCTGATACATACTGACTACTGGCTCAAAGAATCCCTCTATCACAGGATCGCCTAAGCCAGTAGCATCGACCCAGACCTCGACCCTGACTGGTTGTGTTTCACGCTGTAAGCACCTGGCAATCAGCCCCTCAAGCTCCTTTGCTACAGTTCCCCAGGGAGTATGCAGCGGGATCTGTGACAGACCAATAAGTCCGATATCCTTTTTGGTTTTACTCAAATCCACATCCTTGTAGTCTGCAAGCTCCAGAACATACTCAGCTTTGCCTATATGCCAGTAATATTCTCTTACCTCCAGCGCAGCCCAGGCGGTATAATCCACGTCGCGACCCAAGTCCAGCCCAATCTCGTATTGTATACCCATACAATCACCTCCTACAACGCCCTAAATGCGTCACTGTACAACTCTGGCTCTGTGAATGATCTGAATACCATGCCTTCTATGTCCAGAAATTCGCACATATATTCCTGCAGGAAATAGAACTCCCCCAGGTCGCGCTTCTCTTGCTCAAGAAATTCTTTGGTTATACGCGGGCATTCATCAGCCGTTATCTTGTATTTTTCAAAGTCATCATTTGACCATTCTTTGTGGAAGTGCCCTCGCTTGCCAAATGGCGTTGACAGTAATATTATCCTACCCCCGGACACAGCCAGCATCGGTCGGATGGTGTAATATACCTCGTCCTCAACGCGGCTTGACTCGTCAATGATAATCAAATTAGCTGCGCTGAATCCCCGGATGGTCTGCTCTTTGCTTGGTAGTGAAACAATCCTGGAGTCATTCTCAAACTGACACTCCAGCTTGTTATCCTCTGGGAGCCTGATCTTGACCTCCGATCTAGCCTGGTAGATAGCAAGGAATTCCTGAACCTTCCTGAACAGCTCGCGGCTCTGTCTCAGGGATGGGCTTAGGAGTAATATAAGCTGATCCAGCTTAAACATAGCCTCGTGCAATGCCAGAATAGATGTGACTGTGGACTTCCCGCTCTGTCTACAGCAATTCATCAGCAACTTGCTTGCCTGGGATCTCAATACATCAGCCTGCCAGGGATCCGGTGCAAAGTCCAGCCTCCTGATCGCAAACTCCACCGGGTCTGCTGTGATAACGAAATCCTCAATTAGTGCCTGCATCGAGTATCCCTCTTAAGCTATGAACTACCTGAGCCTTTACCTCCGGGTAACTATCCAGTACGCCCAGGATCAGCGTCTTAAACTCCACAAACTGCGGCGATTGGATAATCTGTATGTTAATGCCTGTAGCAATATCGCCCAGGAGCTTCGCTTGCAGCTCTAATTGTTTCTCAACCCTGGCAATGGCGCCCAATGCTAGATAATTGTCGCCCTTTGCCCTGGCCTCCGAGAGTATAGCCCTGGATTCCCTGTTGATCTCAATTAACTGGCTCGTAACGTTAAGACCGTCCGCAAGTTCCTGATCCTGAGATATGGCCTCAGCAACGGCTTTTTTAACGTGGTCCCTCATGTGTCTTGATACACTACTCCGATTAACCCCCAGAATGGATGCAACTTTTTGTTGCGTTATCTCTCTCTTGAGTAATGCCTCTTCAAGAGACTTTCTATCGCTATGATTGCAGAACCTACAAGGCTTTGGCAATTATATCCCTACCCCCGTATTTTGTGCATTACGTTGCGTTATCTTCATCCACCTCATGCCTGTGAATCTCTCCACTGTCCAGGAGTTCACGTCTGATCCGGGAGACGACCTTCGGATCACATCCCGCTATCCGCGCTATACGACCGTCGCTGGTGGCTGGCAGTTCCCGCAGAAAGCGTCTGATAATCTCTCTCACTCTTTCGTCTACAGTGCTGACGTCCATGGAATACCTCTCTGGTTATATCGCCCTATACGGCTTCCAATTCTGCCCTGTGTGAAGCATTCAGACCCTTGCCCTAGTAAGTAGCCAATCTCCACTCTACCACACGCACTGATTTCACCTTCTTCTTGGGTACAGTAATGAACATGCTATCCGACATCGTGTGACCCTTGTCCAGGCCTAGACCGTTCGTCCAGCCCTCGTATTCGCCGCCGTCCTCACACATCGCAACGAACCAAATTTTGTAGTATTGTATATCGACCCTGCCAGTATTTGCTATTTCATACCAGACTTCAACCAGATCGCTCCATCCACCCCAGAACTCATAGTATGGTTGCTCCCAACGTAATATTGAAACGAGCGCTTCTGGTTCAGGAATAATGTCGGCAGTGTCACAGCTTACTAACAGGAGTGCGATCAAACACAACGAGACCGGAAGAACGAGATAAGAGCGATCTCCCATTGCTATGCCTCCAGAGGAAAACCTAATGTCCAGTCGATATTTTTATCAACATCAAAGGTTTCATCTACGACCCTATTGCCAGCTTTCGCCTCCAATTTGTATCTGCCAATAGGTACGTTCACTGCCGACTTGCCCTCCAAAGATCTCAATGCAAACAGAAAAGAGCCTTCAATATACACATCGAAAGGACTCTTTCCCTTGTTAAATACTCTGACCATGAAGACTCTAATATCTGCATCCCGTAGCTTTCTCCATTCTGATCGTGCCTCTGATATGTCGTCTATTATTATATAAGGCGCTTTTATCTCTACTTCCTCGGAATATGTGCTCTCGTTCCGCGAATCATCAACCGCTGTGACGACATAGCTATACATTTTTCCTCCAAGTAGAACGGCATAATCCCGAAATACAGTATTGTGTGCGGCGGGTATTAACTGCTCGCTGATTCTCTCATAACCAGTCCCGTCAGCGATACTCCTGTAGACATTATATCCTGCAACATCTTCCTCTATATTGGGCACCCAAGTTAGCAAAATACCATACGCATCCTCTAGCTTCTGCACCGCCAATCCGATAGGGGCTGTAGGTGGTTCCCTATCAGGTTCCTCTCTGTAATCAGACTTCTCACCGCAACCAAACATAACAGCAAAAGCAAGAGCCAGAGTAAGCAACAGCCCTAATGCAAGAAACCTATTCATAGCCATACCCTCCTCTGACATACAGAATCATGAATAATACACCCAACACACACCATGACAATGGACACCAGCCCTCATAAGCCCGTTGACCGCCGCCTGTAACGTCTTGTTTGTGGTAGAAATATCATCCAGCACATAGACGACCTTCTCATTTAATAGCTCGGTGGAGCCGGGAGTAAACCCGGCTCCGTGTTAGTCGTTAGTTGTCTACGTGGCGGCTTCGCAATGTCTCATGCTTTATTGCATGGTTCCAACTTGCTGTAAGCTGCCACATTCCTCAGCCACACGCTTGCCCACCTTCACACGGTCAATATACCTGGCATAGACGTGACAACTGATCATATCTGCCTGCCATCCTTCCAGCCCGGAAAGCTTCACAGCCTGGCTCAATGGCGTTTGGTTTGGATCTATGTGCCCCTTGTCTATGGCTGTGCAGAAGTAGCACAGCGCCAGGGATGCCGTGTCAAGCCCGCTGGCCTCCAGGTCGTCAGTGATAAGATGGTTCAGCATACGAATCTTCTCTCTGAATCGCTGCTGGAAACTTTCATCAGATAGCAGACGACTGTTGATGATAGCGACTGAGCCATCCCACCCATATTCGCTGTCGGGATGCCTGGACATAATCACTAGGACGTCATCACCAAGATCCACACATCCTGGACATACTGTGTGTCCACCAGAGAAGCCACCGTCCAAAATTTCTTGATACGTTCTCATTCCCATTTGCCTTTTCCTCCCATTGCAGCTCGCGCTGCGTTCCCCCTCCACGTCTCTGGGCTTTCTGCCACCAAGCCGCGTCAATGCTTGCTCTTTACCCCCTTTCGTGGTAGGTGTCTTTCGACTATATTACCCCGGCTTTGTTTTACCCTCCTACTCCCGCTTGGTTTCCTCTTGCTGTTATTGTCAACCTTCACCTCCTGACTTGCAAGCCATTGGTCTATCTTCGCTTGCTCAAATCTGAGAAGCCCGCACAGTTTGAAGTGTGGAATCTCCTTTACATGCTGATAAACCCACGACTTGGGGACGTTGAGATATTCTGCAAGATCCCCGGTGTCCATCAATTTCGGTTTACCTTCGTGTCCATAATCAAGCATCCCTCTCCCTGCCTTTCTTCTCAATCCCCTTAATGATGCACCATTACGACTTCCATTGCCTTTGACCTCGTAATGTAATTACGTTCGTTTTTGCTTTACAGTCCACTCTGGCTCACGCTTGTGGTGTATCCCCATCATGATCTTCTGATCTTTTCTTTTAGCTCTATCAGTCTAGCAACAAGCCTAAGAGTGACACTTAAATAACGTTCTGCATCATACTCCTCCATAGCAAAGTCAGAATCAGAAGTGGCTTTGACCCAAACTCCACGGAGTTTATCATATAATTCAGCCATGTCAGTTGAAACAATTTCCATCTCTTTCAAAATTTCAAATGCAACGACATCACCAAGTGGACGTTTCATCCCCACCTTCTTAGCAGCCTTCGCCAATAAGTCAACGGCCGATTCCACTTGAGACCAAGCACCCACTACGGCAGCACGCGGCGAGAACCGCGCCACCTCCCGCAAAGACCTGTATTCCTTAGTATGAATAATACGTCCATCATTCACAAGAGAAACAAAGGAGGGTTCAGGTTCTATCATCGATCCGGAACCTAGAGCTTTTGCCTCAGAGCCGTCCATGACTGCGGACGCTTCAACAACATCTTTGGCTGTTTCCTCCGCTTCATCCACCTCTTTCTTAGTCTGAAATTCAGCTTCCCCATATTTACTTTTGACGCGTGACACCCGATCCAGCAAGCTTCCGACCTTTTTCCGAAGCACAATTACCACAATAACAAAGACTATAGGCCATCCGAATAATTCCGCGATAGCTTTCAATAGTTCCGTAAGACTGTTCATTATCCCGCCCTCCTAATATACGCTTTCAAGCCCAAAATTTTCGGTGACGCTGGCGGAGCTGCCTGCTGTTACCCTGATATACTCTATCATGCTTCACCAATAGCCTCACAGAAGCCCGAATTTCGCTCTCTACGCTCACTCTGGAGCTTGCCCTTGACCATCATCCGCCGCTCCAGGAGCTTCACCTTCGCTCTCTTGTGGAGCATCTTCAGAAGTCTTTTTCTTTACCGTGCGCTCTAGATCATATACATCGTCCATTGCCTTTTTAACGCGCTCCGCCATCTTATCGAACTCTTTCTCGCTCAGTTCGATAGCCTCCTTGCCCAGTTCGGGTATCAGTTCCTCAAATATAGCAGCCTCACCCTTGGCATGCACAGCATCATAAAGATGCTTAGTAATACTGTCACTGCTAATTGATGCATCTTCCCTGAGTCTTGCTCGCAACCTGTCTGCTTGCACAGTAAGTGCTTCAGTGGCTTTAATGTAGAACTCATAATAACCACCCTCTTTAGCTTGGGATCGTTCCTTTTTGGCTTGGGCATATTTTTCCCATATCTGCTGATATAATAACTCAATCCTGCTGTATATTCTTTCTCTTTCCTCAGAAGCCCGGCGATACAAAGACAAGGAATGTCTATATCTTTCATAAGCATCCACCTTTTCATTGAAGGTAGCCATCTTCTCACTAATAGAAGCCTGTTCTTGCATAATGCCTGTTTGCCTCTCGCTAGTTTTACTCTGTTCTTGCATAATGCCTGTTTGCCTCTCGCTAGTTTTACTCTGTCCTTCCATAATAACTGTCTGTCTTTTGCTAATCCTACCTTGTTCTTGCATAATGCCTGTTTGCTTCTTAACATATCTAAATACCAAAACACCTGCAAAAAACGCCTGAATTACAGCGGCAAAAGCTATAACTATCTCCATACACATTTCTATGTACCCTCCTTAATAAGTTTCCCCTTGTCTACATGCTTATATACGCTTTCAAGCCCAAAATTTCCGCTTACACGCTCTCCCGGGAGCTTCCCCCTGGCCACATATACCATTAAGGGTACTGGACAGAGTGATGCTCTGATATACGCTAAGGCAGTTAGTTCGGAAAAACCTCCGTTTTGTCGAACTCCTTATGACCGATTTTGATGGACCGCAAAGTATTGAAAACATTGGCCTCGGTAGTAGTTCGATAAATCAAATTCTGTTGTTCTGCCGTAGTTGAGTTAATCGAACTGACTCATATCTACTGAGAAAATTAGTCGAGCCAGTAACGCGAAGACCTATTCCGCAAACGCAGTATTTGCAAGGGTTCATGTGACTCCAATTTTCCTTAGCGTATACCACAACACGAATCTGGCTACTACCCTCATTACTGGGAAACTGCGCTCAGAAGCCAGCTCCACAGCTTCCATATTCCCTCCTGTGAAGCGTTGACCGCTTTGCCCTAGCCAATTCCCCCCTTCCCTGCGTCATCTTGACCACACCATGAGCCTGTTATTCAGTAAGGGCTTCCTCAGTAACAGCACGCTCCCTGATCCAATTGTCTATATCAGTCTTTCTATATCTCCATTGTCTACCGACTTTAATTCCTGGAATTTTGCCCAATATTCGCAAACTTCACTTGCTCAAAGAATATCCTCAACCTGGTCTAGCGTAGCGAATCAGCATAGACGTGAATCCCATTAACCTCGCTGGAGTAGTATCCCTCCAGTTCCCGGTCGCGGCACACCTCCAGGATGTCCTCTAACTGACCTCTATCAATTATCAAATATTCTATATCCTTGCCTCAAATTTCGTTTCTAAGCCATTCGCTCTGCTGTCTGCTATCAGCCCCACCAGCCCAGGGCTTCGTGTGCGTCCTGAGTCAACGTCGTGAGGAACTCCGCTTCTTTACGCGTTCCCTAACCAAGCACATTGACACTATCCCTTCAGACTGCTATAATGCCCTCGTGGCATCTCAAAGCATTCATGACAAAAAGACCACCGTCTACATTGGGCGGTCGAGTCACTTTCTTTGACAAGAAAGGAGAGAACGCAAAGGAGAAGAAAGGAGGCTCGATGATAGAGACAAGTGAAAAAATCATAGACTTCCTTTTCACTTTGTTAGCAGGGCTAATATTGCTCCTGCTAGCTCTCCTGCTTAAAGCGGGCTAACTCTAAAAGGCCCGGCCGCCCTTCTGCGTCCTATTCTGTCTCTTGGCTTTCCTGCGTCAATCTGGTGATATGTTGTCACCGGTTTTCGGTATGCCTCCCGGATTCTCTCCCGCACCCTCAGCAATCCACCAGCCCTCTGCTCCTCGCGCGCGCATACGTGCGGGGGAATTCTGCATATACGACTTAGCGGTTTTCATCGGATTTTCTCATGTTTTCGTGTGATCATAACCTGCAATTCTATTCAGTTTTCAAAGAGCTATCGTCGAGTATGCTTCAGAACACACACCCAAAAAGCCTCACCAGAAGGATGATAGCCACAATCACCGGCCCAATCGTGGCAAGTATCAGCACTCGTTCACCGTAAGACATATCAGTAACCCTCTTGCCTGGATTTCACCCTATCGCTGATCCTCTGGATAACCGAATGAAGCTCCCGGCCATCAATGGTCAACTGCATTTGTGGTGGATTATTCAATGCACGTTCCAGTCGCGCATCACTTTTAACGGAGCTTTCAAGGGCATTTTTCAGATCCCCCAATATCTCAGTTACCTCGCTATCGCTGATCCCCGGCTTTGACCTGTCGGCTCCGCCTTGCTGGATAAAGCCGGTGGTGAAGTTCTCAACCATGTCATCCGCTGATCTCCGGCCTAAACTGTAAGCCGCTGTCCGGGCTCCAGCCAACTTCGCGTTTAGGTCGTTCAGTGGGAAGTCGAAGGATGCAGCTTTGAGCATTGCCGCTGCTTTGCCAAAGTCCCTCGCTGTCCTATCATTGACCGGGTTATCGAAGCCAAGACCCTCAAGCATTGGCCCTGCCGCCGCTGCTAAAGCCGGCCAGGGGTTTCCAGTCGCAAGACCGGTCACAACAGCTAAGCCCGGAACTTGCGCTCCGCCTGTTTCGGCTTTCCCGAACTGCTCGGCTATTAAGTCGAATATCTTGGGAGCGATCTTCTGCTGGATAAGCATATTCTCAAGCTCTCTGAGTATGCCAGCGAAGAAACTCTTAACGAAGTCGGTGTATATGTCCCTGCGCTCCTGGTCAAGCCGTTTCTCTATCTCAAGCCGCCGCTGCGCTGATTCCTTTTCAAGCCGCTCAAGCTCTCTATGCTTCTGAGCCGCTGATTTTGTGTAGTCGCTGTTGATTCTATCCGCTTCTCTGGCTGTTTCCTCCTGGAGATCCTGGAACTCGGCGGCATACCTCTTAGCGATCCCCCTGGATTCCAATATGCTCTGAGCGAATCCAGAAGGGAAAGCCGCCAGCGAATCACTCACGGATCTGATTACCTGATCCCTGGTCCTTTTCTGGATCTCCGCTGTATCCCTGGCGTATCTCTCGGATAAGTAACCAAGCTGCCTCTCAAGCTCTGCCCGCCTATCTGCTGAAACCTGCGCCTCTGCCAGTTCCGCCTTTATCAAGTCCCGCTTGGTTTCATATACAAGCCTGGCCTGCTGGAGTTCTCTTTGCGTCGCATCATTGATCAGAGAGATTCGCATTTCCTCAGCCAGATAATAAGCATCGAAGGTTCTGGCCGCCTCTTGCCTTATAGCGTCCTGGGCATCCTTCACGGCTTTGACCATATCCGCCATCTGACGTTTCTGATATTCCTGATCCTCCTTCAGCCTCGCCATGAGCCAGTCCATCTGCTCTTTGCGCCTCCTGGCGGCTTCCTCTTCGTCTGTCTTGGTTATTTCCATGAGCCGCTTATTTGCCGCTATCTTGAAATCTACATTCTTCTGATTCTGCTCCCGCATTCTATCAAGGCGCTCTTTATCTTTCCTCTCAGCTTCCTCTTCCTGGCGGCGTGTGATCTCCATTAACCTCTCATTTGCCGCTATGCGAAAAGCCCTATCTTTTTCGTTTTGCTCTCTTATGCGCTCAAGCCGCTCTGACTCAATCTTAGCCGTATCCTCAGCTCGTTTCTTCTCTGCGTCACGTATAGCCGACTCCCGCCTGATCTGCGCCGCCTGGAACTTAGCATCTAACGCCTGTAGCTTCTTATATTTCTCATCCTGGCTGGCTTCGCTGGCCTTGATTGCTTTGCGCTCACCCTCGAATCCCGCGGTCTCACCCCCGAACGCTGCCTCCGCAAGAGCGGTCCGCCTGGTATATTCGTCCTCAATGGCCTCTGCCCTTGCCTTCTGAAGCTCCATAAAAGCCTCCTGGTCCTCTTTGGTGGGCTTGTAGCTCGGTCGTTCCAATGCACCAGGGAGCGGTAATATGCTTATGCCCTTCCGGGCTTTATCATAAGACTCCAGGTCAGCCCTGTATCTTGCCAGTTCTTCACGGCTCTTTTCTAGGTCTGCGCTTGCCTTCTTATATTCCGCATCGGTCTTTGTCCACATATCCTGGTAGGATTCCGCGAGGTATATATCCGCCTTTGAGCCTTTCCTGAGATCGTTGACGTAAGTGGAGTATTGAACACCAGCCTTTAACAGCTTATTGACGTTCTCGGTCTGTTTCTCAATGTCCTTTTCTAACTCTGGGATTCTTGCCCTTGCCTGCGCCGCGTTCAACTCAAGCTGCTGGAAAGTCATCTCCCGCATTTGCTCAACTTTTTCTTTCATCTTCTCGGTAGTGTCGGCAATGGCCTTGCCCTCTTTGTCATAGTAAGCCAGCATCCGAGGTTCCAGGGCAATTATATCCTTCTGGGCTTGCTCAAGGCGCTTGGTCTCTTCAACGGTTTTTTCCTTCTTTTCCCGTAGACGCTCGATCTCGTTTATGAGCCTGTCCATCTGGGAGAGTCTATCGAAGGATGCTTTGGCATCAGCCATGCTCTTGCCCAGGTCAACGACTTCGCTCCTGGCAACCCTGGCTTTGTATATCATAACCCCCAGAGCCGCCGCCATAGCTCCCACCGCAGCCACACCAGCAACCATCGGATGAACAGCCAGCCAGGTTATAGCACCATTAAGAGCAGCAATGGCAAGCTTGGCTTTCTCTGCTATAAGCACCAAGCCTGCAATGCCAGCCCCCAGAGCCGTTATAGCCGTAAACGCCAAAGCCGCCTGAGAAGTCATTGCTCTGAAGGATTCCGGCATCTCAGCATACTTCTCTAAAAGCTTTGTGCCTATGTCCAGAGCCTTGGTCAGTGCAGGGAGAAATGCCTCGCCAAAAGCTACCCGCGCATTGAATACGGCATCTGTGAAGTTCTCCATTGCATTAGCAGCTCCGCCTGCCACACGCGGCATCTTCGCAAGCTCTGCGGTTATCCCTGCAATGAACTTCTGAGCCGTTATGCCCATCTTCTCGAATTCTTCACTGGCAGTCGTTCCAAACGCCGCCTTCATGTGCTTGCGTATGGAAGGCATGGCCTCTGCTATCTGCCTGATCTCCTGTCCGAATCCGCGCCCTTTGCCCACCATCTGGGTCAGCGCCAGCACAATCCGGTCAAGCTCATATCGCCCTTTGCCCATCCTCACAAGCTCGTTACCCCACTCACGGATAACCTGAGTTGTTGTTCGGAGGGACATATCGAGGGACTGGAGAGACGTGGCTGCCTTAACCACTTCCGGCAAGCCAAGACCCGGCAACTTAGCCAGCTTTCGGAATTCTACCATCTGGGTATTGGCAGCCTGCGCGCTGCCTGCTACGGCGGTAAGGCCAAGCTTCATCTTCTCGAATTGGATAGCCGCCTGGATTCCGGAGCGGATTACCAGTGTAGACGCTGCTGAGATAGCACCGAGTCCAGCCGCTAACTCTAATACACCTGTCCGGGCTTTCCTGCTGGTGTCCTCAACTCTGGCCGTGCCTTGATTTAGCACATTAAGCTTGTTTGTCGTATCAGCCAGGTCCCGCTTGAGCTGGTCTATGGCTTGCTTGGTGAGGTTCTGTCCTGTGATTGTTAGTTTTACTTCTGCCATAATCTACCTCTGCAATGGCGTCCATGATATATTTAGGATACATTTCGCTTAGCTAGTCTGTCTTTGATTCTGTCAATGGCATGTTGCATCCACGCCCTTTTATGGCCGTTGAGAGTGAAGCACACGCAGATGATCAGCCATTCAACCTCCCAGAGTATCTTCCCTATTTCCTCAGTCATGTCATCCGGGCAGTATAGAAGCCCCCAATCTTGCTCGACGGTGTAAGCAAGCTCAATTCCCCGCTGCTTCAGTACGGTAATCACATCATACAATTCCGATATGCCCAATCTCATAACTACCATGTATCTTGACCCTTATGCCTTCAGTTCCAGAATCGCCCGCCTGCCGATCCACAGCTCCGTCCCGGTATCCAGCCGCCGGATCTTCACCTTGCTCTGGTCGCTGCTGTCTATGATCTCAGCTTCAGCCTTCCCAGTCGCAACGACTATTTTGTCACCCTGTTTAAGCCTCACGTTTTCCAATGTCCCGATCACCAATATCACCAATCCCGATACTACACAAGTGTTAAGAACGCCCTATAATGTCAATTATGGCGACCCAACTGTAAACACGCATGAATAAACGCTTTACAAACTATCAAAACTTGGTATGTCAAACAAGCCATAGAAACGCCGATTTCCTCAAATCTTTGGCATGGGAGACCCGGATACACCTTATTTCTGCATAGAAATGGCATAGCTTACCCCTGCCTCCTGGTGGAAGTCTGTCTCCTGGACCACGTCCGCCGCCCAGAGAATATCACCCACCTTGTCAACCAGGTCCTCGGAGCCGTAGAGAAAAGCAGAATCTTTCTCGATGCTGTATGCAAACTCAACGCCCCGCTCCTGCAGAACGCCCACCACGTCGCTGATCTCACTGTGCTGTAGCTCTATTACCGCCATTCCGTTTCTTCTCTCTCTCCTGGAACGTCCGCTTGCGCTGGATAGTCTTGCCTCTTCGTAACCCCCGCGCAAGCATATCCTCTGGGAGCGCAGACATTAGCTCCGTGTCGTATAACATAAGCACACAGCCGCCTGTTAGCTTAATTTCCAGAAGTCTACTCATTGCCATCATTCCCTGTTATATGTAGCTGCATAGGCTTTCTGAATCTACGCTTCCAGCGTCCTGATCCGCTTCTCATGTTTCCGGAGTTTCCGCTGTAGTTTCTCCACGTCGCTCAGGAGTTCCAGGATAATAGGCACATCCTCTGGATCATGCTCCGCCCGGGCTCTTAGCTCCCTGGCTCGCTTGCGCCAGCGTTCAAACTCTCTTTCGCTCTTGATCTGGATGCTCACGGCCTATCACCTACCACCTCGGCCAGCTTTGTCAACTCTTCAACTTTATCCCGCAGCGCTCTGTTAAACTGTTTCTCAAGTGTAGTTGTCCAGTGTTCGCTCCCATTTTCACTAATGGCAGATAGTACACTCTTGAGCAGCTTCCCTCTGTCTATTTCAGCAAGCCCCAGAAGCCTGTCCCGCTCTCCCAAGGATAAAGCCTCAAAAAGAGCATCCTTCACCAGCTCTCTACTATCAAACTCCACGTACCTGGCAAGCTGTTCCTGCGATAGCTCAAAATGCTTCTTTTCCATTTTGCTCCTGACCAACGCTATGAACTCATCATTGGTCAGTGCGTTCAGTTCCACCCGCCTGTATTTATTCGAGTAGTCATCAACTATGAAAAAATCATACTCTGAATCTGTCAGCATCCTCAGAGAAGCATGATATTCGTTTTTCGGTTTTACGACTTCGGGAGTTTTCTCAAGCTCTATTACGTCAGCGACCTTCAAACCTATATCTGTCACGTCCAGCGGATCGCAAAATGTATTACTTCCACTGGCAAGTTTATCCTGGATCATATACCCGAAAATATCACAGTCGTGGAGTACATATACATCTATGCCATGTTGGATGAAATATTGCATCAGCTTCTTACTGGCTCTGGTGGAGAATCCCCTGGTGGATATGATACCCATGTTAAACTCATCGATCAGCCCGCTTTCTTTCATGATAGTGTTGTATCCCGATTTTTCTATGAATAGCACCTGCTGATAGAGTATTTCTGGCTGTAGAGAGTATAGTTTCACCTGCTCAGTGTAGATTCTACCCTGCCTGGGCTTCGATATGAAATCTATAACATCCCGCGTCCCTAAAGGAATCTGCTCATGTGCGAAAGGATCAAGGAAAAAGCCGCGTGGTTCAAAATAAATCACGTCCTCAAGCTCAGGATCTTCCTGGAATTTCTGTGTCAATATATCCTGAGTAAAGGTATTGTAGTCGCTTCTTTTTAGCTCAATTCCATGCTCTTTTACTACTATCTCTCGGATAACATAGAAAATCTGTCGTGGATTCACGCTTGAGTATCCGCCTTTCGCTCTCTCCAGTGCCGTATCCAAATATTTAGCCATCAGATGCTTTTTTGCTGGCTCTTTCTTCTTTCTAAACGCCCTTTCCCTGTCATACTGTCTGTTCCGTGTCCTTCGCGTTCTCTCCACTTCTTTGATAGCGTCTCGCGTGAGATATTCAACCACCTTCAGGAGTTCATCAGCAAAAGCATCAGCGTTTATCTGTGTCTTGGCTTTATCCCGGAAAGCGAAGTATGGGGATACTACGTGCAGATACAATTCTATTCCTTCAGCTTCCATAAATCCCCTGGCAACCAGTATGCGCTCAAGTGATGTTGATGAGTAGTATCCACCATATCCCACTTTTAGGAATTCCACTCCTTTCGTGAAGTGAAAAGGGAGATCTTCATAAGGGACGCTGTTGTTGATAGCAGACATGGGTTTCGCTGAGCCTCGCCCGCTCAAGAGAAAGCCCTCTATGGCATAAGGTATCACGGCTCCGGTATACTCGTCACCCACCTGGTAGCTCCCGAACTTGCGCTTATATTTCCAGTCCTCTGGTCCTCCATACAACGATAGAAACGTATCCTTTCCCACAAGCGATCTCTGGAGTATTCGATCACTTGGTGAAGCAACTAACGTCTTTAACTGCGCATATAAGTCATATATAGCCTGCTCATCATTCACGAATTCAGATAGCCGCTTATATGGAAATTCAAGACTGGATATGATTCTCTGTGTCCCCGAGAAGATCCCGCAGAAGTCTCGAACCGTCCGACCTGGATCGCTGGCATGGATCTTCTGGACCAACTGGTGGAAGTCGTCCGAAGCATACCAGTGAATATATGTGCGTTCTGTCTTATTCTCTGGCTGTGCTACTGTCTGGAACACTTCGCCATCCACATCGAAGGTTACATCAGGATTACAGAGATAGTATGACCTCACCATGTCCCGGACAGATCCCGCCGCGATATCCACTCCAGAGATAATAACTCCATCCGGCTCCTGACTCGCTGCTATCTCTCTTCTGAATTCCAGTATGGATGCCCTGAACTTTGGCTCATTAACCATGTATCTGATACTCTTACCACTAGAAATAAAGGCCAGCCCATAGCCCCTAAGATAGCATATTCCTATGACTGTCTTGAGTGCGTTCCCTTGCGCGCCTCTGGTGGGAGTTCTATAATCCCGCTTGCTGGACGTATACACATCGAAGTTAAACACATTGTCCAGGACTGGCTCAGGTATGCCTCCAGCGTTGTCAGAAACCACCAAACGCCCCTTGCTGGTAGATAGTGAGATATACTTCTCCGTGACCCGCTTCTCACTGAAAGCCCTGTCAAGCTCATCCAGGGAGTTATCTAGCAACTCCTTTATAATGGCATGTTCCCAAAGGTTCTCATCCAGCCCTGTCAGCGTCCTGAGTCCATCCCTGCTGAAGTATTCAACATTTCTCTGAGTTATCAGTTCTTCTCTCATGACTTTATATGTAAAAATTGCAGTTTTTCAATTTTCACATCTTCTCCAATACTTGTATCAGAGATACAGGAATAACCTTTTTACAAATCACCATTCACCAGGCCCACAACCGCCCGCCTGCTGGATTCCATGGAATACCTGTGGAAGTATGTCCCGAATCAATATTGGTTCTGCCATTGCTTCAATCATTCACCAAGTCCTAACAATGCCAACTGTCACCAGGTCCTCAACAATCCACTCAAAAGATTGATCGTATGGAGATCGTATGCTGATCGTTTGGAGATCGTGTGGAGAGCGTTTGAAGAACGTGTGGCCAAAATCCCCGAAAATTGTGTTTTCTGCTGCCAAGCTGTCATACCTCGCCCGCCCAGAATTCAAGCACCCGGATAAGATTAAAGACCGTCGCTGCTGCCATTGCCTGCCGTAGTCTGCAACCCGCCAGGAATAACTCATAAGCTGTCATATCCCTGGACACAACCAGGTATCGCTTATCTATGCCATACTTGATGCACTTGCGCGACCGCAAGCCTTCAAGCATGATGCTTATTACTACTTTGTCATTTACGCAGGTGATATTCGACAGCCATGAGCCATAAAGCATCGATGATCTGTCGATGAATCTCTTGCATTGGTAAACGCCTTTTGTCTCTCCGTGGCGAAAAGGGA
>Ga0180437_10003936_pt1 | contig 21595 bp, 28 predicted proteins | sample SS_ome_4_FD_132410 | JGI IMG/M metagenome (GOLD analysis project Ga0180437, IMG submission 132410) | Hypersaline lake sediment archaeal communities from the Salton Sea, California, USA - SS_3_D_1 metaG | ecosystem: Environmental > Aquatic > Non-marine Saline and Alkaline > Hypersaline >...
ACGGGCGCCGACGGAGCCACGGGTGCCACTGGCAGCACGGGCCCCACGGGCGCCGACGGAGCCACGGGTGCCACTGGCAGCACGGGCCCCACGGGCGCCGACGGAGCCACGGGTGCCACTGGCGCCACGGGCGGCTCAGGCTCCCGCTCCATCTTCTACCCCGCGACCGGAAGCCAAAACGGAGATCCGAACGTCCCTTTATACACCTACTCGGTCCAGCAACGACCCAACACCGAAGAGGCCTACATCTCCGGCTTCGTGCCAGACGAAGCAAACTCCATTGACGACATCGAGCTTATTGTCACTGGATGGGTCGGCGACGCCGCCTGGGATATTGACATTGCTACCTCTTATGCGGCACGAGGTGAACTGGCCAACACACACACGGATAGCGACGCCGGAAGTACCTATAACATTACGGCCAAGCAGTGGAAGGCGATCGATCTCTCGGATCTCTTCGACAACCTTGCAGCAGGCGACTTCTTTGGTGTCGAGGTTGAGAACAACGACGCGAGTGTCCTCTACGTCTTGGGTGTCGTTCTGACGATATCCTGAGCGCCACGCGACGGTCTCAGGCTTCCTTCTCCATCCTGTAGGTCCGCGTCGCAGCATCAACGAGGTAGGCAGAGGGGTCAAGCAACGTTGGTGGCGGGGTCTCTTCGCTCCATTGAAACTCGCCTCGTCTGATTGCGCTCACGATGTCGTCGTTGCTGACGGCCCCTGGATCATGCAGCTCGAAGTGCAGCATCTGGCCGCCCCCCGTCATCACACCGAGACGCGCAAGTCCGCTTCCACGCTTGACCCACGTGTTGGGTGCAACGCCGAACTCTCTCCAGCTGTACCTGCGGATCTCCCCAAGCGTGAGCACTCTTCCATCCGTGGTCCGCAGATAGAGCGCCCACGTGCCGTGATGGAAAGGGAGGATCGCCAGAACGAGACCGTCCTCCGGCGCCATGACGAGATCTCCCTCGTAACCGAACAGGTCGACTCCTGCGTGGCGCCTGAGCTGTCCCTCGCTACCCACTCGTTTGGCCCCGAAGTGACGTCCCCAGGCCCCGCGTATTCCCTCGTCCGTCCAGTAAGACGTCACCAGTCGTCGTCTATGGCGCGTGCTGACCGGCCACATCGCAGAGCTCCCCACATCGCCCACAGGCGCGACGCCGACCCTGGGAGCAAAGCGAGGATCCTCGAGCGGCTCGGCCACACATACTTCCTCTGGTGCTGGGTTCTCGGCTGGAAAGCACAGATCCTCGGGATCTCCTGTCCCAATCGGCGCCACCGCTCCCTCCTCCGGGATGGCTCCCTCGTCACCCCCAACCTCGCCTCCGAACTCCGCAATCTCTTCCCATGGCTCAAGCGGAACGGGCGGCAAAGTGGTCCGCGTCACGACTGGTTTCGGCCGCGACAGAGTACGTGCAACCGCGAGAGAGACCCCGATCAGCACCGCAGTGACCGCGCCCTGCTGTGCCGGCCTCACTACGAGACTCCTTTCGAGCCTACGAGGGGCGCCCTCTCGGTATGTGCCCAGAGGCGGCGAGTTGCATGACCTGGTTGAAGCCGCCTGAAACGTACTGACCGTTCAAGAAAAACTGAGGGACGGTCCTCTGCCCCGTTGCCTGCTGCAACCAGGAGATGACAGCTCGGCTCGTCGTCACGTCGTACTTCGTGAAGGCGAATCCATGACTCTTGAGCCACGCCGCAGCCTGATCACAGCCAGCGCAAACCGGCATTCCGAAAAGGACCAGACCTTGCATGTTTAGACCTTGAGGCGTCTGCATCATGCGCTCTTTCTGCTTCCTGGGTTCCTGTTTTCGACCGGGTCTGTGATGTGCTTGTCGCGGTCGACCACGCGTCCTACGGTATTCGGTCCCACGTAGTCCCAGCCGTCCCACCCGACGCTTCTCTCCAGACGAAAGCTCGCAGCCGTCATCTGTTTTTCGAGAGCGTCTTCACCACATCCCTCGCATACTGGCGGAGACTCTTTGTGTTTGAGTAGGTGCTCCTGTGCCCGGCCGCATGAGGAACACACAAACACGTAGAGCGGCATCGGTCGACCCCGGCCGCCTCGCTAGGCGGTCTGCGCCAGAGCTTCCGTCCCGCTTTTCTTGATGAACTTCGCGTAGACCCAGTAGCTCATGCCACCGACTGCAAGCGCACCGGCAGCAATCATCGCCCACTGGCCCCACGTCAGCGGATTCCGCGCGTACGGGCTGTACGGGTAGTTCTGACGATAATCGAGTGAAGTGTCCATGGATTGCCTCCGGCCTGAGCATACCAGACAAAAAGCAAGACCGTCACGCTGCCGCTGGAACGAGCCCCAGGGCCGACAGCGAAACCGCCTCTGTTCCCCCTATAACGAGGTGATCCAGCACCGGAATCCCTACCAGCCTTCCAGCATCCACAAGCCTCTTCGTGAGATCGAGGTCGGCTTGACTGGGGTCCGGGTCCGCCGACGGATGATTGTGGGCCACTATCAGCGCATGAGCCCGAAGACGAACTGCATCCCTGAAAACCTCACGTGGGTGGACATCGACGTGAGAAAGACTCCCTACTCCGACCTCCCGCATATCGATGACCCTCTGTCTCGCATCCAGAAACAGCACCAGAAACGTTTCTTGCTCGAGATGGCCCATGTGCCCTCGGACGTAGGCAACCACATCGGATGGCTGTCTCAAGGCTGTCATGTATCTGGTCTGGTGCTCGGCGGCCCGCCTGGCGAGATCGAAAGCGGCGGCCAATGAGGAGGCCTGTCTCTCGGTCGCGCCAAGCGCCCGCAGATCTGCCTTGCTAGCAGCTGCCAGCCCCGCCGTGTTCGGGTACGTCTCCAAAATCCTGTCCACGGTACGACCAGAACAACCGCAAACGCGCCGAATAAGATCAGGAAGAGGCTCGCGATCCTGCTCGTGAAACGGAGGCAGAGGATTGCGAAACCTTCCTCGCATGACCAGAGGGTACCACCTTCGGGCGCCCCGTTGTTACGATGAAACCGCGCCGGCGGACGAGGCACATCTGCGATTGGGCCTGAGCTTGGGCAAAGCGAGAAGGGGCCCTTCTTCTCTGCCCCGCTCCCCGGCGCCTTTTCATGTCCACCTCGCTACCACCGTTTCCTCCGTTCGGCTTCTCGGTCTGGTACGACCGGCACAGGGGTCGTAAGTGGTGCTGGAAAGAACGCCACCCTTGTGGCAACGCGGAAGAAAGAACGGAGGCGTCCGGCTTCGAAAGCCGGGGTGCCGCGATCTCGGACGTTCGCGCGGAGCTCGCCTCCAGAAAGACGCGGAGGGAGCGCAGCGAGGGCTTTGACGACTGACGCTGGCCGCCAACAGCGCCTCGTGGCATCCTGAGGCCATGCCCGAGCCCTTCACCCTGTACATCGCACCACCATCGGCAGAATCGCGCGCGGTTCTCCTCCACCATGCTCTCATGGGCCTCGCGGCCCCCGAGCTGAAAACCGTCAACGTGGATCTGTCGAGCGACGCCGTACCGCCGGAGTTTCTTCGCGCCAACCCGCTTCGCACTCTGCCGACTCTGCTGACCCCGTGGGGCCCACTCTGGGGCAGCAGGACGATCATGCGGTTTCTGGCGGCACTCTGTCCGGACTCCATCGGCTACCCTACCTCCGTGTTCCATCGAGCAAGCGTCGACCGCTTGCTCGATTGGGATCTCGAATCCCTCTCCCGCTGCGTCAACACCATCGTCTCTGGCAAGATTCTCGAGGACAAGGAGCCGAGCTACGAGCTCCTCGACGAGCTCCGGGACGCCGTTCGTTTCCTCGACCAGAAGCAACTCGGCGACGGCAGGTCGTTCCTTACCGGCAACGACTGCACGATTGCCGACATTTCCTGTCACACGAGCCTGTCGATGCTTCGCGCATTGCCTCTCGAAATCGATGACATTCCCCGCGTCTCCGCTTGGCAGGAGCGCATGATCGAGCTTCCCGGATGGGACCGTATCGACGCACCCTTTCAGCACGAGATCCAGTCCGAGGCAGTCTCGGAGCCCGATCCGCCGGCCACACGTGCGGAGGCTGACGTCCCTGCCGACACCGACGAGTCGTCTGGACAGAGCCCCCCGCCGGAGCCTACTTCCGACGAAGCCGAGCCGGCTCAGGAAGGCTCGCCAGACGAAAAGGCGCCCGAGGAGGCCACGAGCTCGTGAGTCCAGCCGGCTTCACTGCCACCATGAGTGCCGCCATCGTGGCAGCTGGAATTGCCGGTTCCGCAGTCGTGTTTCTTGCTACGCGCCAGGAGGGCTTTCGGCGAGGCTACCACTGGCGGGTGCATCTTTCCGATTTCGGACGGTCGTGGACCTCCCAGGTGCTCGCACCAGGCTCCAGTTGGGAGAAGATCTCCATCCTGCCGCTCGCACGGGGTAGAAGCGCTGCGGTGGCCGCTGCGGTGGCCGATATCGACGCGCGCTAGATCAGGCCGAGTCTCTCGAAAGCGATCCTGTTGAGATCGCGGTACGTGCATGAGGTCGTCAGCATCTGTTGAGGCTTCACCCACCTGACGAACCCCTCGAACGGGGAGCTGTACATCAATCTTGGAAACACGATGTCTCCGAACGCGGCGTACGTGACGCTCTCGTTTGCAGGCGTCACCCGATGGAGCACCTGGACCATGTGAGCAGCTCTGGCATCGACCTTGGTTTCCTCCCAGAGCTCGCGCAACGCCCCATCCGAGAAGCTCTCTTCTCCCTCCAGATGCCCACCAGGAAGGGCGAGATCCTCCGTGTCGTTCCCGCGCGTGATCGCGAGTACCCGTCCTTTTCGGACGATCACCACACATGCTGCGGCCGTGCGGCCCAATCGCCGGTTTTCGGGATTGTGTTTTCTCAAACCGCCGAGGCACATCTGCGCCAGCTCTGAAGTCGTGCGGAGCGCTTTCAGTGCCTTCGGGTCCAGGGGTTTGCGCCTGGCGCGTTTGTAGGCCTTCTCACCAGCCACTTCCGGATCTCTCACCGTGTGGTGCCTCTCGATATTCCGCAGGTACTTGCGCACCAGGCTGGCGTCCGCACGGAGCCCCGTCACCTCTTCCAGGGGATACGGCATAACAGACCCTTTCTTGTCCGCCCAGTTTTTCCCCAGGCCGTGGGTGGCCGCATACCGCTGCCTCTGTTCCCTCGTTCCTCAACGCGTGTTGATCGTGTGCCCAATGTACTTTTCCACCGCCACGTACGCGGCATACAGTTTCGGCGCCAACTGTGCCGCACGGCGCAAATCCCCCATCGATCCCATGATGCAGAACGCGCACGACGAGCGAGTCATCCCCTCGAGGTAGGTCCACATCGGAATCTGGTCGGCCTCGTGGATCGCCGTGAAGATCTCCTTGGTGGAGTCCCATTTGATCGGCGACCAGCTATACCACTCGCGTTTTTTTCCAAGCGCCCGGCTCACGTTGCCATGCTCGCTCGCCAGCGGCTCGAAGGCCGCTCGAGAGGCCCTGTCGGTGCTCTCCTCGGCTCGTAACCCCTGTGCGTCGACGATGATGTGATAGCCGTGCTTATCTGCGTAGCGTCGGATCTCTCGCCTGATCGGCCCGCGCTTGAAGTCTGACGTGCACCACCTTCTCGTCTTGGACGGCCACATCCCACGCCGAATCACCCAGTCGAGCAACCACTTCTGCGCCTCCATCTCGTCTATGGCATCTGCGAAGATGAGTGGGACATTTCGCGGCTTGTAACGCCGTACTTGCTCGACGCCGCCGGCCCACTCGACGCCCTTCAGCGGGCAGTGGATCCAGATAATCTGCTCGTCTGGCACGAGCGCGTGTATCTTGATCGCCATCACCTGGGAGTCCTTGCCGCCGCTGTGCGAGATAGCGAAGAGCGCTCCACGGTCCCGAAGTCTCTCGATCTCGCGCTGCGCCTCCACGAGCCGTCGGTTTGCAATCTCCTTTCTTCGCTGCCTACGCAGAGCCTCCTGTGACCGCCACTGCGCTTCGGTGCACAGCCCGCGCGGCTTCCACCTCGGTTCGTATGGGTTTCGAGCTCGTCTCGTCACGGCCATCCGCTCGGCGCTTTCCGCGACTCATCATACCATTGTGCGGTACGATGTAGCGTGGCCGCGAGACGGCAGGCATCCCAGCGCCTCTGCGAGCTCGGCGTCAAAATCGACGCAGCTCATGGCCGCGTACACGTCGCCCTCCTCTGCGATGGTACGAAAATGGGAGAGCTCAACGCCTACGACGTCGACGAGGCTGCGCTCAAACGACCGTGCCGTCGCGCTCTGGAGCGCTTGCGCACTCGTGTCGGCATCGAGCTCGTCCCCTACGTCGTGTTTCGTTCTGCAGTTCCGGCGAAACTGCGCGGCGTCGGAATCGGCAGCGCCATGTACCTCGCGGCAGCCGAGGGAGTGTCTCGGCTGAACGGAGCCCTGGTCCAGCACGCGTGTTTCGCAGATCCAGAAGATCGGAACGCGCACGGTACTACCAGTGTCCCGGCCGCCCGCGTGTGGAAGGGAGCTCGATTTCGTGGGCCTGCCATGATGTCCGGGGGAACCGTGGCCTACCTTCCGCCCACCGTTTGGGGCCGCGCGGAACGGGCGCTCACCTTTGCTCAGATGCGTATTGGTATGCCGGCTTCCCCACGACATCCAAATCCTACTTCTTCTGCGCCGGACCCCAGGCAGCTCGGTCCGGCTCTCCGCGAGACTCTCTTCACACCAGCAGCGCTCGACATCCTTTCTCGCCATGCCGCCCTCCGAAACACGACCTGGACATCCGGCTCCTGCGCGATTCTGGCGATGGCCCTACACGACTGGTATCCGGGCTTTAGCTACGCTGTCGTCGTCCAAGGCAACCTCGTGCACCACGTGCTCGTACGCTACGGGAACCTGTACTTCGACGCGGACGGCGTCTCGACCAAGCCACAGTTGCAGGCGCGTTGGCGTCGCTATCCAGACATGTCGCGAGCCCGCGTCGTTCCAATCGAAGACGACGTGCAGGCCTGCTCCACGCACTCCAACGAGCACATCGTCATCGTTCCGAACGCGATCAGGGACCTCTCTCGCTATCTCTCCAAGTCTCTCGGTCAGCCGAGCTCATGGGGCTTTCCATTCATTCGTGCCAACAGCACTCTCGTGCTGCCCTTGGGACACACCGGAAACGCTACGTTGGACCACGCGTTTCCTCTCGACGAGCTTCTCATCGCCGAAGGGTGGGCAAGCAACTGAGCTCGAGACTACGGCGTCAGGCGGGGCCATTTGCAGAATCTGCTACCCGCGAACCACCCCGCCATCAGACCAGCTGTGTCGCCTACCTGATTTGCAAACGTATCGTAGGTCTCCACGGGAAACCAATCTGGAAGGTTCGCCTTGAGACGATCCTCGACGAGCTCCCAGGCCACCGAAGCCACCAGCGCCGTCCATGGCCCCACGCCGGTGAGCCCCATGAACGCACCGGCCGTGAAATGCCACAGCGTGTAGCCGTCGACGAGGGAGTAGTTTGGCTCGCCTCTTCGTGCCTCTCTGTTGCCGTATTTCACGCGTGGCCTTGGCCTTTCATCGGAAGTTACCCGCGGCGGAAACCCCGCCCTTTAGGGCGGGGATTGTTTACGCCCGAGAGCGAGCTGCGCGTCCAACATCTCGAGCCATCGATCTCCTGGTATCACCTCATCGGCGCGCAACTCGGAAAACGCGCCCGTGTCCACAAACACCGGAACACGCATGCTGGTACCCACATCACGTACGGCGCGCCAGCATTTTCTGGCGGCCCACGTGCCCTCTACCTCCGGCGCGCAGAGCCACTTCCACTCTCCATCCTCCCACCTCAACATCGACACTCCTGGTGGGATGCCAGCTCGTGCGAAGCCGACGATCTCTCCGGGCGCGTTGGCCCCCGAAGCGAACGACCATATTGCGCGCGGCGCCACAACTCACCCAGCCGTATCGTGCGAAGCCTTCTCTCCGTACTCCCCACCGTCCGGCACGACCAGCGCAGCCTGTTCACAGAGTTGGTTCGCTCTGCACCGAGCATAGGAGCCGATGCGTCTCAACGTGTGGGAACACGGCAGAGCGGCCGAGCGCTCGATTTCCTCTGCAATGTCGAGGTAGGCGTCGTGCTGGCCGCAGATCGTTCTGATCTCCGGCGACTGCTCGGACGCACGCTTCAGAAGCTCCGCACTCTTGGTACCGAGCCACCATCCGAGGCGCATACCGAACACGAGACCACCAACGCAGCCGATACCAATACCGACGACAACCAACAGCATCAAACGTTGCCTCCCAAAAAAAGCGGGTCGGGACCGCCCATCATGGTCCCGACCCGCATGGTAGACACCGCCGAACCTAGCGGTAGCCGTCGTACCTGAGCATTCGCTGCTTCAGCTTCTCGATGTCCTCCGGATTGGTCAGCTTCTTCCCGGGGTTCTTCGCCGCGTACTGCGGAACCACCGGGTGCCCCTCTGGCAACATCGTGTGGCCATCCAGGGGCTCATCCGGATTGTCGGCGGGGGGCAACGCCACGTCCCGCGGCACGTACCGCGGATGCTGATGGACGTACGGGTTGTACGCCATTCCTCCCGTAGCGAACTCCTCGACGTGGATACCCGGCATAGCTGGCATCCCGGGATTCCCCGAACGGCCCGGCGGACACACGATGGCTTCAACCCTGCTCATCTTGCGATTGAGATTGTCGAGCTCCCTCTCGAGTTGGGTTCTCTTGGCCTTTCGTGGCTTCGCTGCCTTCTTGGGCGCCGCCTTCTTCCTCGGCTTCGCCTTCTTGGCGGCAACCTTCTTCTTCGGCTTCGCCTTCTTGGCCTTCGCCTTCTTGGCGGCAACCTTCTTCTTCGGCTTCGCCTTCTTGGCCTTCGCCTTCTTGGCGGCAACCTTCTTCTTCGGCTTCGCCTTCTTGGCCTTCCGCTTCTTGGCGGCGACCTTCTTCTTCGGCTTCGCCTTCTTGGCCTTCCGCTTCTTGGCGGCAACCTTCTTCTTCTTCGGCTTCGCCTTCTTGGCCTTCCGCTTCTTGGCGGCAACCTTCTTCTTCTTCTTCGGTTTCGCCTTCTTGGCCTTCCGCTTCTTGGCCTTCTTCTTCGGCTTCGCCTTGGCCTTCCGCTTCTTGGCCTTCTTCTTCGGCTTCGCCTTGGCCGTCTTCTTCTTGGCCGCCTTCACCTTCTTCGCCGACTTTTCGACCGCCTTTACGGCCTTACCCGCGCTGGTCTTCAACTTGTCGAGTTGCTTACGCAAGCTCTTGGCCTCACGCGCGGTCACCTCGCCGTCCTTGACGGCCTTGTTCAGGTCCTGCTTCAGCTTCGTAACCTCGCGGGCCAGCTTTCTCTGCCTCGATCGAGCCTTCTTCAGCTGATCTGCGGCCTTCTCCTGATCGGATATGGACTTCGACAGCACGTCGCTGAGGTCCGAGTTCACCTTCGCAATGAACAAGTGGCACTCTTCGACCGTTCGGCAACGAGCCCTGCCCTTGCCGGTCATCCCTTTGTACAACTGCTCATAGCGCTTCTGCGAAAGCTCGGCCTTCTTGGCGGCCTTCCTGACCTCGGCCTGGGCCTTTTTGGCTTCCTTGTTCGCCTTGGCCGCCTCTTTCCTCGCCTTCCTCGCCTCGGCTGCCTCTTTCTTCGCCTTGGTCGTCGCCTTCTTGGCGGTTTTCTTGGCGGCCTTCGCCTCGGTCTTCGCCTTCTTTGCGACCTTCTTGGCACGCTTCGTTCCGGTCGCTACGGCCTTGCTGGCGGCCTTCTTTGCTTTCTTGACGGCCGTCTTCGCCTTCTTCTTGGCTGTCTTGGCCGTCTTCGCGGCGGTTTTGGCCTCGGCGCTCTCCTTCTTGGCCTTCTTGGCCTTCTTCTTGGCGACCTTCTTCTTCTTCGTCGCTCTTTTCTTGGCGCCCTTCTTCGTCTTCCGCTTCGCGGTCTTCTTCCGCTTCCGCTTGGTCGTCTTCTTCTTCGCGATCTTCTTCCGCTTCCGCTTGGTCGTCTTCTTCTTCGCGGTCTTCTTCCGCTTCCGCTTGGTAGTCTTCTTCTTCGCGGTCTTCTTCCGTTTCCGCTTGGCGGCCGTCTTCTTCTTCGCGGTCTTCTTCCGCTTCCGCTTGGTGGCCGTCTTCTTCTTCGCGGCCGTCTTCTTCTTCGCGGTCTTCTTCCGCTTCCGCTTGGCGGCCGTCTTCCGCTTCGCGGCCGTCTTCTTCTTCGCGGTCTTCTTCTTCCGCTTCGTCGTCTTCTGCGACTTGCTCTTGCTCTTCTTTCGAGGCGATTTCCTGGTAGCCATCGTTTTGCTCCTCAAGCGGTTGGCGGGTGCCAAAAATGAGCGCGTTCTGTATGCGATGCTACCACAGCGATCACCGGGTAGCGTAGAGGTCGGCCGTGGGATCGTTCCGCCATCACCATCCCAGCGGTCCCCCCGTCCTTGCCGGATACCCCGGATTTTGGCTCTTTCGTGCCTTTTCGGCCAAGCTCAGAAGATCTGGAGGAGTCGCGGGCGTGCCCTTCTTTTGCCGTGGCGCGCGGCCCCGGGTGGCTCGCGTCGGGGGGGGAGAGGCCTCGGCTTGGCGTCCTTTTCTCCTCCTTGGACGTCCCGAGGGCGTCCCTCGCTCCACTTTCCTGGCCAGAGTCTTGCTCGTCTTCGAGCTGGCGACGAGATCCTGTACCCACGAGATCAGCTCCGCGCTCCCAAGATCGAGGAACTCCTGGTTTGCCAGAGTGGGATCTTCCGTCGCGATTTCCCCATACCCGAGACGATGGAGTAGCTTGGCGCCAGCGCGCGCGACCTGTGCTGTCGGCAACCCGTAAAACACGGCATACCCCGTCGGGACGTGCGTTACGTTCCAGGTCTTTCGGTAGTCCACGTCACCTTCGTTGTCGAGGGCCAGATCGTGGTTGACCGCGAAGACGTCGGTCACCATCGTGGCCTCGATCTCGTAGCGTCCCTCGACGCGGCCCAAGGCGGGGTATCCCACCACGGCATCGATCTCGACCTTCTTTGTGCCTCGTCTCATTCGTGATCCAGAGCCAGGTGCAACTGGCGTCTAAACTGCTGTACCTGCTCGTCCTCGGCAACGTCCGCATCTTCGGCCGTAAGGTCGGCCAGAAGACGCTGTAGTTGAGTCAGGGCGGTCATCGTGTCAGCGTCCGTTCCTTCCGCCGCAACACTCAGCACCCTGACAACGCCCTGGCAAGCTTCGTCCTGTGCACACACGGGGTTCGAAACCAAGAGCTTCTGCAACAGACCAAGTCCAGTACCGATTGCCTGTCTGCCGGACGCCCCGCCAACGCTCCGGGATCCGGGGCCACCGAGCGTCCCCCGGTCACGCGCTCTCGCGACCCTGTCACGAACTATGCCGGCGAACTGGCTCATCTGATCTCTACTGGTGGGGTGCCTCTTTGCACTCTGCGTTGGATCTCCCGGACGCTCGACGCGAGTACTTGGAACGGCCCGATGATGGGAATGCCGGGATATTTGCTGTCGAACTCGCTAAAGCTATGTTTACCCAAGATCGGGAAGAGATCCAGGACCGTACCTCCTCGGTCGACGACGACGACCAGATCCCGGTGGGGCCTGAGCCTCGGGCCCCCGTCCAAAGCGACTCCCGCATAGGGTTTTCCATTGCTCTCTGGGTTCGCGCGGGCCTCGCGGACGTTCCAATAGGTGGGATACGTCTCACGCGAGGTAGCCCGGATCCTGCCGCAGATCTGGTTGGCCCTCTTTCTGGCCTCCGCCGAGGGCAGGTGGTGTGGGGCCCCCTTCGCCCGCTTGGTCTGCTCCTCCACACACTCGTACCAGGGGAACGTCCCGGGCCCGGAGCGTGGTCGCTTTCCCTTGCGTGGTTTTCTCGCAACCTGCTCGTGATCCCTGGCGAGTCTCCCGGCCTTTCTCTGGAGCCTCTCGGAGAGCTCGTGGTCCCCCTCCTCGTTGGCCTCGAGAATCAACGCTGCGAGCCTGTCGTGGTACGCGATGAGAGACTCCCCCTTTCGCCTTCGCGGAACGCCCCTTTTCGCGCTCTTTGTCTTCTTGCTCTTTTTCTTGGGCATCACAGCCGCTCCCGAATCAGGTGGATCTGCTTTTGCAAGCGCTCGTGCAAGCCCTCGAGGGGGCGCACCATCTTCGCGAGATCCTCGTCACTGCGCTTGCTGTAGACGGCCTCGCCGTATGCCTGCCTGACGTCGCACTCGGCGTGAGAGATCGCCCCGTACGCGCCTCGGTAGTCTCCAGACTCGAGGAGTGGCTGGGCGGCAACTATGTGATGCTCCGCGCTCTTCAGGAAATCATGGTACGCCGCACGGTGCACCTCGGATCGAGGGTTGCGCTCCGCCAGCGCCTGCTCGATGCACTCCCGCTCCCAGGCGGCTGCCTTGCGATATCCCTCGTCCATCTCGATGCCTGGTGGCTGGTTCTTGCTCGGGTCGTAGAAGAAATAGCTCCGCTCTGGACAGCCACAGGCGGCCACCTCCTCCCGGGTGGCGCCTTTTCCTGGGATGGGGCCGTACTCCGTGCCGTCGAAGTACAGCACCTCACCGAGACCTGATTTCTTGAAGGCTTCGAGAACATCCTTCATGCGCCTGTCGAAGTCACCCTTTCCGGGGCAATGCTCCACGTACACGACGACGGAGTACTTCGGCGGCTCGTCCGTGATCCGCATGTGCCAGTTCTCGTCGCCGAGCCGCTTCGCCAGATCTCGCCACAGCCGCTCGGTCGCCAACTTCGCCTTCCTATTCTCGTCGGCGTCGAGCGGATTCGGCATTCTGTGGATGTCTACCGACACCACCTGCGCGGCCCGTACCCCGTAGCCGGCCCGCGCGAGCGACGCGGCCAACGAAAACGGCGTACCGTGCTGAAAGTAGACGGCCCCCTCCGGAATGATGACGTTGCCAGGCTCGGAGCCGGTGAGCGGTGGATCGCCGGAGATGATGAACCGACCGTTTTGTCCCCTGTCGGCGTGGACCGCCGCCAGGTAGTACTGGACCTCACTCACTTTGCCCAGCCACGCCATCCGCTACTTCCAGGCGCAGTCCATTCTGTTGAGGATTCCGTTGGCGACGGTGTCCAGAGTGCTCGCGGCCGCACCGAACTCGGCCTTCTCCTCGTCCGACACGCCGGCATCCGCGAGCTCGTGCACGGCGAGCTCGCCGAACTGGTGGGCATCTCGGGCGTAGTTGCAGACTGCGTCGATGTCGGCAGCGGCTATCGAGCGGTCGAAACCCTTCTGCTTGGCCTGGTTGAAGTGCTCCATGGCGCGGTGCACGGCTTCCTCGCCTTCCCGCAGGTAGCCATACGCTCTTCGCTTGTGCTCCTCCGCCATCGGATTGGTGAAGTAGCCAGGTCCGACCTCGGCTGCTCGGGCCGCGGCGGGTCCTTTCCTCTTGCCCCTCATCCGCTCCTTGTCGCGCTCTCGCGCTCCTGGTCCCCCGTACTTCTTCACGAGGTAGTCGCGAGATGCCTTGATCTTGGACGCATACCTGACGCCCACCCCCTTCCCCTTGCCACGTGGGCCGGTCTTGGCGCGTGCCAGAGCATCGAGAGATCCCTTGCACGAGAAGTACCCCCACTCCCGAACACAGGCGTCCAGAGCCTTCTGGCGCTCCTTCTTGCTCATCGTGGTGAGAAACCCCTCGCCGAGCTTGCCGCGTCTCTGGATCCACGCCTTGTAGCCCTTTCTCGCCGAGTAGGGTCCCCGCATCGTCTTGACACCTCGCGTACGCGAGATGTCCTTCGGGTTCCAGGCCGGGGGCATCACCCAGTCGTCATCGAGAGCCAGCGCCGACACCGAGCCGTCGGCCCACTCGACGTGCACACCGCCGTCCTCGTCGATGTTCGTAATCCGTCCCTCGGCAGACGGCCCCACGCACATCGTGCACTTGCCAGGGTTGTTCAGAATGACCGTGCGCCCGACCTGTGGCGCCTTGCCACTTTTCTTCCTCGCGGCGCCAGGCTTGTGCAGCTCCGGCATGTCGCTCGCAAAGTCATACGGATTCACGACCACGCCGTGCTTTTCGAGCTGGCGTCGCGCGTGATCCTGTGCGTCCTGACTGAATGCGAGCCACTCCATGCTCTGCTTGCGGCCCGACGCGGCACCGCTTGCGTCGACGAGATCTCCGGACACGGAGTCGAACACGAACGAGCCGTGCCCCGACACGTCGTCCGGATCTGCGCCGGTGTTCAGCACGAAGTACTCTGCATCCTGCTCGTCGAAGTCGACTCTGTATGTCGGTCCGTGGAAGCTCGTACGCATCTCATGTTCCTTTCTCGAGAAGGCTCGCCGCCAAGCGGTACCGCCGTCGATGTCCGTGCCACTGGACCACGACCTCGCCGGTGTGCTCCACCTCATAGATCTGGCCGAGCTCTCCAGAGAGCTCCGGACGCAGGTCGCAAAGGACCCGTCCTGGCTGGACGAGATCTCCCTTACTGAATCCTGAAGTGCGTTCGCTCACAATCAGTCCATCGCTCCCAGGTACGCGCCCACGCCAGCGCCGAGTGGCGACAGCGGGCCAGCGATGCCGGCGCCCACGCCGGCCAGAATCTTGGCGGATCTCGGATCGTAGCCTTTCTCCTCGAGCTCCTTGCGGGTCTGCCTGACGGCGCCCCAGATCGTTCCTACGAAGCCCCCGAGCGGAATCCCGAAGATCGCTCCGGCCAGGGCTCCGCCGCCGATACCAGAGGAGCCGCCCACGAGACCTCCGATGGTCCCCCCGACGACGCCCAGGGCGGCCGCGCCGCCGACTGCCCCCACGAGGCTGCCCAGCAGAGATCCGACCGCCGCGGCCAGGGCTGCGTCCATGGCCACGTCATGGGGCGGATTCGGCGCTCGGCTCTTTTTCCGCCCCGCCAAGAACCGCGCAAAGGTCGGAAACTCCTTGTGTTTCTTTCCCCTCTGAGATCTCCGCTGCACCTTCGCGATGTAGGCGATGCCCTCGTTGTTCTGACCGGCCATGGCGTGGCTGGCGACACGCACATCGCTCGAAGAGATCCCCTCGTCGGCGAAGCGCGAGATCTCCTTTGCGAGCTTCTCGGCCCAGGCCTTCGAGTGCACCGTTGCCACGAGCTGGCCAGTCGGGAGGTGGGTCAAGCCCCACGAGGATGGCTTCTTCCGCGCCGCAGCCATGAGCTCGGAGCTCGTTCTCAGGCTCGGGTGCACGACGAAGACGTCGCCGACGAGCTTCGCCCCCTCCACCGAGATGCGGACTGGTGCACCTCCCATCCTGGCGGCGACCACGATGGTACCGCTCGTGCCGGTTACGCCTGCAGGATTCCGCCTCAGGATCGCGCGAGCCCCCTCATCGGAGAGCGAGACTCTGACCCACTCTTCACCATCCTGGGAACCGGCGGCCTGTAGATCCGCGAGTCCCTTTTTCACCAGCGAGGTTGCCGCGCGGTAGTCGGCACCATCGCTTGCGAAGTACTGCCTGGTCTGCTCGTCCTCCGGGAGATCCCAAAAGTCGACTCTGGCGGCCTCGAGCGACGCGAGCACTTCGAGCTCGGCAGCGGTCGGCTTCTTCGTGCGGCTTCTCTTCTTCTTCGGGTTTTCCTCCGCCACCTCCTCCACCTCGGTGATCCGCCAGCTCCGTGCGTAGAGACCGGTCGGGAAAGCACCGGCCCTTTGCCTCAGGATCCGTTGGGCCTCCGCGATCACCTGTTCTCGTTCGGTCTCGTCGTCCGCATAGACGGTGACGTCTCCCTCGTAGGTTCCGAGGACGTAGTGGACCGTGTATTTGAGATCCATCAGGTGATCTCCGTAATCTGGATCGGGAAGGGAAGTCGGTGCCTTCGAGCGGTATCGAGGATCCGGCGTCCGTGTCCAGGCTTGGCGAACACCCAAATCCTGCCGCTGCGATCTCGACGGGGGTACGCCGCCATCATGTAGAAAGGAACCGCTCGCAGGAGAATCTGCACCTCATCGCCTGGATTGTTCAGGAGGTAGCTTCGCATTGCGATGGCCATGCCACCCGCGGCTGCGCTCGCCAGCAGCGGATGGAATGGGTTTTCGGCCCGACCCTGCTCGGCTCCCTCTCGCGCTTTTTGCCAGTCGGCATAGCGGACGGCATCGCCACCATTTGCCGACAGCGACCAGGTTCCGTCTTTGTTCTCCCATCCGACGAACCTCGTGCCATCGATTGTGGCCTCGAGCGCGTGACCCCTGTATGTGCCGGGGGCCTCCACGCGTTTCCATGTGCGCTGCCCCGTCATCGCTCGTCTACGGCTGCGGAGGATAGGGCCCGTCGCTCGGCCCATTGCTGGGCCATGCCGGCTCCGACTGCATGCCTCCTTCTTTGCCTAGGTTGGGAAGTTGCTGTGCGCCGAGGCCCTGCATGCGGCCCCAGACGGCGACCATCTCCAGGAAGTACTCGCGCTGATCCGGGCTCAGCATGCGCTCGCCCTCCATGACGTCGACGACCTTCACGAACGACTGGACGTAGAGCTCGGCCTCGCCCACGTTCCGTGCCTCTTCCGGGTACGAACGGCACTGTGGCGCATAGCGCTTGAGGAACCTGGTCGTCACGTAGAACGGGTCGACGCTCCCTTGCGCGGATCGTGCCGACCGCAACAAAGGTAGGATCGCCTCCTCCACCTCCGCCTGGTTGGCGAACGCGAAGTCGTTACACCCCTCGCTGATGTCTCTGACGGGATCCGGTCGCATCAGCCGGAAGATCCCCCACGTGGTGAGGGCGGCGCACACGACACCACCGGTCACGATTCCCACCTTGACCGGCGTCGAGCGTGCACGCCACCACGCTGCCGCTGCCGACGGTGCTTGCATGAGCGTGTTGGCTGTATCTGGCATCGTGCTCCTCTATCTGCCGTGTACCACCCGGTGGACGCAGTGTCGTGGCACGGCCATGGGACACCCCGGTCCGAAGCCGTGGCTCTCGCTGTTGCGCAGGTTGTTGGCCTGAGCGCCCGGCGGTGCCTCGTGTGTGACGGTTCCCGTGATGTCGCCTCCCGGCAGGGCGTTGTCGACTCTGACCCAGGCCCACTCCGCATATCGGGAGTCGTCCTCCGGGCTCGGTGAGAACTTGTCGACGAGGACCTCGATGAAGTCGCCACTACGAAGATCCGCCGTCGGGGCCGGGTTCTTGTGGACCCATCCCGGCGTGACGAGAGCGCCGTTTCCTTCCGTCGCGCCACGCCGTCCATACTTCAAGGAGAGCTCGCCGAGGTCCAGAAGCGTTCCCGCGCTCTCCCACACGTCGCGAAACCTCGGGTCCGAGGCGTAGGGCAAATATCCCTGGCTCCAGTCGCACCCGCCTGCCGTCGCCTCCAGAACGCGCTTGACCGCACCGTCGCGGTCTTCGGTGAGGCCCTCCGTCGCGAGGTACTTGGCCGCCTCCCAGGCGTTCCTCTGCGCCTGTGGCGTCAGAGAAACCTCGGCCATGCGACCCGCAATGCTGGTCGCCGCGGCCTCCGCCGGCCCCGTGAGCTCGCTCTGAATGTCGGCGATGAGCTGCCTGGGCTCCGACCACACACCGTCCATGCACTCGTCGAGTTGGCGCCTGGCGGCCTCGCTCGTGTCCCACTTTCTTTGGCGCTCCGACTCCTTGTACCTCGTGTACCGGTGCCACCCATAGCCACAGCAGAAAATCACGCCGCTTACGAAAATGACTCTGCCGATCAATGGATCAGCCCCCTTCCGTGCAGCTCCATGCAGCCTCCACAGAAGGCCATGGCAGGAGGCACCTGTCCGGCCGCCTGCCAGGTGCCCACACCGTCACCCACCTGATGGATGTATTCCTGTGAGCCGATCATTCGGTCGTCGGGGTTGGGATCGTGCCACTTGTCGCTTCTGTAGACCACCGTGTCGAAGAACCCATCGAGGCTCACGTCCACCTCGGGGACGTCGACCATCCGCACGCATTCTGGATTCCGCTGCGTCCAGATCTTGAAGATCTTGGCGCCGATGGACTTCAGATCCGGCGGCATACATTCGCCCCGCTCCGCCCCGGGAAACACGTAGCACGTCTTGAACTGGTGGCTCCAGTAGAGGTACGGCGGGTCGTCATCGGGAAAACGACGGATCTGCAGCACGGCATTCCCGTCCACGAAGGTGTACTCGAGACAGACGCCGAGTTGATCGAGATCACCGGGATTGCCGATGAACGACACCGGACCCGTTCCTGGTACAGGGAGTGACGGGCGCAGGACCCACTGCCGCCCCCGCTTGACGAAAAACGACCGCAGCGTCTTCCACGCCGTTTTCTTGGCCGTCGCATCCGCGCCCTCGGCATCGGCCTCGCCGTAGTACGAGAGCGCACTTCGGTAGGCGGAGTCCCAAAACCTCGCCGCAACGCCAGACAGCGTCCGCGGCGACGGATCTTTCGGGAGATGGATCCCTCTGCAGGAAAGACCCGTTCCCATCACCCGTTCTGCTTCCTCGTGGGAAAGCGCTCGCGTGACCGCGACGCGGTACTGCCGGGGATAGGAGGGGCGCCAACGCATCAGCCGGTAGCTCCGTAACCTCCGGACATGGCGTGCTCGATACGAGACAGCCGGGCATTGATCTCGCTTTGGTACTGGCCGAAATCGTGCTGCAAGCGACCGACGGGGTTGTTGACGTCGACGAGCTGCGGGGCCGCGAAGCCACCATGGGGCGTCCCCGAGAAGCTCGGCTGCGTGGTTCCCTGTGGAATCGGCAGCTGAAAGCTCCCGTCCGGAAGTGCGCCGGGGTGCCGCTCGTCCTGGCCTCCACCCTGGGGCTGGGGATTCATGGCGCCCACATGGCCCAGGCTCCGGTGCTTGAAGTAGCGATGCAGCCCACGGAGGACCTCCAGCATCACGTAACCGGTGAGCGTCGTGATCCCGGTCGTCAGAACCAGCGTCTTCCACGGGATCGCCATCTGCTGTCCGGTGTAGAACTGCTGCCCCTGCTGCTGCTGCTCTCCCGGGTTCCCCTTCGGCGGGACGCGTCTGTTTCTCGCTGAACGTGCTTTCATGTGCTTCGCCAGGCGGCGTATGAGTCCGTCGCCACCTGCAAGTCTCCCACAGAGACGGGCGTTATGTCACGCCACCCGATGACCGCGCCGATGGGCGTCGCGTGGCGGGTGCGGGGGCGGAGGATCAGGCGGACGTGGAGCCCCCTGGTGCTGTCTTCGCCAGGCCTCGGCACGATTCGCTGCCGCCTGGCTGCTCATCGCCATGACCCGCTCGACCCCCTGCACGATCATGGTCGCGAGCGGCCGGATCATTCCGTGGTGGTGAGCCGGCAGCACCGTCTTCGCGAACACCTCGGCCGCGTTGTAGGCACCTGCGCTCATCTTCTCGACAGGTGGCAGATCCGGATCGGCGAGGACCTTGCGTATGGTCTTGCCGAGCTCGACGTCCGTGCAGCGATGCGTGTTGCCGCGCCAGTCCTCACACTCGAGAGATCCGTTTTCCAGCTCTCGTACCCTGAAGATCGATTCCCGCGCGCTCATGCGGCGACCAGCTTGACACCGCCTCTGTCGATCACAAGCCTCGCACGCCCTGTGCGAAGCGCGCTCAGAAACCCCCTGCCGCCGGAGGCCCTGGCCCGGGCGCTGGCGACAGAAACCGGGGCTGGATTCCGTCTCGTCGCGTATGCGCAGCCTGGATTCGGCTCGATCTTCTGCTGGACGCAGTCTCGAGCGCCCGGGATGATCTTGCACCACCACTTGTCCGGGTGCACGAGTGTGGTCGTCGCTCGCACACCGGGATTCTGGCTGGAGCAGCTCGGGTTCGAGGCCTGCCGCCAGCGCACCAGCGCCCTCGGGCGCCCGGCGGCGTCGCTTCGGACCTGCAGGACCGGGGCATGCTGCACCCCGATGCCCGGCGCGTGAACCAGCCCGATGCCGGTGATTCCGGGCTGCAGCTCCACCCAGGATCCAGGCAGGCCGGACGGCTTCTGACCCGTCGAGCTCGCCGGCAGCCACGCGGTCTTGGTCGTCGCTGTCCGCTGGATCACGCGAGGGTTCGAGGTGATCTTTCCGCTCGGCAAGCGGTAGAGCCTGTGCGGCGTGGCGCGGCCCTGGCCTCCCGTCGGCAGCCGGTATCGAATGAGATCCGCCGGTCCCATCTGGCGCGCGAACACGCGGCAGATCTGCTGACCACTCGAGAGCATCTTGCAGCCGGCGGAGCTCAGAACCTCGACCTTGAGGTCCGGAGCGCCCTTTCGGTGCAAGACTCCCGGGGCAGGAAGCCGCGCGCCGCCGTACTCGACCCACTCGCTCTCGCCGTGTGGCGGGCCGTAGTGCTCCTTCGTGTACGTCGACACGCCCTGGTACCAAGCTCCAAGTGGATTGTTCGTCATCGGACTGGCTCCTTCATGAGTGTACACCAGCTAGCGAAGCTGGATCCCCGGCGCGAGCGGCCGGGACATGGAGATCATTTCCGCCGGGTTCAAGGCACGAAAGCGGGTTGCCGACGGTACGGGCATCGCGCTCTTTTTCTGGTCGGGGATCGGGAACTGGATGCAGCTCGGCCTGTCGCCCCGCTCCTCCTGATAGCAGACCGTGCACTTGCACTGCGTGCCCTCGTAGTCGCAGTGGCACAGGGTATCCACCGGATTCTCGTGTGGGCTCCAGGGCTTGGGAAGACAGATCCCCTGATGGCAGTACTCGGTCTCGGGTCGGCAGTCGCGGTCGGAGTAGCACTGGCCTCCGCGGCCGTAGACGCCGGGCGGCGGCCCGGGGGCAGCCGCCGGAATCATGCCCTCGTAGGGAGCACCCATGGTCGTCGGCTGCTGGTAGTAGAACCACTGCGGTGGCAGCGGCGCGAACTTCGAGTGGGCGCCGGGTCCCGGAAAGATCGGTGGATCCGGATTGTATCGACGATGCTTTCTGGTGCGAACGTTCGGCATCGGTGCGGTCACGCCGTTCCACGGCCAGACGTTTCCGTAGTAGGCGTAGCTCCCCCACGGCACCGCGGGTGCGGTGGGGGGTCGCCACTGCCACGTGCCCGGGCCGTAGCCCCACCACGTCGTCCACGGGTTGTTGGCTCTGGTCACTCCGAGCGGCACCAGACGACGACCGCCTCTCGTTTTCGCCGTGAGCGAGCTCGACCGACACTCGCCGTCGACGCACTTACCGATGATGCAGTCGCGATCCTCCTTGCACGGAAGCGGGGCCGGAACCGGAGGATTGGCCGAGTAGGGTCCGAGGGCCAGCATGAGAGGACCGTCGCCGCAGTTTCGCGCCCGTAGACCGGTCCACTCCTGGCGCTTGTTGACGGTGTCGACGCACGTGCAGTCGTTGCACTGGATCCGTCCCGGGCAGATGTTCGGGCGGTGGGGGACGGTTCTCGGCTCGAGCGGGGTCGTCTGTGCTCTCGCCGAGATCGGCCCCGTGGCGAGGACCTGCGGCTGTGCCGGCGCCAGTGCCTGCGCCGTCCCTCGCTGACTCACGCTATGGGGAGAAGGTGACACCTTGGCGAGAGCGGTGCTCATCTGGGACCTCCGAGGAAAGAGGCCGGATTGAGGAACCGAGGAGCTCGTGGGCGTACAGCTCTCGGTCTCGACGGCGCAGCAGCGAGCATGCCGGGGAGCTGGCGCCCTCCTAGGGGGTCGATGTGGAACGGGCTGTACACGAGGTGCATGTCCCTGCACTCGCAGTTCACCTCATGGTGGCCGCCAATCTGTTCACAGTGCCAAGTCCCCACGCGGATCGGGCCGGGGTAAGAGCCCTCTCCGCACGCCGTCCCGTGCTTGTTCGGGTTGGCGAG
>Ga0180437_10003937_pt1 | contig 21593 bp, 20 predicted proteins | sample SS_ome_4_FD_132410 | JGI IMG/M metagenome (GOLD analysis project Ga0180437, IMG submission 132410) | Hypersaline lake sediment archaeal communities from the Salton Sea, California, USA - SS_3_D_1 metaG | ecosystem: Environmental > Aquatic > Non-marine Saline and Alkaline > Hypersaline >...
CTAAATTATAAACACATGTCATATCATTAAATCCATTATATCTGTATTTCCCCCGTCTACTTCTGTTAAATCCACATGATATAACCAGATGATTTTTTATTTTGTTAAAAATATGTTCCTCGGCACAAAATGGCATATCTTCTTCATATTTCCAGTCTATTTTTAACATTATAAAATTATAAACTATAGAATATAAAATATCAAAAAGTTATACTTATAAAGAGATATCTGGGATTGGTAACTGACTATTTTTTAAACGTGGTTTATGGACAACTATATCGGTAAGTGTCATTAACCCTAATGATTCATTTAGTCCACTCATAGGATGCATCATATACTTCATAAATACATGATGTCCCAAATTTCGTACTGGTACCTTTTTATTAAGAGTGATAATATATCCACTTTTTACCATTTTTACTACCTTATTGTAATGATAGTAAAACTGACACCATTTATCTATATTATCACCATTTGACATTAATAATAAATCATTCATGTATCCAAAACTTTTGTAGAATTCAATTGTTGATTCGTATTTTGTGTTACTTAAAGGTGTTTCACATATATAAAATTTACTCATATCATATGTTTCTAAGTTTTTATTGACTTTTATAGCCAAGTCAAATCGCGTGAGTATAATACAATCATATTTCATATCATTTTCTTTTTCGTATTCTTTTCTTAATTCATTAACTTTCATATATGAATATAAACTTGACATATATCGATTTGAAATAGATCTTTTTCCAACGAACTTACTTTTTTTAGGATTATAGTACTTCATTATTTTTTCCTTGTTACCTTTATCCCAGGTGTGAACAAATACATCCATATCATATTTATCAAGAAGTTCTGTTTTTATAAATTTATATCCAACATCAAATAATATTGGTTTTTTATTCTTATCATTATTGCTGGCGGATAATCCGTGTAAACAAAGTGCAAATTTCATTATAGTATAATATATAAAATGAAAATATGCCACCTTGTTCCGTTTACATTTATGTGTAAAATTCACTTTACCTTCGAGGGATTTGATGACATTGATAATTATTATATTCTTCCAAAAGAAGGAGGGTCTTTTAATTTTTTAAAAAGACAATGTGACATAATCCAATCAAAAAATAAGTTTTTTTACAATGGACATTTATTAAAAAATAGTTTATCTGTAGTGATAAAATATTTAAATAACATAAAACCAGATATAATCATTATTGCAAGTCCTGCACATCTTAACAAAGCACTTCAAACAACGATAAAGAACTTGAATTCAAAATTAGTATATATAGGTAATGGCATTTCAAATGTTGATGCTGTAAACCTATCGGTACAATTAAAAAGAGCAATAACGCCTGAATGGAGCAATTATAACTATATATTTATTAACAAACATGAAGCAAGATTATGGGAAGTAAATAAAAATTATGTTAAAGGTGATAAAATTCATATTATAGATGGCTTGCCACAAATTGATTATATGAAAACTTTGGATTTTAAAGAACAAAGAAGTAATATTTACAAACACGTGTGTCCTAAAACCGGAGTATTATCAAATAATATAAGTGGTATACCGTTAGAAAAGAAATCAATATTATATATTCAAAATAAAAAAATACGTTCAAATAATATTAAATACTACAAGGAAACATTATCATTATTAAATACATATTCTCAAAAAAATAACTGTCATGTTTTTATCAAAATAAAACACATACCTGGAATCAGAACAGAACAACTTGTAAAAAGCAAGCATTTCACATATATAGGAAAAAATACAAATCTTTCTATATATCCCTTTTTAGGATGTGACATAATATTTGCAGAGCATTACGGAACTGGTCATTTGGAAGGTTTATTAATAAATTCTAAAACAATTCTTTACCAGCATCAAAATGACATAGTTGGAATAAAAAAATATAATTTATTACCACAGGCTTATAACAAAAATGAGTTAACTGAATGGTTTGATAAGTTTTTATCTTCTGAAGAATTTATTACTGAAGAATTTGAAAAACAAAAGGATGACTTTTTAAAAGACCAAATCGGTGAAACATATAAAATATCAAATACTACAAAACAAATTGTTGATGTTATAACAAAGACATTATAACGCAGATAACATATTAACATTTGACTGACTTAATCTATAAAGCATTTGATTTGTTGTTTCGATATCAACACATTCATCTGTAATGCTAATCCCATGTTGCAAGTTTTTTGTATGTTTTTGATTACCACTATTGATATATGATTCAATCATATATCCCTTAATTATATTGCGGTTTGCCTGATTATAAGATATCAACGAATCGAGAACAATAATCTGATTTAGATGTTTTTTTCCAGAATTTCCATGTGAACAGTCTACCATTATTTTAGCTTTTAATTCATATTGGTTTAAAAGAGACATTGTTTTTCCGATATGTGATGGTCCATAATTAGAAATATATTTCTCACCATCATGACCTCCTCTTAAAACAACATGACAATTCTGATTTCCTTGGGTATTTGCAATATAATATTTACAGTCGTCAGAAACATCGATAAATGAATGGGTTAAAGAACAAGCTTTTACAGATTCAACAGCTGTTTTAACGTTTCCAGATGTATCATTTTTAATTCCAAAAGGAATGTCTAATTGTGAAGTAATATTTCTATGTACTTGACTCTGAGATGTTCGTGACCCTATACATCCCCAGCTAACAAGATCTTTTATATATTTTAATTCATGAAAGTTTAAAAATTCATAAGCAACTGGCACACCAATACTATTCAAATACAAAAATAATCTTCTTGTCATTTCCACTCCAGCAGAAATGTCATTGCTTCCGTCAAGTCTGGGGTCATTCATTAATCCTTTCCATCCTCCAACCGTACGAGGTTTCTCCATGTAAGCTCTCATAACAATTAGTAATTTACCTTTATATTTTTCAATCATTTCCTTTAATTTAACAATATATACAGACAGTTCTTCTATGTTGTGTATAGAACATGGCCCAACAATTACAAGAAATCTATCATCTATACCTGTCATAATATTTCTAATATCAGCTCTTGTTTTTTTAACAAAAAATCTAATATCTTCTGTTGTTGGGTATTTGCTGGTTAACTGTTGGGGAGAAGCAATATAGTTATTTCGATTAAAATTTAATATATAATTTGTAAATTCTCTTACAGCTCCACCACCTCCATTGTGCTGGGATATAAAATTACATATTCTTTTTACTTCTGGAATTGCATCGTTTGGACAACCGGCAATCCCAACTTTTTCTAAACATTTAATATCTGAAATATCATCTCCAATATAAGCAATATTAATCCACTCAAGATTTAATTCTTTTCGCCATTTTTCAAGAACTTCTATTTTATTCCTGGAACCTTTGTTAACAAAATCTAATTTATTGAAATGATTAAGATTACAAATATGTTTTATACAAGGAGAATCATGAGCAGTTAATAAGGCAGTTTTAATGTTATTGTCTTTTAACATTTTAATAGAATATCCGTCTTTTCCATTATATCCCTTTGAATGTACTCCTTCGGTGTTTACATAAAATTTACAATCGGAGAAAACCCCGTCAAAATCAAAACAAACAAATCTAATTGCCATTATATTTATATATATAAGTATATAAATATAATGTTAAATATATGCGTATGTATCCCAGTGCGATATAACTCTAAAAGGTTACCTGGTAAACCTCTGTTGGTTATAGATAATGAAACAATCATTGAAAAAACCTATAATCAAATATTAAAATCAAAATACATCAAAAAAGAAGATATTTATATCATGACGGATAACCGATATATTGAACAAAATGTAAGAAGTTTTGGATGTGAAAATGTTATAATGACTGATACATCTTGTGAAAATGCTTTAGCTAGAATTAGCAAATACTTAGATAAGTTGCCTGAAAAATATAATATAGTTCTTAATGTTCATGGAGATGAACCATATATTAATCCAAAAAATATAGATCATCTTATTGAAAATTTTAATAACCGCTCCATTTTACTTTACAGGAAATTAACTCCCGAAGAAGCAAAAAAACGATGTACTGTTAAAATTGTTACTGGAAAAGATAATAATATTCTTTACTGTTCAAGATTTGCGATACCATATTCAAAGAGTAATGACTATGATAATTATATTGGGATAATTGGTATCCACATATTTAAAAGGGAAGTTTTACTTCAATATTATAAAAATAAAGATGCTTATCTATACAAGCTTAATACTGAAGATATTGAAGAACTAAAGTTTATAGAAATGGGATATAACATAAAAGGTATAGAGGCAAAATATGAAAATGAAATATCATTAAACACAGAAGATGATTTTCAATATCTAATTAAAAAATATGCATCTAAGTAAGTTTAAAGTAATGTTATATCTAATGCCACAGCATTGTCTTTTGAATTTTTAATTAACACAATATCTTTTTTTGTGCCATTTTCCAAAACTATTGTACATGTTGCAACTCTGCCACAATTTGTTTTGTCATATTCCTCATATGCCGGTGGACAGCTGGGATTATATTTAGAGTATTTTACAGAAACAATTCTAGAAAAATTATAACCAATTCTCATTGTTTTTATAGAACCCTTGTCATATGGTCTTTTTTTGCTAAGTGGTTTATACTCAAATTCAATTACACTACTTAATGTTGATTTTTTAAAAGACACGTTTTTAATCATAGCATTTGATGTGTTATTGTTTATTAACGGTATTGTTTCGGTTGTATTGTCTGTATATTTTATTAAACATGTAACCTTTCTACCAGAATTAGATTCATCAAGTCCTTTTTCTGCTCTTCTTGTATTAAATGATGAATATTGTATTTTTTGAATTTCTTTTATTACTTTGTCCGTTTTTATTTCAAATTTTCTTTTATCATTTACATCAGTTTCTTTAACACAGTAATTATATTCGATTATTGGATAACTAGATGATATATTTTGAGGAGGGACATATTTTTTAACATCAGTTGGAACAACTTGACTTTTTTTAGAGGATCCTCTTTTACGAATATGTTTCTTTCGTGTTTTTCTTCTATAACTTATTTTATTTGGTTTTGGATCAGCGATAGGATGTTTTTTCATTTCTTCTAAAAATTGTTCCCTTAATGTTTTATAGTCGATCGGTAATGAAATTGAATAGATGTCTGCATTTTTCATTAGAAATTTTATACTAACAGAAGTATTTGAAGAATAATTTGACCATAATACATCATATTTAATGTGGTCTCCTGATAACTTGCCGCTTCTTTCAATTACTTTATTTTCATTATCAATTAGTAAAATTTCAATATAACCATTTTTTGATGTTTTAAAATTAATATTCATTTTGTTATTATTTAAAATAATAGGATTAAACAACACATGTTCTTCAGATGTTGATTTTCCAGTACTAATATTTCCAAATCCATCCTTTCTTAAACTATATGATACGATTTTATCTTTATCAATGTAATGGACATAAATAATAAATTTATTATCTTTTTCTATAATTGAAGAAAGTGCCCTATTTGGACCTTCATTATTTGTTACTAGAAACTTACTGACATTTCTAAAATATGTTCCGTCATATGAAAAGGCAAGTGATGTAGTTGTTGATTTTTTATGAGCTCCTTTCTGTTGGCTATAAAAACTTATATACATTGAACTATTTGGGTATTGAAAAACAGCAGGAGCATAAATATTTGAACAATTATAATCAAATTTTACTAACTTACATTGTGACCATTGTTTTAAATCTTTACTTGTGCTAACTTGCACATATCTGTTACCACGAGATTTATTGTATCTTGCGTAAATTTTGTATATCTTATCATGATAATCATACATTATGTTATTTAGACTATCGAAATGAGTAGCATAATTTTGGCTTAATGATTTTGGTTGAGATAATACAAGATTTGTATTTTTACTATTCCAACTATCAATATTATTTGTTTCAAATAAATGCAAACCATTAACCTTTCTACAAACTGAACTTTTAACACCACCAATGCCAATTATCTTATTATTAATTGGTTTATCAATTACAAAAAAATTGTGCGATATCCCCATTTGCTGAAATATTTTTTTACCACTATCAAATTTTAAACCATCCTTACTTTGAGATAACCATGTCTCTTCATATTGATATATTTTTTTTTTATTATTAAAAATTCTATAAATTAAATTAACATTTTTACCATCCTGACATATACTATAATAATACCCTTTCCCAGAAATAGGACATCCTAATTTCTTAGGTTCATTGACTTTTATAGATATATTTTCACTTTTATTCTTTGCATTGAATAAATCTAAAAATGGTATTGTTATCATATTATTAATATATTATAATCTATAATATTAATTTTGTATTAATAACTTCACCCTTACCTATCAGAGTTACATTTTCGTTTTTATTATTTTCATTTGTTATAAAACATATATTATCTTTACAACTAACTATTTTAATAGCATTAAAGTTTAATTTTTGTATATACATTTTTTCTACCTTTTCATCCTTACATATATATTGTATTCTTGTAAATTTATGTGTAACTTTATTATCGAGTCCATCATCACAATAACTAGAATATGACGGTCCTCCGCTTCCAACGTAACCCATGCTTTCACCTGATTCGGTTTTACTTAACCAAAACGAATATAACTGACATTTACCTTTTAGATAAAAACGAAGTCTAAATGTTTCACCAAGGTTTAATTTATTACCATCTTTCCATTTTACCATAACTTTAGTTCCACTTGAAGTAACTTCTGTTGAAAGCTCTTTTATCTTTTTATCTTCTTTATCTACTATTTCCAAAGAAAGACTAGATTTATCACCACATAATACATTCACAAATAGATATTGTTCATCATAAGGAACAGTTAGCAGTTTTGTATGAATTTCACCAACCTTATTATCATTGGGACAAAGTGAAACAAATCCGTCCCTCCTTAAAGTTGCCATATTTGTTACGGTTTGTTTTTTGGCATTTTTGCAACAAAAGTAAAAATAAATCTCATCTTCAACAAATAATATATTTCCACCGGTTGGAAGAAGATATCTTGCATTTTTAGATTGTGGTATAAATGTTTTAAAATTTCTAGTGTAATAAAACCCATCTCTACTAAAACCCAAGTGAATGTCAACATTTTTATTAACATCGGTTCCACCATGAAAAATACTCATTAAGTTTAACATGATGCTTTCATAAGGAACCATATGAGCAGTATATATTCCAGGAATTTTACCCTTTCCAGGATTATCTTCTCTTGCTGAGAAACACCAGTAAACTGGAGAATCTTTAATTTTAGCAACAGTACCCTCTGAGCCAATTTTAGTTAAAGAACACCATGCTCCCCAACTGGTAGTTTTTTTATCAACATCAATTTCTTTGTATCTAAAAACACGATTGTTACTAAATTTTCTAATATTATCTCTTAAAGTAAATATAATCTTATTTCTAAATGGGTTATATGAAGCAAACCAAGGGCTAGTACTTACCTTTCCACCACCACCAAGTCTTTTCCAATCAATTCCATCTTCTGAACTATAAACAGAAGAATTCCCAAATGCTCCAAAATAAAGCATAAACTTATCTTGTTCATTGTTTGGAAACATTATGATTGGACCAGAACCTCTTCCTTTTCTGTCACGACATCCTCCTACACACCCTAGTATGTTACGTTGATATTTTGCGTAAGACTTTTTTGCATTATTACATTTACCACAACACGGTTCTGTAACTGTAAACTCGTGTCCAAGAATATATGGTTTGTACCATTTTTTACCATCATATGATTTAGCAACACAAACGTTTAGAGGAGCGGCTCTTACGCTATGAACTGAGACATACCACATCTTAAATTCTTTTGAAAGTGGATCATATAAAACAGCATCCGGAAGAGGAGCACATATACCAGCTTCATATGGCATTTCAGGTTTAATAATTGGCTTTTCAATTAATGTAGCTTTGTGTACATTTGTCTTGATATTAACAGTTTTTTCTATTAAATAATCATCAATAAAAAGTTGCCTCCCCACTGATACATCAAGCGGTTCTTTTATATTTTCCGGCAACAAATAAGGAGCTGTATATTGAGGAGTGTTGGATTTTAAGTATTTTTCATCGTGAAAAACAAAAGGTGGAAAGTTTTTTTCATAATTTTCAACCCGGATAGACATTATATTTCGAGATTATATTATTTACGTTAAAAAAAACCAATTAAATATACGAGTTTATTATATTACTCTACTAATGACGAAAATACATTGTTTTGATGATATCTATATAAAATTATTACTTCCAGAAGATGTTACAGAAGAATATGTTAGTTGGATAAACGATTCCGAAACAAATAAATATTTAGTAACGCAAAAAACATCACTTAATGAATGTAAAAAATATGTTTTAAATAAATATAAAGATAACAATACTGTGTTTTATGGGATATACCATAATGAAAGACATATTGGTAATATAAAAATAGAAAAAATAGATAATAAGTTGAAATGTGGATGCTTAGGAATAATGATTGGAAATAAAAATTACAGAAGCAAAGGATATGGTACTAAAATTATAAATTTTTTTTGTAAATATTCATTTGATACATTAAACTTAAATCTAATATTATTGGGTGTATTAAAAGAAAATATTAGGGCGATAAAATGTTATTTGAAATGTGGTTATAAAGAAATAAAAAACATTAATCTTGTTAATTCAAAAATCGTAAATGATTATTTGATTAAGTATAAATTTATAAATGATGACGAGCGTATATACATGATTCTTGTAAAATAGATATTAGATATTTAGATATTTAGTTCCACTGACGAGGATTTATTAATTTATTTGGGACATCAGAAAATACATTATTTATGTATTGGATATCCTTTGGTTTTATTGTTTTAACTTTAAATATTTCTATATTTTCTTTTAATTGCTCAATATTATCAACTCCAATAATAACACCTGAAACCCATTGAATTGATTTGACATATGACATGTTTAATTCTTTTTTATTTTTAAAGTTATATTTTTCTTTAATATCATCAAGTTTTTTTACATATTTTTTAGAATCAATATTTATTTTTGGCCATTTATTTGCATCAGATATTAATATACCCTGTAAATAAATACTTCTACAATATATTTCAACATCTTTCCTTTTTTTTACTTTTTCACAAAAACTTTTATTAAACCATTGGTGATCTAAAATATTTAATGGCATTTGAATAATATCTACATTTAAATCATCTAATAATACATTTGCTTCATTTACGTTGTATATTGACACCCCAATTTTTTTCAAAACTTTTTCCTTTTTTAACTTTATCAAATATTTCCAAATAATTTTATTTTTTAATAAATAATGTTCCCATTTATGTAGCAATAATATATCAATTTGGCACCGTTTCATTTCTTCTAAAGATTTATCTATACTTTTCATTACAGCCTTACATATTTCATCATCCGAATAAGTGTATATCTGACTTGGTAAAGATAATTTTGTCATAATACAAATAGATTCTGATGGAACTTTAAGTTTACCAAGAAGATATTCACTTTTACCATAAGCTCTTGCACTATCAAATGTTGTTATATTATTTTGAATAGCGTGATTGAGCAATTTTATTGAGTTTTTTTCAGATAATAATCCTGTATTATTTGTTATACCATATGATAATCCTAATTGGGCAGTTCCCAATATTAATTTCATTATAAAATAAGATATAAACAAACTATATATAATATTCTATAATGGCTACCTTAATTATTCAAGCTCGACAAAATTCGTCAAGGTTTCCAGGAAAAATCTTAAAACCTTTAGGAAAATTTTCAGTATTGGGAACTATTGTATCAAGAGTAAATAAGTGTAAAAAAATTAATAGTTTTATAGTTGCAACTACCACAAATAAAGAAGATGATGTTATCGCAAAATATTGTTCTAAAAATGATATCAAATGTTTTAGAGGAAATGAAAATGATGTATTAGATAGATACTATCAAGCAGCGCTTATATCATCATCTGAAATAATTATACGGTGTACATCAGATTGCCCATTTTTAGATAATAAAATTATTGATAAAACACTTGACTATTATAAAAATAATGATTTTGATTATGTTAGATTTAAAAATCCAGTGGGGGAATATGATGGTTTTGATGTTGAAATTTTTTCAATGAAAGTTTTAAGAAATGCTTGGGAAAATGCTACAACAAAACAAGACAGGGAACATGTAACACCATATATCCGAAGAAATGACAAAGTTGGATTTTATATTATTGACCTTATCAGTAAATATAAGAACTTAGATTTTGAAAACTTACATCTAAGTCTTGATACACAAGAAGATTATAAATTATTATGTAAAATCAATAATGAACTAAAAAGTAATTATGAAATGGAAGATGTTTTTAACTTTCTGAATAATAATCCAGAATTATTAATAAACAATACTAAAAAATCTCCATTTTATGGAAATGGACAAGAATTATACTTGCGAGCAAAACAATTAATTCCTGGTGGAACACAATTGCTTTCAAAAAGACCAGAAATGTTTTTACCAAATTTATGGCCAGCTTACTATCAAAAAGCAAGTGGTATAGAAATAACGACTTTGGATGGTGTGAAGATGCAAGATTTTTCTTATATGGGAATTGGTTCTTGTATTCTAGGGTATAGTGATGAAGATGTAAATAGAGAAGTTCATAACGTTGTTAATAGGGGTAATATGTCAACATTAAATTGCCCATCTGAGGTTGAATTAGCTGAATTATTATGTGAGTTGCATCCCTGGGCGAATATGGCCAGATTTGCCAGAACTGGTGGTGAAGCTTGTTCTGTTGCGATAAGAATTGCAAGAACTGCTTCTAAAAAGGACAAAATTGCTTTTTGTGGATATCACGGGTGGCATGATTGGTATTTATCTGCAAATCTAAACAATGACAATTCTTTAGATGAACATTTATTAACAGGTTTAAATCCAAACGGTGTTCCAACACAGCTAAAAAATACAGCTTTTCCATTTAGGTACAATAAAATAGAAGAACTTAAAAACATATTAAAGCACCATGACGTTGGTACAATAATCATGGAACCACAAAGAGGTAACCCACCACTTGATAATTTTCTTCAAAACGTAAGAAAAATTGCTGATGAAAACAAAATTATTCTTATTTTTGATGAAATCACATCAGGATTTCGTGTAAATACTGGAGGAATTCATCTTAAATACAACGTATTTCCAGATATTGCCATTTTTGGAAAGGCGATGAGTAATGGGTACCCAATGGGTGCAATTATTGGTAGGAGACATGTTATGTCAGCAGCAGAAGATACATTTATAAGTAGCACATATTGGACAGAAAATATAGGCCCATCTGCCTCTTTGGTTACAATAAAAAAACATAAAAAATTAAATATTGGGAAATATCTTGAAGAGTTGGGACTACATTTCCAAAAATGTTTACGCGAATTAGCTGAACAAAAAAATATCAAGTTACAAATAACTGGTATCCCACCATTAACTAGTTTTAATTTTGAATATAAGGAAAGTTTAAAAGTAAAGACATTATTTATACAAAAAATGTTGGAAAGAAATATTTTGGCAAAGAATTCACTTTATTTAAGTTATTCTCATAACCATAATAATATTAACTATTATCTCAGTCAAATAAGTGAGGTATTTGATGAACTTAGTGATATTATTAAAAATAACGATATTGACAAAAGTTTAAAAGGTCCCGTTTGTCATTCTGGATTTAAACGCTTGACATAATATATGCACAATGAATAAACCACGTTGGTTACGATACGTTAAAAAAAATAACAAAGCTTACTTTACAGTTCCTAATAAGTTTACAGAAAAAATAACAGACATTCTTCCAAAGTATGTTGATAGTATTTTAGAAATAGGTTGCACAAATGGAAGAGATTTTAAGCAATTTGAAGGAAAATTTAATTTATATGGAGCTGATATGTTTTCAAGTGATGAAATAGATTGGGTATGTGACAAAAATAAAGTAAAATACTACAAAATAACTTTAGAAACGTTTTTGGAAGTTTTAGATAAAGACGAATTTAAAGACTTATCAAAGTTTGTCTTTTTATCACATTTCACACTTTGTTATAATAGACCAAAGGTAGTTCCAATACTAAAGAAATTAATTAAAAATGGATGTAAAAATATTATCATCAAAGAGCCACTTCCTGGGGATTATGCTCACCAACGTATTTATTTAACAGATTTAGATAAAATTTTTATTAAAAGAAAAACCGGATGGGAAAGAAATGACTCTACCCATATATGTTGCTACGTTGACAATAAAAAAGAATTAATAGAAAAGTATCTGGATGTGTCTATTGATCCTAAATTATAAAATATATAAAATATAAAATATAACAATGTCAGTTTCTGAAGAACATAAACCTCAAAAATGGGAAGATGTTAAATCAATATTTAAAGTTGATTTTAAAAGCTTACCTAATTTGCCAGTTGCATTAGAAGATGTTTATGGTGGTATTATCAATGACGATTTAATTGTATCAAGTGGTTTTGGTGGTTCATATAATAGAAAAAATAGTAAACCATTTTGGAAAAAATATAAACATCGTTTTTTTTTCACAACCACATATAAACTTGATTTAAATAATACAGAAAAAGGTTTTGAAAAAATTGTAGATTTTCCAGGAATAGGAAGACAAGATGGTGGTAGTGTTGTTGTCAATAACGAATTATATACATGGGGAGGCTTTACTTATATTCCTGCTACAAATCTTTCGAAAAAAGTTTTAGCATGTAAAAAAAATAAATCACGTGCTTTGAAAGATGGTTATAAACTAAGTAATGTTGACGGTGTGTATAAATGGGAAAAGTTACCAGATTTACCATATGCTGTATGTTCTTTTTCACTAACAAATGTTGGTAGTAAAATATATTTATATGGTGGTTCACATTATCACGATTCCTCTTTTTATACATGGGGTTCTTTTGACACAAATGTTAAAGATATTGGTTCTGGATTACTCGTAATTGACCTAAATAATCTTAAAGATGGATGGAAAATATTATCAGAGTGTCCGGGGACACCTAGAATGTTACACACTGGAATAGCTGTTGATGATAATCTTTATTTTTTCGGAGGGGCATCTGGAAGAGAGTTTCAGAAATCTTTTTGCAGCACGGTTGATAATTGGAAATACGATACTAAAAATAATAAATGGGAGAGACTTCTTGATTGTCCATCATCTCAAACAAATTGGAAATACTCTGTTTTATATAAAAATAAATATGTTTTGTTGGTTGGTGGCTGTAACATTAATGGGAGTATCAAAGTTAGACTCAAAGGACACCATGGTAGAAATGTTATAGATATTAACAAAAAACAGAGAAAAGGATATGGTGTTATAAGACAAAATACACAAACAATGTATCTTGATGAAAATCATAATGAGCATAAAGTTATTAAAAATACAGCAAATAAGGTAAATTTAAAACCAATTATGTGTGGAGAAATATTAGCATATGATACATCAACCAATGTTTTTTGTAAACTTGATAATTTAAATAACTCAATTCCTTTACCTGTAAATATTAATGCGCCATTAGTTGCTATACGTAGTGATAAAATATATGTTGTTGGTGGAGAATCAGATATATCAACATATAATAATATCACTTATGGAGGACTTAGCACAGATATTGCTTTAGTGGGACAAATAAGTGAAATTTAATATAAAATATATTTATACGATGAATAAATTACAAAAAATAGTAAGTCCTGATAAATTAGCTTTAATTGAACCAATTATGAATAAGTATCCGAAATATAAAAATCAAATAATAGATTTTATATTAGTACACCATTCAAAACTAATTCTTAACAAAAAAGTAAATTATAGTAGATTTTTTGTAAAAGTAAACAATTATAAATTTTCAGATGATGTGTCGAAAATATTAGGCATTGTTTTTCCCAAATATGATTTTACAAATGAGGTAGGTATATTTGGAAAATGTTCAGAAAATAAATCTCTTATTAATTCAACAGTTGACGAAATAAAAACAAATGGTTTCTGTAAGTTTGGTGTTGTATTAGATAATGATACATGTGATAAAATTATAAATTCTCTGTCTCCTTTAAATTATGTCACACATCAAAAAGGAAAAATAACAGGAATTAATCTTGAAAATCCTATTTCAACAAGTCATTGGGTTAAAGACCAGAAAGATATTGTTAATATTAAAGAAGTACAACAAATTATAACAGACCCAACAATTCTATCAATTTGCCAGCAGTATTTAGATACAATCCCAATTATTTTTCAGACAAATTCATGGTGGTCTTGTAAATACAATATAAAAGATGGCACTCATTCTTTTCACCAAGATTTTGAAGATATTAAATTTATAAAAATATTTCTTTATTTGAATGACATAAATAATGACAATGGGCCACATGTATATGCAAAAAAATCAAGAAATAATTTAAAATTACCAAATAATAAATATAAGGCATCAACCAGAGTAACTGATAAGTTTGTGTCAAATAATTATGAAGTTAATGAAATAACAGGGAAAAAAGGAACGCTATTATTTGTAGATACAAATGGTTTTCATAAAGGAAAAAAATTAACAAATGGTCATCGAATATTGGTTCAACTTGAGTATGGCGCATCATGTATGTATGAACAAATATCTATACCAAAACATAAAGTAAATCATACTTCAAACGAAGTAAAAAATTTTATGAATAAATATGATAAAGTTTATCATAAATATAATTAAACTTTTTTACCAATATTATAATCAATCATACTCTTTAATAATTCATTTTTGATCAAATCATTATCACCACTAGTATAAGAATATTCATCTGGTACATTTTTTCCTTTATAATTTCCAGTATAGTATTCATCATACTTTTGAGAAAAATAATCATTTTGGAATGGTTTTATTACATAAAAATTATCACAATCTATCGTATTATATGCTTCATCCTCACTTACCATTTTTTCATGTAACTTTTCACCTGGTCTAATTCCAATTATTTTTTTATCACATTCTGGAGCAATAACATTTGCAAGTTGCATAATGTCATAACTAGGTAATTTTGGAACAAATACTTCTCCTCCTAACATGATGGACATTGAAAACAATACAAAATGAATAGCATCCTGTAAAGTAATTGTGAATCTTGTCATCTTAGGATCTGTTATTGTCAATGTTCCTGTTTTCTTTTGTTCTACAAAAACTGGAATTACAGAACCACGGCTTCCAAGAACATTTCCATATCTTAATACTGAAAAGATTGTTCCGTTTTTACCACTCATAATATTTGCATTTGTAAAAAGTCTTTCAGAACATAATTTCGTAGCACCATACAAATTAATAGGATTTACACATTTATCTGTGCTAATTGCTATTACTTTAGTAACGTTATTAAAAATAGCTGCTCTAATAACATTTTCAGAACCATAAATGTTTGTTTTGATAGCTTCAAGTGGATTATATTCTGTAGCAGGTACTTGTTTTAATGCAGCTGCGTGAAAAATAACATCAATATCTTTAAATGCATCCTGTAACCTATTATAATCTCGGATATCACCAAGAAGATATCTGATTCTTTCATCATTAAATAATTTGCGCATTAAGTATTGCTTATATTCGTCCCTTGATAAAACAACAATTTTATTTGGCATAAAATGAGCAAGCAGTATTTGTATCATTTTTTTACCAAATGAACCAGTTCCACCTGTAATTAAAATATTCTTTCCATTAATATCTTTTTCTATTTTCTTGATATCCAATGTGTAGACGTATGAATTATTCATTTTATGTTTATATTGATAATATATAATCCTTTTATATCCGCATTAAAAATATAGATACATTATATGAATATGAATTTAGAAGTAAAAATTATATATTCAAAGTATTATTTAAATACTTTGAAATATGATACTAATAACGATGAAAATGCCTTTAAAAAAATAGGAACGTTAAAAAATTTAAACTTATTAAAAAGTAGAACAATTTGTGGGTTACATCGTCCAATTTATAAATATTATCAAAAATTAAATAATAATGAATTATTACGGATGTGTAAAGAATCAATATATATGTCAAACGATGCTGTTTTAAAGTTAAGAGAACATAAGTCAAAATTTGATAAAGGTTGGTGGGAACAACAAAAAAACACACCTGTTATGCCAGATGGATGGTGGAAAGATAGTAAATACTATAAATCAAAAAAATTTGTTAGAGAACATATTATTTTTTCAGAAAAGTTATTACATATTAAAGATGATATTTATATATTTAACCTAATAAGAAATATGTATTTTTTAACAAAAGAACCTGCTATAAAAATTTTATTACTTGAAATATTATGGATGAGTTATAGAATTAATAAAAAATTATATGAATATGAAAAATTATAAAAAATTACTTATTCTGTATAATCCATTTCCATCAATTATTTTCATACATTTAGTACTAATTTTTTCCCAATTAATATCTTCTTCTATATATTTTTTCAGTTTTACATATATTTTATAAATAATTTTATCATCAGAGTGTTTTCCAACATAATCTATTACGTTGAGTTTATGTAAATTATTAGCATTGCTAATTTGATTGTCGGCAAAAGTAACCACTAATGAAAAAAGACCAGATATACATCTTTCATAAGCACTTACTCCACTAGAACCAATTGCTAAATCAGAATTATATATGATATCTGCTATTTTATCTTGATTAACAGAATAATGAATATTAATATTTTTGTATTTACTATATTTTTTTAAAATATTCTCATAATTTTTATTTAATGAGCCAATTACAACGTCAAATATGATATTAATATTAATTATTTCTTCTAGAAGCCTTTCAGTAAGATTATATTGGTCAGACCCTCCAAAAAAGATATAAACTCTTTTTATTGAAGTTCTTATTCTTTTAGTTTTTTGAAATGTTTTATTTAAAATTCCATATTTTGGACCAAGTAATAACTTACAATTTTTTGGTATAAATGAAGTATAAGGATTATTAAAATAAATATTTTGATCTAATAGAATATCACAATTATGATTTCTATTGTGTAAATCATCAATAACCATAATAGTTTTAACAAAAGGTCTTATTTTTGTTTCCCACTTTTCATCGATAGAATATTGATCTATAATTAAAAATATATCTGATTTATCCTTTATAATATCAATCGTTTTATTGCAATCTTCTTGCCATGTGTTTCCAAGCCAAGAATTGTTTGTTCTTGGAATACTGTTTATTTTAAAAGATTTTAATATTTTTTGTAAATTTTTATTTTCTACACATATAAATTCGATTTGATAAGATTTGTTTATTTGTTTTGCTATATTTACACATCTTATCAAATGACCAGAACCTATTTTTGAATTACCATCTACTCTGAAAATATATGTTTTCATTTATTAACTAAAATTTAAAAAATCACTATATTCTTTCGCACGTGAAAATTGTTTAAGTATAGATAAATATATATTATACATTAAGCAAGAAACTGTAACAGGTCCAACACCTCCCGGAACAGGAGTAATTAACTTAGCTTTATTTTTTAAAGTTTGAAAATTAACATCACCTCTAATCCTATTTTTACCATTAATAACAATTGTATTTATGCCAACATCAATTATTACACAATTTTCTTTTATCATTGATGGGTCATTAATCAAATTATGTTTTCCAGCTGCAACAATTAATATGTCTGCTATTTTAATTAAATTAAACATATTTTCTGTATATCTGTCACACAAAATAGTAGTTGCAGCATATGTATTTTCATTTGATAAAAGTATTTGTACTGTTCTACCAACAATAATACTTTTTCCAATAATAACACAAAGTTTACCTTTTGTTTTAATATTATATTCATTTATTATTTTGAGTATTCCCAAAGATGTTGCTGGGATGTAACAAGGTTTATCAGCAACCAGTTTTCCAATATTTTGTAAACTACAACAGTCAACATCTTTTTCAGGACTAATTGTTTCTAATATTTCTGTTAAATTCATATGAGAAGGAACGGGTAATTGTATCATACATCCTGTATATATAGAATTATTATTAACTTCTTTTATTTTAGAACACAATTCTTCTGTTTTGCAAGTAACATCAAATTTTAAATGAGTAACATTAATGTTTAATTTTTTACAAGAATTAATCTTATGTTTAATATAAATATCACTTCTATCTAAATTACCAACTTGAAAAATAACAAGATGTGGTTTTATTTTGCTTTCTGAAATTTTTATATTAACATAATTTGATATCTTTTCTGCTAATTTTTTTCCGTTTATAACATTCATCACACCAATTATTATTTAATTACAACTCAAATAAAAAATAATATTTAAACTTACTTAAATACATATTCATAAACCTTTATTTTTAGCATTTTATCCCCAACCTTTTTTGTATCATCCTTTTTAAATACAAAACCGGCTCGCAAAAAAGATTTTATTGATGGTAGGTTTTCTATCTTAATTTCTGCAATAATCTTGGAAATAGTTTTGTAATTAGATTGAACATATTCAAGTGACTTATTTAATATTTTACCAGCTAACCTTTTTCCTCTATTTTCAGGTGGAATATTTATACTTATTGAATAAACTTCTTTTTCTTCTTTGACAAATGATACAAATGATATTTTCTTATTATCCATAACTGCAAATAATGGTATATTTTTAAAATAACATTCATAAAACTCTGTTTTAAAAGTATCCCAAATCTTAACTTTATTATTATAAAACATTTTACGTGTTGTTTCATCATTTCTCCAATTCATTATTAGTTTACCATCTTCATCACACTTTTGAGCAGGTACAATACTTATTTTTGACATTTTATATTTATATTTATTCTTTAATTTTTATATCACAGTTCTAACGAGTTCAAATTTTTCAGCATACTTTAATCCAACAGATGAACCAACTACTTTTGCTAAATTATATACATTTTCATATGAACGTGTATGCGGATAATCTCTCATTTCATTGTCATATATCTTTAAACATTCCAATTTATCCTTAATCTCATTTTCGATATCATAATAAACATTTCCTCTAAAGTCATTAAATGGATTATAGTCGGTTGATGATGGTACAAAATAAGAATATATAACGTGCTTTTTGCCATGTTGTGGTCTAAATGCTGTTAAAGTTGCTCTGTAAACTATTTGGTGGTCAATATTTAAGCAATTTCTGTGATGTGTAAAAATTATATCTGGTTCAAAATTAATATTCTCTTCAATAAATTTACATATATCTAATAATGGAACACTATCCATTTTATTGTCTGGAAACTTACCAAACGAATAATCATTAATTCCTAATTTTTTACAAACTTTTTCCAGTAAAACATTTCTATCATAAGATATTTTACCCCCAGAAGTTCTGGAACCTTCTCCATCTGTGAATGTTACTAATTTTATATAATTATCCTCTTTTGATAAACGTTTAATCGTTCCGCCACATCCCAAAGTTTCATCATCTGGGTGTGCTGCTAGTATAAGTATTTTCATTTTAATTTACTATCAAATTATTTTTTACTAATAATCGCATCACATAAAATCTTTTCTCCATCAAACTGCGCCCTTGTTAGGTCTATCTTGAAATCTCCATGTACAATATAAGTATTTGGATAACTTGGTCCATCCAACATTCTAACACGGTCATAAAAATCTTCTAAATCATTACATTCTTTCGGTGTAATTTCATTTATCTTTCTTCTTTTGTAAATAATTTCATCTTCTATTACCTTTTGCTCTACTGGAATCATGTCAGGATTATCAATAATTTTGGAAATTAAGATAAAAGAAACTTTAGTGATAACATTCCAAATATCAAAAAGGGAACCTTGTAATGTCACAGGATGTGAGCAATATATTGGTCCCGCATCTACCTTTTCAGACATGCGTATAGCATTTACTCTTGAAAAATAAACTTTGTCTAAAATTTGATTTTGTAACGGACTACCACCTTTTCCATATGGAAGATTTGATGTATGTAAATTAATACATACATATTTATCACAAACTTCTTTTTTAACTATGTATGACCAGTGAAAAAAGAATATTTTTTCAGGGTTTTCCTCTAATTTATCTTTGAGTTCCTTTTTTGTTTTTACAAAAAAAAGTTTTCCTTCATACTTATTATTCAGTTGGTGAAATAATTTATTTGAAAAATATTCATCTTTGGATGCAAAAACGTACATTGTATAATTGTGTATTTTACTTTTGTTTATGCCATTGTATAAGAGTTCCAGAACGATGAACAAATCCTGTATATCCCACGGTTACTTTATCAATAATAATTTTATTTTCTTTTTCAAGCTGTTTTAATATTTTATATAAATTTTTGTTGTACTTATCACATTTTTTACTAGATATATTTTTTTCTTGTCCCAATTCCTTTTTATTATAAACCTGCCATCCGACTGGTTCTTGATGAACCACATTAAAATTTGATTTCATTTCAAGAAGTTTATTAAAGAAATCTAGTTTAAGAATTGTAACCTGTTCTATTGAATATCGTGTAAAAATAACTATTTTTTTATATTTTTTATTTAAATTTATATTTGGATTATTGTAGTCAAATCTATTAGTATAAAAATTATAATCAGAAACAACTCTCGCCAGGCTTTTAGCAGCATTACAGCCAGCTCCTGTATATTCAAAAGCATAATAATCAATATCCTTTCTTTTTATTTTGTTCAAAATATAAAATAAATTTCTTCCCCACCCACTTCCAAACTCAATGATACAATCAACATCTTTATCAACTAAACTTACTATTGGATTAACAACATGTTCGTAATAATCAAAAAAATCATCTTTTGTAAAAGTAGGACAAGCTTTTCCATCACGTAATAAAGTACATCCCTTTTTGTTACCATGTCTACTTTTTGTTATTATTCCATTTTTCTGAATATCCGAAGGTGTTTGGCTCCAATTTTCATCAGCAGTCACTTTCCACCAAATATCCATTAAATTCTCAGAGTTACTTACACTTTTATCAATAATATTTTTATATTTTCCCCAATACTTTTCATATGCCATGATTATATTATAATAATTTATAATATATTTTTACTTTTTACTCAATATCATCTAAAGATAAAGGAGTTCCTCTTTTTAATGTTTTATTACATTTCTTTTTCATAATACTATCATAGTGGCGTGTATGTAATCCATACCCAGGACGAATAGACCTAATATTTTTTGGTGTAAATGTATCTCCTTTTTTCATATCTTCAACAACAAATAAAGACCTTTTGAATGTTTGATTCTTTTTTTCCTGTCCATCTTTTTTATACTTTACTGTTCCAATGGCCTTTTCAACATTTCTAATTGAATCTACCATATTTTTAAATTCTTCAGGTGTTAGTGAAAAAGCATCATCAGGACTTTCTGTTTTTTCCTCTAACTTAAAATGTTTTTCTATAACTCTTGCTCCTAAACATACTGCCGCAACTGGAACTTCAATTCCTTTTGTGTGATCAGATAGCCCCGAAACAAGATTAAATCTTTCAGACATATCTTGA
>Ga0180437_10003941_pt1 | contig 21575 bp, 17 predicted proteins | sample SS_ome_4_FD_132410 | JGI IMG/M metagenome (GOLD analysis project Ga0180437, IMG submission 132410) | Hypersaline lake sediment archaeal communities from the Salton Sea, California, USA - SS_3_D_1 metaG | ecosystem: Environmental > Aquatic > Non-marine Saline and Alkaline > Hypersaline >...
GACAAAGGAACTGGAAAAGTCAAAATGGAATACGAAGCCATCATTGGCATGGAAGTCCACGCCGAACTGCTGACCCAATCCAAGATGTTCTGCCGTTGCAGCGCCGATTTCTTCGGTGCCGAACCCAACACCCTGACCTGCCCGGTGTGCACCGGGATGCCGGGGGTGCTGCCGGTCATCAATCGGAAAGCCGTCGAGTACGCCATCATGACGGCCCTGGCACTGAATTGCGAAATCGCCCAGGCCAGCGTGTTCTCCCGGAAGAATTACTTTTACCCCGATCTACCGAAAGCGTACCAGATCAGCATGTATGACTTTCCTCTCTCCGAGAACGGCTGGTTGGAAATCGAGGTGGATGGCGGCTCCAAACGGATCGGCATCGAACGGGTGCATCTGGAGGAGGACACGGCCAAGCTGTTCCATGTGGGCGGGCACAGCCTGGTAGACTTTGACCGCGCCGGCGTGCCTCTCATGGAGATCGTCAGCCAGCCCGACATGCGCTCAGCCGACGAAGCCTACGCCTACCTGACCAGGCTGCGCCAGGTCCTGCGCTACCTGGGCGTCAGCAGCGGCGACATGGAAAAAGGGGCCATGCGCTGCGAGGCCAACGTCTCCCTCCGCCCTGTAGGTTCTACCGGGTACGGCACCAAAGTCGAGGTCAAGAACCTGAACTCTTTCCGCTCCGTCAAGCTGGCCTTGGACTATGAGATCCAGCGCCAGAGCGGGATCCTCGACGAGGGGGGAAGCATCGAGCAGGTGACCATGGGCTGGGATGAAGACCGTGGCGTGACGGTGGTCCAGCGCAGCAAGGAATACGCCCACGACTACCGCTATTTCCCCGAGCCCGACCTGCCGCCCCTGAGCATCAGCCGGGAGTGGGTGGAGGAGATCAGGGACAGGTTGCCAGAGCTGCCCGATGCCAGGTGGCATCGCTTTGTGGCCGAATACGGCCTCTCTGCTTACGATGCGGGCGTCCTCACCGCCGACAAGGCCGTGGCCGACTACTTTGAGACCTGCGTCAAAACCTATCCCGAGGCCAAGACCGTCAGCAACTGGATCACCGGTGAACTGTTCCGTTTGCTCAAGGAAACGGAGACAGACATTGAAGAGGTCAGGATCACCCCGGCTGCTCTGGCCGAGTTGCTCACCCTCGTCGAGAAAGGCGCCGTCAACCAGAACACGGCCAAAACCGTCCTGGGTGAGATGTTCCAGAGCGGTCGGGCGGCAGCGGAGATTGTGGCCGAAAAGGGCCTGGCTCAGATCAGCGACACCGACGAACTGGGGCAAATCGTTGATCAAGTCATCGTCGCCAACCCCGACCCTGTGGCCGAGTATCGGGCTGGTAAGGAACGTCTCTTGGGCTGGTTCGTCGGCCAGGTGATGAGGGCCACGGGAGGCAAGGCCAACCCCCAATTGGTCACAGAGTTGCTGAAAGAAAAGCTACGCTGAGTCGGAACCAGACAGCCCTCCATCTTTGCTAATTAAAGTTACGTATGATATAATCCGCAGAGTCTGCCGGGATTTTGATACCCCTTCGCGAGAGACAATTTGACCACCAGTCCGGGCTACGACCAGCTACAACGCTGTAGCAATAAGGGATTTCCAGAAAAATAGTTGTCCCGTTTCGCTCGGCCTGGATTGCCAAATCCAGGCCATACCCGCCGGATTTGGCAATCCGGCGGGAGCAGTTGAGATAATTTAAATTCTGGAACTCTGAGACGGAGCCAACAAAATTCAAAGGAGAGCTAGAATGACCGAGAAACTGAACCCCTTCGAAATTGCGCAAAGGCAGCTTGACGAGGCTGCCAAGGTCCTCAACCTGGAGCCGGGTATCCACGCTCTGCTCCGGGAACCCCTTCGTGAGCTCCACGTCACCTTGCCGGTGAGGATGGACGATGGCAGCGTCAAAGTCTTTAAAGGATTTCGCGTCCAATACAACGATGCCCGAGGGCCGACGAAAGGTGGCATCCGCTTCCACCCGGCTGAGACCATTGACACCGTGCGCGCCCTGGCTGCCTGGATGACCTGGAAGACGGCCGTGGTGGACATCCCCCTGGGCGGTGGCAAGGGCGGAATCATCTGTAACCCAAAAGAGATGTCCCCAGCCGAACTGGAGAGGCTGAGCCGGGCCTACATCCGCCAGGTGGGTAGGATCATAGGCGAGGAGATTGACGTCCCCGCCCCCGATGTCTACACCAACCCGCAGATCATGGCCTGGATGATGGATGAGTACAGCTTTATACGTGGCTACAACGTGCCGGGCGTCATCACCGGCAAACCGATCCCCCTGGGTGGTTCCGCCGGACGCGGCGATGCGACTGCCCGCGGTGGCATGTTCTGCACCCGTGAAGCAGGCAAGGTGCTGGGCATCGAATTGAAAGGAGCCACAGCCGCTATCCAGGGTTATGGCAACGCCGGCCAGTTCGCTCACCTGCTGGGCCAGGAATTGCTGGGATTGAAAGTGGTGGCCGTGAGCGATTCCAGAGGTGGTATCCTTAACCCTGATGGCCTGGAGGCCAACGCAGCGATGGAGCATAAGAATACCACGGGGGCGGTAAAAGGCTTCCCCGGAACCAAGGAGATCACGAATGAGGAACTCTTGGAGCTGGACGTGACCGTACTGGTCCCTTCTGCGCTGGAGAATCAGATCGGCGATTGGAACGCGGCCAACGTCAAGGCCAAAATTGTGGCCGAACTGGCCAACGGCCCGACCACCCCTGAAGCTGATGAGATCCTTTACAAGAACGGCGTCTATGTCATCCCCGACTTTTTGTGCAACGCTGGTGGCGTGACGGTCAGTTACTTCGAGCAAGTGCAGAACGCCTACGACTACTATTGGGATGAGAAGACAGTGCACGAGCGGTTGGATCAAAAGATGACCGCCGCCTTCCACGCTGTCCACGAGATGGCCCAGCGGCACCAAGTTCACAACCGTCTGGCTGCTTACCTGGTGGCCGTCAACCGGGTGGCCGAAGTGGTCAGGCTCCGTGGCTGGGTCTAGCTGTAGCAGGGCAGTGGATGGGAAAACCCGCTGGAGTGCGGACGCCAGTCCGCCTTTAACCTGATAGCAAGCCCCCTTGTCCTCGAACTGAGGCACGCAAGGGGGTTTGTCTTTTGGAATAGTTTGAAGTATAATGATGATAATGATCGTGTGTGAGATTGGCGGGACATGAAAGACGATCTGAGGCGATTTTTCATCAGAGAGGGCCGGCTGCATCCCGGCTGGCGGGTGATTCTCTACTTCATATTCACTCTGGCAAGCATGTTGCTGGCTCAAGCGCCCATCGTCGTCGTTTACATCGCTTATCTGACCCTCTCTGGTTTGTCCCCTGAGACAATGCTGTCAGAGGTCGCAAAGCTTCCGCTGGCTCTCACCCTTCCGGCAACAGCGATGCAATTGGGTGCGATCTTGCTGTTGACATATCTTTTCCGGCGCTTTCTGGATCGGCAGAGTTTCGCCAGCCTCGGCTTTGCGCGGCGGCGTGGCTGGCTGTGGGAGATCGGCTTTGGTGTCATCCTGGGCTTTGGCCTCATGAGCGCCGTCTTTCTCGTCCAATGGGCTGGCGGGTGGCTGACAGTTGGTGACGGGGTCTGGCGCTTTCAGGCGCTGGGCCCTGCCTTGCTGATGCTGGTTGGCTATTTTACCCTCTTTATGCTGGCTGGAGCATCTGAGGAAATCATGTTCCGGGGCTATATTTTGCAGAACCTCAGAGAGTGGCCTGGCACTATCCTGGCTGTCGTTATCTCCTCCATCCTCTTTGGTTTGGTCCATGGGCTCAATCCCAATTTCAACCCCATAGCCGCACTGAACATCGCCCTGGCTGGCGTGGCCTTTTGTTATGCCTATTTGATAACGGGTAATCTGTGGCTGCCTCTTGCCTTCCATTTTTCCTGGAACTTTTTCCAGGGGCCCGTCTTCTCTTTTCCCGTCAGCGGTGTGATCTCAGGCGGCCTGCTCCTGACCCAGGTGAGCCAGGCCGGACATGCGATCACCGGCGGAGGCTTTGGGCCAGAAGGGGGACTGACGGGTCTGGGAGCCCAAGTGCTGGGCCTGCTCGTCCTCTGGCTCTGGGCGAAGGGGAGGGGGAGAAATGCTTCTGACTGAAATTGAAGATGAAAGATAAAGCCAATATATTGATCGTGGACGATGAAGTAGAAACAGTGGATATGATCTCCTTTCTGCTAGAGAGCCAGGGATATGCCGTTATCCCGACCTACAGTGGAACGGAGGCTCTGGAAATCCTTCAGCAAGGAATCCAGGAGCCCGCGGGGAGCCGGTTTCCGATTGACCTGGTGATCCTGGACGTAAGGATACCTGATGTGGACGGTTATGAGATCTGCCAGGTGATCAAACGAGATGACCACCTGAGGTATATCCCTGTCATCATGGTGACGGGCCTGAGGTCTGTTGAGGATACAACCAGAGGTCTGGCTGTTGGTGCTGATGATTATGTGAGCAAACCCTTCAAAGCTGAGGAGCTCGTGGCCAGGGTGAAAGCCATGTTGCGCGTGCGCGCCATGGAACAAGAGCTCCTCCAGCGTACCCACGAACTGGAAACCCTGAATGAAATCAACAAAGTCATCACCTCCAGCCTCGACCTGGACCAAATTTTGAGCCAGGCAATGCATGGTATACAGAGGATCTTGCATGTAGAAGCCGGGTCTCTCTTGCTGCTGGACGAGGACAGTGGACTGTTGGAATTCAAAAAGGTCTTGAGTGGCAGCCAGGAGCGGATGGTAGATTTCAAGCTGAGAGTGGGTGAAGGTATCGCCGGTCACGTGGCACAGAATGGAGAGCCCTTGTTGGTGGCGAATGTCCAGAATGACCCGCGCTTCTGTCCGCGCATGGATGAGGCCATCGCCCTTGTGACTCGCTCGGTACTCTGCGTGCCGCTCAAGGTCAAGGACAGAATCATCGGCGTCATCGAGGTGATCAACAGGCTCGATGGTTTATTTGACGAGAACGACTTGTGGCTCCTGGACTATATGGCTGGCTCGGTAGCCATCGCCCTCGAGAACGCGCGTCTCTACACTGAACTGAGCGATTTCGCCAGCGAGTTGGAAAAATCCCAGACCCAACTCATCCTGGCAGAGAAGCTGGCAGCCATGGGGCGGCTGGCTGCCTCCATCGCGCACGAGATCAACAACCCACTACAGGCCATTCACAATTGTCTTCACCTGACCCTCAAGAAGCCCCTCAACGAGGAGAAGAAAACCCGCTACCTGGGCATGGCTCAGGAAGAAGTAGAGCGCCTCATCACTATTGTGCAGCGTATGCTCGAGTTCTATCGGTCCTCCAGAGGAGGTATGGCTCCCACCGATGTGCATACGATTATCGAGAATGTGCTGGCCCTGTCCAGCAAACGGCTTCAACATGGCAAGATCACCGTTACGAAGAAACTGACCCCAGACCTGCCGGCTATCAACGCCGTGAGTGACCAACTGAAGCAGGTCTTTCTCAACATCGTCATCAATGCCATTGAGGCCATGCCCCAAGGCGGTGAGTTGTGCATAGAAACGAAATTGAACGAGGAAGATGGACTTTCCGTGGCCTTTATTGACACGGGTGTGGGCCTTTCAGAAAAAGATCAGGAGAACATTTTCGAGCCCTTTTTCACTACCAAGGCCATGGGAACAGGACTGGGCCTTTCGGTCAGTTACGGCATCATTGAGCGACACGGTGGCAGGATTGAGGTCCAAAGCGAGCTGGGCGAGGGGGCAACTTTTACTGTCCATCTGCCGCTAACCAGCCCCACTTGAGAACCTCTGGACGTCAGGAGCTGAAAATGAACGAGTTTAACCGACCCAAAATCCTCGTCGTGGACGACGAGGAAATTACGCGCCTGTCTTTGGCCGAGATCCTCTCTCTGGAGGGCTATCAGGTCGTCAGTGCCAGGAGCGGTGAAGAAGCTTTGCAAAAGCTGGAAGAGGAGACTTTTGATCTGGTCCTGGCAGACCTGGTGATGAAAAAGGTGGATGGCTTACAAGTGATGGAGGCAGCCAAAGAACTCTCACCGGATACAGTGGTCATCATGTTGACCGCCTATGGCACCTTGGAATCGGCCATCCAGGCCATGCGCCGGGGAGCCTATGATTATCTTATCAAGCCCTGCGGCGCTCGGGAGATCGTGGCCAGCGTGGAGAGCGGTCTGGCCAGGCGGCGGCAAGAGAGGCGTCGCCAGGAACTGGTGTCCAGAGTAGAAGAAATGCTACGAGCGTTAAAAGCCGAGGAAGATGAAGCACCAGCCTCCGCTTCAAGGGGCAATCAACTGAAGAGAGCGCGCTTTTTGCAATCTGGAGGGATCATCGTTGACTTGCAGAAGCACATTGCCACTTGGCAGGGTCAATTGTTAAAACTGACTCCCACAGAGTTCAGGTTATTGGCTTGCCTGATGGGAAAGGCTGATCAGGTTCTCAGTTGCCAGGAGTTGGTGCGCGAAGTGCAGAACTATGACTGTGATGAACTGGAAGCCCGTGACATCATCCGTGTGCACATCCGACGGTTACGACAGAAGGTTGAACCTGACCCGGCCAACCCCCAATATATTTTGAACGTGCGCGGGGTTGGTTACATGTTCGCCAGCCCCCCGCGCTCTTCCAAGATTGTGAGGTAGAAGAGACAACAAGTTTATCTCAACGGGGAGCGAACCTTGATCGAACCTTCCCCAGAGCCGGACCCGGCAACAGCCGGTCCGGCTCTTTTATTATGTAACAATATTGTAACTGAACCTTTATCATTTTGAAACCTCCATTAACACACTTTTGTGGTATTATAGACGGGAAGGGATATTCATAAGGATTCTTCACGCCTTTCAGAGATTGCTGAGTCTCTGGAGGCAGCGCGTCCAGATATATTGAGCCAGTAGGCTCGCTCCAGGCATCAATCCAGGTATCCACTAGAGGCGGAGGATATGAACGCGAATAGCAAAAAGAGAATCTTGATCGTTGATGACGAGAAGAAAGTGGCTTTTTTCCTCCAAGAGAGTTTGGAAGACCTGGGAGACAACTATGAAGTGGTCAGCGCTGAGACGGCTGAAATGGCTTTGCAGCAGATTGAATCCCAGCCTTTTGACTTGATCATCACCGATCTCAGGATGCCTGGTATCAATGGACTGGAGTTGCTGAAACGTGTCAGAGCTATCTCACCGGAGACGAGGACGATTTTGATCACCGCATATGGTTCTGATGAAGTCGAGGCCGAAGCCCAGCGACTTGAGGCCTACAGCTACTTCACCAAGCCTTTCCACATAGAAGACTTTATGGTGACGGTGCAAGAGGCCCTGAAAGACATGGTCGTTAGTGAAAAGGGCCTGCTCATCCTCTCCGACGAGCGGTTCAATGCTATCACCCAATGCCTGTCCAAGCTGCGCTTTGAAACGGGGGCGCGATGCATCCTCCTGGCCAACATCATGGGCCAGCTTATCGCCGAGGTTGGGCTGACGGCGGGATTGGATATCAGTACTTTGGTCTCCTTGCTGGCCGGCGGCTTTGTGACTACTTTCGAGATGTCCCGACATTTGAAGGAGAGGGAGGCTTTTAACCTGAACTTTCACGAAGGCACAACCTACGACGTCTACTCGGCAAACGTGGGTTACAAGCTCTTCCTGACCCTCATCTTTGATCGTCGGGTGCAGACCAGCCGCATCGGGATGGTATGGCTCTACACTAAGAGAGCCATCCGGGAGTTGTTGGAGATCACTGCCGCTTCGGAGATGGTGAAAGCAGACCAGGTGTTCGATGCTGGTTTCAATGCCTCACTCAGTGATACATTGGATAACCTCTTCAGTTGAAAAGAGGGATGGAATGAGATTGAACGAGGAGGGAGAATATGCCATTGGAAGGAAGCTTGAAGGATCTCAGCCTGGTTAACCTGATCCAGTTGAACTGCCAGGAGCTGAATGAAGTCAAGATAATCCTAGAATATCTGGGAAAAGAAGGCGTCATCTTTTGTAGCGGTGGCAACATAATCCACGCTGCCACGGGCTCTCTGATAGGTGAGGAAGCAGTGTACGAGCTCTTGCGCTGGGGTGGGGGCACCTTTCGCGTGCAAAATGGCGTCAGGCTGACCGAAAGAACCATCAATAGAAACTGGAACAGCATCCTGCTGGAGGGGATGCATCGTATTGACGAAGGAGAGACGTCAATGGAAGACAGACTGAACAAACTGACCCGTGACCTTGGTGAGATGGCAACCGTGAGCGGAGCGGTCATCGTGGCCCGAGACGGAACCGTCCTCGCTGAAGCGATAGAGGGCAATGCAGAGAAGGAAGGGGCGGTGGCCGTCTTTGTGGGCAATGCTGCTGACCAGATCGGTGAAGCCCTGGCTCTGGGCCCATTCGACTGGGGAGTGGTCGCTATGGGCCAGGACAGGATGCTTGTCCTGAAAAGGTCCAATTTCTTCATGGGCCTGCTTCTGACGGACAAGGCCTCACCTGCCCTGGTGGCGTCCGAAGTGGAAGACACCCTCGCTGCATGGGGATGAGTTGTATGGGAGATGACGAAATATGGAAGACCTCCTAAAAGACATCAACGCGGTGGTGGGGGTGACAGGCTCCTTCGTCTGCAACAGCGAGGGGCAAGTGCTAGCTTTTGCCCTGCCCGACCTTTTCGATGAAACCACCCTTTCGACCGTGGGGCGGACAGTGGCTCAGACCATGGCCGGGCTGGCGGCCGTCCGTCGGCGGAAAGTCGGCGATATGGATCTGGCCTGTAGCCAGGGCCGGTTCATCGCCAAGAACCTGGGAGAGGGTTGCCTGTGCATCCTCTGTGTGCGCAACATCAATGTGCCCCTCTTGAACCTGACGGCCAACGTGGCAGCTAAAAGGTTGACCACGATGGTGGCGGAGCGCACAGAAATGGTCGTGAGGCAGGCTGCGATGCTGGAGGCACAGACCGCTCGTGCCCTGGTGCTGAATGGTGAGGTTCGTTCGTTCATATCCACTGCCCGAAAGCAAGGGGTGGTTTTGCGAGCCACAGGAGATACGGCCATCAGATTGCGCTGCCCCAGCGCAGATCGAATGGCACTGTCGCTTGGCGATAAAATCCTGGATCTGGCCGGCCAAGCCAGGCAGTCAGCGCAGATAAACGATGTCTTGGAGAGCTTTGGGTATTTGCCTGAGCGTAGATTCAATTTCTTGCATGGCAAACAACGGTTGAGGTATGTCCATCCGGAGAAGCAACTCGGTGTTGAGGTGTTCTTGGATGTGCTGAACTCGTATCACCAGCTCGATTTTGCCAATAGGCTCGATCTGGACGAGGACACTATCCCTCTGGCTGATTTGCTTTTGTGGAAGTTACAATTCGTAGAGCTTGAAGAGGATGATTTAAGGGCCATCTACGTCATCGTCTGCGACCATGAGCTTGGAGGGCCAGGGGAATCGAACAAGATTGATACGACCTACATCGTTGACCTGTGCGCTAACGATTGGGGATGGTACAAGACAGTGACCACCAACCTCGAGAAAAGCATTGCTTTGGCTGAGAGCTATTCAGGTGGTGAGGCCACCGTTTTCTTGGAGCGAGCGCGCCGTCTGAAGCAGATGATCGAAGAGGCACCCAAGTCTGGCAGGTGGCAACTGAGGGCGCGGGTTGGCGAGAGTGTGCGGTGGTATGAGACACCTGAATAGTTCACCAATTATCGTCCATGGGTAAGGAGTATATTGTGGAAGAGGTGTTGCATGACATCAATGCTGTGGTAGGGGTGACTGGCTCTTTCGTCTGCAACAGTGAGGGCCAGTTGTTAGCTTCTGCCCTGCCTGCCCTCTTTGATGAAGCTATCCTTTCGATCGTAGGCCGGACCATGGCTCAGACCATGGCTGGGCTGGCGACCGCCCGCCGTCGGAAGGTCGGCGACATTGATCTGGTCTATAGCCAGGGCCGATTCATTGCCAAGAATCTGGGAGAGGGTTGCCTGTGTATCCTGTGCGTGCGCAACATCAACGTGCCTCTTTTGAACCTGACCGCCAACGTGGCGACCAGAAAGCTGGCAAAAGAAATCAAAGCCCTCGGGGCTGCCAAACTGGGGAAGCCAGCCGCCACTGTGATGGCTGTGCCATTAAAACAATTGCCGGAAGAGAAACTCCAGGTTTTCAAAGGCTTTACCGAAGGGGTATCTACCGTGGAGGTTGATGAGAGCATTGTCAGTAGATGGAGAGAGATAAAGGGTTTCGAGGAAATAGGCGCCAAGGTCGAACTGGAAGCGCCAGGTGGTGAGAAGATAAGAGTGGGAGTGGTGGGGAGAAGAAATCTCAAACTTCAGGTGATTTTACCCCCAGCTACGTGTGAGTTGATGAATCTGAAGAGCGGTGACGAAGTGAAAATGAGGCCTTTGATCGAGGGGCAATGAGCCCTCTCAGTTGCTGTTGAGTGACGTTTAGTTCTCGCAACTCCCCAGCTATTTATTCCCCTGAAGGGGCATCTTAATTTGAAAGAGGTAAAAAAATGGAAATCAAAACAACATCGAGAAAGGTTCTCCTGGGGTTACAGATGATGATTGTGGCCTATCCGGCTCTCATCGTGGCGGCAGCCATGGCTGGGCTTGACGCTACCGTGGCTCTGTTTGCTGCTGGAGTAGGCACCCTGCTCTTCCATGGAATTACAGGAGGGAAGGTTCCCATTTTCCTGGCCACCTCGTTCTCCTATGCGGCTGCTGTGGCAGCGGCTACCGGGTTGTATGGGCTGCCTGCAACGCTAGGAGGACTGATGGCCGCCGGCGTGGTGTATATCCTTCTAGGTTTGCTCATCAGAATCGGAGGGGTGCAAACCATCCAGAGGTATTTCCCCCCTGTGGTCGCCGGTCCGATCATCATTGTCATCGGTCTTGGCTTAGCCCCAGCAGGGGTAGGTATGGCCAGTGCGAACTGGATTGTAGCAGTGATCACTCTGGCAGCTACGATTGTGGTCAGCTTTTTCGCCAGGGGGCTCGTCCGAGCGCTGAGCATCGTGGCCGGAATAGCCGTGGGCTACGTCGCCGGCTTGGCGCTAGGAGTGGTGGACTTTACTCCCCTGATAGAAGCGCCCTGGTTTGCCCTTCCCCGTTTCACCTGGCCGGTATTTGACTGGAGGGCGATCCTCTTTGTGGTTCCGGTAGCCATCGCTCCGGCGCTGGAGCACATCGGGGACATACTGTCCATCAGCAGCATAGCGCGCAAGAACTTTTTCACCGAACCAGGCGTTGACAGGACTCTGCTGGGAAACGGGGTAGCGACCTTTGTCTCGGCGCTGTTCGGCGGTCCGGGTTTGACTACCTACTCCGAGGTAAGCGGGGCTTATGCCTTCATCGGAGACTTTGATCCTGCTTTCATGTGGATAGCTGCCGTAGCTGCTATAGTTCTTTCTTTTGTGGCCAAGTTAGGTGCGTTGCTCACTACCATCCCTACATCGGCCATGGGAGGCATTGTCCTTCTTCTCTTCGGCTTGATCTCGGCCATTGGCCTGAGAACGCTAGTGGTCAACGAGGTTGATTTTAGCAAGGCCAGGAACCTTTTCATTGCCGCCGTGGTCTTGATCCTAGGAGTCGGTGGGGCAGTGTGGAAAGTGGGGACTTTTGAGTTAGCCGGGGTGGGCTTGGCTGGTTGCGTGGGCGTCCTGCTAAACCTTGTACTCCCTCAAGAGGTGTAGACTTTCGTGAGCTCACCGATCCTCTCTAGGCTGGAGGAAGGATTGGGAGGATATGGAAAGCATTTTGAAAGATATCAACGCAGTGGTGGGGGTGACCGGCTGCTTCGTCTGCAACGACGAGGGGCAGGTGTTGGCTTCTGCCCTGCCTGAACTCTTTGATGAGACCATCCTTTCGAGCGTGGGTCGGATTATGATCCAGACTATGGCCGGGCTGGCGACCACCCGCCGTCGGAAGACCGGTGACGTTGACCTGATCTATAGCCAGGGCCGATTCATTGCCAAGAATCTGAGAGAGGGTTGCCTGTGCATCCTCTGTGTGCGTAACATCAACGTGCCCCTATTGAATCTGACGGCCAGCGCGGTGGCAAAAAAGTTAAAGAAGGTGGCGAAGAAGCCAGAGCCAGAGGATATGGAAGCACCCTCCCTTGGACTTGACGAGGCGCTTCGGGCCATGTCCAATTTCATCGAGCAATTGATGGAAGAATTGGGGGACAAGGGATTCGGCAGAGAAGACTTGTTAAAGATTATTGAATACAGGTTGATCAAGCTGAAAGCCAGCTACCCCTTTATCCAGGCTGTAAGCATCTCTGGGGGCAAGGTAGATCTTTCGTTGCTTCTGTCAGAATCTCTGGACGCTGAGGACGTGGGGGAAGCTCTGGGGGCATTGATCAGAGGGATATGTTACAGTGCCAGAGGGATATTGGGTTTGGAGGAAGCCGAGGCCAGATACCGTCGGGTCTATCATCCTTTTTACCAGCAGAACGAAGTGCTTTTTGAAAGCCTGGGATTGGGACAGACTTTGGAAAAAGCGGCTACGGAAGAACCGCCCCTTCCCCTTGCCGGTGTGGATTTGAGGCTTGATTGAGAGAAGGGAGGCCGGAGCGTGGACAGGCTGCTAGAAGATATCAACGCTGTAGTGGGGGTGACCGGCTGTTTCGTCTGCAACAAGGAGGGACAAGTGTTGGCTTCTGCCCTGCCCGACCTTTTTGATGAAACCATTCTTTCGACCGTCGGCCGGACCATAGCCCAGACCCTGGCTGGACTGGAGACCGCCCGTCGGCGGAAGATCGGTGAAATTGAGTTGGTCTATGACCAGGCCCGGTTCATTGCCAAAAACTTGAGAGAGGGCTGCTTGTGCATCCTCTGCGTGTACAACATCAACGTGCCACTCCTCAATCTCACGACCAATCTGGCTGTCAGGAAACTGACAGAAGGACTAAAGACCCTCAGTCCAGCCGAAACGAAGGCCAAAGCCTCCGACCGCACCAAGGTCTCCCCAGAATTGACCGTTGACGGGACCTTCTTTGCGCAGATGGAGTATGAATTGACCAGGGTGATGGGCCCTGTTGCCACACTGATCATTGATGACGAGGTGGCAGCCCTGGGCGCAGACAGAGACTCGTTCCCACGTGACAGGATGGCTAAGCTGGTGGAAAAGGTCAGCTCCGAAATCACGGACGAAGGGAAGAGAGACAGCTTTCAGCAGACCATGTTCAAAGTTATTAGGGCGCTTCGATAGTTTGACCACAAAATCAAAGCCCCGCCGAATTGGGGGCAAGGGAGATGAGACATGAGGCTCACAATCGGTGCCAGACTGGGATTAGGCTTTTTGATCATGTTGCTCTTGGTCGCAACGACCGGCTTGGCCAGCATCGTCACTGTCAGGAGGCTGGCTGATCTAACGGCTGTCCTGGCCCAGGAGAGCGATGAGGTCCTGCGCATCAGAGACATTGGGGTGGCTGTAGCCAAGGCGGACACTGCCCTGGAAAAGGCAGTGGAGTTCGGGGCAACAGAAATTATGATTGCTACAGCTCGATTCTGGCGATCAGAGTTGCAAGACGAGGTGACGGACTACCTGGACAGCAAAGGAACTGGCAGCAGCGAAGCTGAAACGCTTCAGAGGCTGAAGAGTGCTCAGCAGAATTTCGATAGCACGCTTGATGGGTACACGACGTTGGCTGGAGCAATGGATATAACGTATTTGGACATACGGTATGGACTGATAAATCCCTATTTAGAAACCCTGGCTGTATTGGAGGGTGCAGCCCGCGGCCGGATGGTCGGGACGCTGGAGGAAATACAGCGTGCTCAGTCTTTGTTGCTGCTGCTGATGATTGGGTTCACGGTCATCGCTGCCTTGCTGGGTGCGGGGCTGGCGGTGGGGATCACCCGCAGTGTGACCGTCCCCGTGGGGCAGCTCGTCAAGGCGGCCGATCGAATCAGCATGGGCGAGCTAGACGTGGCCATGGAAGTGCACTCGCGGGATGAGATAGGGGAGTTGGCCGATTCGATGGAACGTATGCGCGTCAGCCTGAAGGCGGCCATCGAACGACTCAAAAAGCAACGCTGACCGATCAGCATCTCTCAGGTGGTAAAAGGAGTGGCAAGATGACGAGTGGTTTCATTCTACCCGCACAACAACTGGACGAGATCGAGCAACATCTAGGCCGCTTGTACGACAAAACAGGCGCGACCTGTGTCCTGTTGATTGACATCAGTGGGCAACTGATCAGCTACAGGGGCACGGCACAAGGTGTCAATCTGGTCAGCCTGGCAGCCCTGGCGGCCAGCGATATAGCCGCTGCTACGGAGATGGCCAGGCTGGTCGGTGAGCGAGAGCAGTTCAAGTTTCTCTTTCACGAAGGAGAAAGCCACAATGTCCTGATTTCTACCGTGGGGATAAGTTTCCTCCTGGCTGTCATCTTTAAAAATCCGGTGCAGATTGGCCTGGTACGTCTCTTCACTAAGGAGGCAGTAACCGAGTTACTGGAAGTGGCTGAGGAGTTTGAAGGTATAAGGGGCCAGGTTGCACAAGTCGTTGATTCCGAGTTTACCACCTCGCTGGCCACTGAACTGGAACGCGCTTTCAGCAAGTGAGCAAAAGCAGAGTAGCCTAATGTTCATCAACTGGAAACTGCGCGAGATCAATCTAAAAATCGTCTATTACGGGCCTGCCTTGAGTGGTAAGACGACCAACCTGGAGTACATCCATTCTAACCTCAAGCCCGAGTTGCGAGGTGAATTGATCTCTCTCAAAACGAGAGAGGATCGGACCATCTTTTTTGATTTCCTCCAGTTGGAAGTAGGGGAAATCAAGGGCTTGAAACCCAAGTTCAATCTCTACACTGTACCGGGACAGGTGATCTACGCAGCCAGCCGAAAATTGGTTCTGCAAGGGGCGGACGGGGTGATTTTCGTGGCGGACTCGCAGTGGAACCGGTTGCAGGACAATGTGGATAGTATGCGCAATCTGGAAGAGAGCCTTCACCAGTTCGGTTATGATCTGGCTCGTTTCCCCCTTGCCATACAATACAACAAACGTGATCTCCCTAATAGGGCCCCTATCGCTGTTCTGTCGTCGCGATTGGGACGTAACGGTGTCCCTCAAATCGAATCTGTAGCCATACGTGGGGTAGGGGTCTTTGATACATTGAAGACGATCATCGGCGTGGTGGTAACCAGGGTGCAGCGGGAGATTGACTGACGGCTTGCAAATCTAGAAATCCGCAGATCGGCGAATCTGTGAGGACAGAAGGACCTGCCCCCAAACAGGCAATAATTGATTCAGGAGATAGATGGATGGACAGCACCAAAAGCGCCTATGAGCAAGACTGGCAAGAAATGACTTTTACCAGGATCTTGCATGACATGAATGAAGCGGGTAAATTCAGCGCCTCTTTTCTGGTGGATGCCCAGGGGCTGCCGGTGGCGGCTGTGACTACCGGTTACGATACGGACACGGCTTCAGCCATGGCTGCTTTGGTCAGAAATGTCATTGAGCAGGCGCAGACCCGCATAGAATTGGCTGAGGCGGACGAAGTCGCCGTTCGCGCCAACGACAAAATGCGCCTGGTCAGTCGCTACTTTACCGTAGGTGATGAGACTCTGATTCTGGTGGTAGTCGCCCCGCCCGACCGGCCTCATCGGCGACTGACCAACCAGGCCATCAAGGCCTTGCAAACGGCCTGGTCATCGTAAGGGAGTACGCTGCCCGGAATCAGCCAGGGAGAAGAAGCGGAATCATCTTCTAAGGCAGTAAAGCGGCTCGTGAGCATGGCCAGCCAAAGTCTTACATTGCAGGTCTCAAAAAGCCCCCTCGCTTAGCAGCAAGGGGGCTTTTTCTTGTCAGATAGCTACTCAATGTCGTTAACCATAGCCTTGTTCATCATCTAGACAACGCGAAAGCCTGATTGTACAGAGGTTCGTAGGCTTCGCTCTCGTAGTGAGGGGCCTCGCTTTCCTGGGCCGTTAGCTCCTCGAGTTCGTAGATGTGCAAACGGGGCCTGCCGCCGACGGTGACTGTCCCTGTTATCTGGTATTCCCTTTGCAGCAATGCCCTGGGGTAGTCCTGCTTGGGCTCCTTCTGGGTAGGGTTCTCGGCGATGAAGTAATAGCGTGGACGCTCGGCCTGCGATGGCTCCTGGCCAATGTACCAGCCGGTAACCTCGCTCTTCTCGTTGGTGCGGTAATCCCCCTGTAGAGTGCCGGCCTTATAAAGGTAGCCGATGGCTTTCCAGCCCGACTTGTGGGGCAGGCCAAAGAACCGTAGCGGTCGCTCCTGGTGCGTGTTCCAGTAGAGGGCAATCCGATGCTGGGGATAGCTCAGGGCGTACTCGGGCTCGGTCCGCACGAAAAGGACGTAGGCGTAGAAGGCAGACAAAGCATAGATTAGTGCCGATAGGGCTATCAGCGAGCGGCGGATTGCAAATCCATCGAGAGCGTGAGGGTACACTCTCTCCAGGCCCAGGGCAGCGAGGATGGCCCAGGCAGGGGAGAGGCAGTAGTAATGCAGGCCCGGCACCCTGATGATGAAAGCGTAGAAGATAAAGTAAGAGAAGAACCACAGGGAAACGGCCCTCCGCTCCACACCCATCCCTCCACTCAGCCAGAGGGTGATGAAAAAGGGCAGGAACAGAAAGATGCTGTATTTCACCCCACCGAGGGTGAGCAGAGAGGGGAAAAGAATCGAGCCAACCAGCCCCACCACCAACAGGAACAGAATGGCTGTCGCCAGCCCCTTTGATCTGAGGCCACGCCACACGCTCTCCCCACAGGCCACCATCAGCAGAGCGGTCAAGGTGACCACATAGTAGATCGAGTTGTAAAAGATGTTCGAGTCGAAATAGTCCGGCAGGTTGTTATAGGGCCCCCGTTCGGGGCTGATCCTGATGGTGGTATAACTCTCGAAGGTCTGGGCAAAGTGGGGATGGAGGACGAAAGGCACGTAGTAGGCGGCGAGGATGATGACGACCAACCCCGCCGAGAGAAGCAGAATCCTCCCATTGTCTTTGAGAAAGCGTCGTCCGTACTTCTGCCAGTACAGAAACAGCAAGGGCACTCCCATCAGGGCTGCCTCATAATGAGCCAGCAGGCTGAGAGCGAAGAACCCGGCTCCCAGGAGTTGATAGCGAGCGGCCAACCCGCTGTCCTCAACCCGGTTGAGCCGGTGGAAACAGTAGAAGGCCAGGGTCAATGCCAGGATCACGACGCCGTGGTACTGCACCATCCGCGAGAAGCCGAGGGTGATCCCTTCGATGGCCAGCAGGATCCCGGCCAGGCTGGCCACCCGCTGGTTGAACATGCGATCAGCCAGAAGGAAAGCGGCCAGCACGGCCAGGGTGCTGGCCAGGGCGAAGGGGAACCGCAGGGCAAACTCGTCAAAGCCGTTGGTAAAGAGGGCAAAAGCCGTGGCCACGGCCAGCTCGGCCGGCCCTTTTCTATGCTGAAAGAAGGCGTCGTCCTGACCTGAGATGGCCGCCCGGGCCAGGGAGGTCACGTCAATCTCGTCGCCCTGGTATTCGGAATGCCCCACAGCCCCGAAGCGATAGAAAGAGGCCAGGAGGAGCACCAAGGCTGCGAGGGCCAGGGAGCGCCTGCCGGGTAGATGGAATGTGGGCCAGCTCAGGTCCCGCCGATAGGCCAGGCAGATGACGAGCAAAAGGGCGATCAGGAGGTCCAAACCCAGGATGAGCGAGAAGAGGGAGATGGGGCCGGGCAAGAAGTGGATGATCAAGACGACGAGGACGCCGAGGAAGTAACTGGCTCCCCCGCTGAGCAGCGCTCTCTCCAGCCCCTCAGAATGTTTGGGGGGAGGCAGGAACAAGCTCACCAGCAGAGACCCGGGCAGGAGGCAGAAGAGCGCGGCGGCCGCCAAAAGCTGCAAGGGAATATAGGAGGTGAACCACAGCAGCCCATTGGCCAGGGCCACTATGAGAGCGATCACCAAATAGGGTGTCTTGAGCCCCCGGGTGGAGGGCGTGGAAAGGGAATCTGTCACAGCGATAAGTATAGCACATTCAAATCGGCATGACAAACCGGACCATTTGAGCCTTTGGCTATAGTGTGGTAAACTGATAGGGACAGGAGGTCCGTCTCATGATACCACTCAGACTCCAATTGCGAAACTTTATGTGCTATCGCGGGGTGGAGGCCCTCGACTTTGGCGGCATCCACCTGGCCTGCCTGGCCGGTGACAACGGCCACGGCAAGTCGGCCTTGCTGGACGCCATGACCTGGGCCTTGTGGGGCAAGACGCGCCTGGGCGCGCGGCGCGACGACGAGCTCATCCACCTGGGCCAGACAGAGATGGAAGTCGAGTTCACCTTTGCCCTGGACGGCAACCGCTACCGGGTCATCCGCAAGCGGGACAGCCGAGGTGGCGGCCGGAGCGCCCTGGAACTCCAGGTGGGGGACGGCCAGCTTTTCCGCCCCCTGACCGCGCCCACCATCCGCGGGACCGAGGCCCGCATCAACGAATTGTTGCGCATGGACTATGAGACTTTTATCAACTCGGCTTTCCTCTTGCAGGGCCGCGCCGACGAGTTCACCATCAAGCCGCCGGCCGAGCGCAAGCGCATCCTGGGCGACATCCTGGGCCTCTCTATCTACGACGAGTACGAGGAGCGAGCCAAAGAGCGAGCCAAAGCCAAGGAGCAAGAGGCAGCGGAAATGGCAGCCCAAATCCGGGAGATGGACCGCGAGTTGGAGCGCCAGCCGGAATACGAGCGCGAGCTCTCGCAGGCCGAAAGCCGGGCGGTGGAGATGACCCGGACTTTGCAAGAGGCTGAGGAAGAACTGCGCCAGTTGCGGGAGGAGAGGAGAGAGCTGGATTTGAAGGCGGCCCAAATTGAGGATCTTTCGACCCGGCTGGCCCAGGGGGAGCAAGAGCTGGCCGAGCTCAAGGAGCAGATGGCTGCCAGCAAGGCGCGCGTCGCCGACTATGAAGCCACTCTGGCCCAACGCCAGGCCATCGAAGAGGGCTTCCTGGCCCTGACCAGGGCCCGCCAGTTGGACGAGGCCCTGCACCTGAAGCGGTCCCAACTGGACCAGTTGAACGAGCGCAAAGGGCAACTGGAGAGGGCCGTTGCCGAGGCCAGGTATGAACTGACCACTCAGCAGCACTTGCTGGCAGAGAAGATAACAGGGTTGGAGGCCAGAGCGGAGAGGGCGGCCGGGTTGGAGGCAGACCTGGCGGCGGTGCGAGCCCAACTGGAAAGCCTGACCAGGCTGGAGGGTGACCGCGAGGCCAGACAACAGGCGTCACAGGAGCTATCCAACCGGGTGACCAGCCTGGAGACACGCAACGCGCAACTGGAAGCAGAGATGGGACCCCTGAGAGAGAAAGTGGGTCTGCTCGGCGAGGCTGAGGCCCGCTGTCCCCTGTGTGGCGGTGAGCTCTCGGAAGCGGACCGCGACCGGCTGGTGGCCCAGTTCACGGCCGAGGGCGAGGAGAGGGCCGATCTCTACGGGGCCAACCAGGCTGAGATAAAGGACCTGTTGTCCCAAAGCGAGGCTCTGCAACGGGAGATGGAGGCCATTGATCAGGAGCTGAAAGACAAGCCAGCCTTGCAAAAGCAGGAAGCGACGCTGGAGAAGGAGCTTGACGAGGCCCGGACGGCAGCCCAGGAATTGGCAGAGGCCCGCGCCGGCGCGGCCGCCGTAGGGGGGAAACTGGCTGCCCAGGACTATGCCCCAGCCGAACAGGCCGAACTGGCCAGGTTGGCGGCTCAGTTGAAAGAGTTGGGCTACGATGCCGCTGCTCACGAGGAAGTACGCCAGGACCTCCAGGTCCTGGCCATGTTCGAGGAGGCCCAGGTCAGGCTGCAGACGGCCCTGAACCAGAGCGAGGGGGAGCGGGCCAATCTGGAAAGGCTGCGCCAGAGCCAGGCCCGCAAGCAGGCGACCCTGGCGGCCGACATGGAGAAGCGGGACGAACTGAAGCAGGCCGTGGCGCGCCGGCCTGAAGTGAGGCAGCAGGTAGAGGAGAAGGAAAGGCAAGTTGACGGGCTGCAAGCGGAGGAGCGCCGCGCCCGCGACGTGGTGGCCGCCATCAAACAGCAGATAGCGCATTGCCAGTACCTGGTCAAGGAGAGGGAGAAACGGGTGGCCGGACGCCAGGAAGCCGTTGAGGAGAAAGCCATCTACGATGAACTGAGGGTGGCTTTTGGCAAGAAGGGCCTGCAAGCCATGATCATCGAGAGCGCCATCCCCGAGATCGAGGACGAGGCCAACGCCTTGCTGGCCCGCATGACCGACGGCCGCATGAACGTGCGTTTCGAGACCCAACGCGAGACGAAGAAAGGGGACGCCGTCGAGACCCTGGACATCAAGATTTCCGACGAGTTGGGCACCCGAAGCTACGAGCTCTTTTCAGGGGGCGAGAGCTTTCGCATCAACTTTGCCATCCGCATCGCCCTGTCCAAGCTGTTGGCCCGCCGCGCCGGGGCTCGCTTGCAGACCCTGGTGGTTGACGAGGGGTTCGGCACCCAGGACACCCAGGGACGGGAACGGCTGGTGGAGGCCATCAATTCCATTCGGGAGGACTTTGAGAAGATCCTCGTCATCACCCACATCGAAGAGTTGAAGGACCTCTTTCCCGTGCGCATCCACGTCTTCAAGACCCCTCAGGGCTCGCAGATCACGGTTAGCTGAGGGCCTGCCTTTAGCCCAATACGGTTCAGTTAAGGTTCCGGAGTCGAGGCTTCAGCCGGTTTTTCCCGCCTAAAGAGCCTGTCCTGAGCCTGTCGAAGGGCTCTACTCCAATTGCTTATCTAAACCGTATTGCCTTTAGACCCAGGTTCCACTTTGGGCGCTGCGGACGAGGGCCTCGATCGCTTTCATGTTGGCGACAGCGTCCTCGAGCGGAGTGGGCACCTCGGTATCGTTGAGCACGGCCTGGGAGAAGAGGTCGCCCTGGATCGTGTACTGGTTACAGACGTCCAGGACAATTTCCTCCGTCTCGGTTCCGTGTTGATGCCACATCTTGCACGGCCGGTCGGGCGGGGCATTGAAAGGGATCTCGATTTCAACCCGTCCTTCGGTCCCAAAGATGTTCACCCGCTGATAGGGCGTTAACTGGGTCGAGCAGGTAAAGGTCGCCGTACCACGCCCAAAGTCCAGTATGCCAGAGGTGAGGCGGTCGGTTTGGAACTGGGGGTCGTATTCCATGATGCCGCAGACCCGCCGAGGCTCGCTGCCAAAGATGAACCGCGACAGTGAAATGCAATAGCACCCGATGTCCATCAGCCCGCCTCCGCCGATTTCAGCCTGGTTGCGGATATTGTCAGGGTCGGCGTTGTAGTACGAGAAGAAGGACTGGATCGTCCGCAAATCGCCGATTTTCCCTTCAGCGACGAGCTGTCGTGCGCGCTGCCATTGTGGGTGATGGCGATACATGAAGGCTTCCATCACTTTTAGCTCCGGCCGCTTTTGGGCAGCGTCCAGCAGTTCCTGGCCTAGGGCTGCTGTCAGGCCGATGGGCTTTTCACACAGGACGTGCTTGCCAGCCTCCAGGGCCTTGATGGACCAGGGTACATGCAGGTGGTTGGGCAGGGGGTTGTAGATGGCGTCAATATCGGGATCGGCCAGCAGTTCCTCGTAAGAACCGTAAGCCTTCGGCAGGCCCAACCGCTTCGCTGCCGCCTGGGCCTTGTCCAGATCACGTGAAGCAATGGCCA
>Ga0180437_10003943_pt1 | contig 21569 bp, 20 predicted proteins | sample SS_ome_4_FD_132410 | JGI IMG/M metagenome (GOLD analysis project Ga0180437, IMG submission 132410) | Hypersaline lake sediment archaeal communities from the Salton Sea, California, USA - SS_3_D_1 metaG | ecosystem: Environmental > Aquatic > Non-marine Saline and Alkaline > Hypersaline >...
ATTTAGTGCTTCGGATTTAGGATTTAATCCTTACTATGACCGCAACACTGCTGCACTGCAACACCGCAGAACCGCAATCCGCTCAGAGCTCCTTTTCCGAATTCTCAGCTATCTAAATTTCGCTCTTGGACAACGCCTTTCCCCAAAAGTCGGGAAACGCCGGGAATGAACCACCTCATGGAGTAATAATACCAAAGCGAGCCAGAGTTTACAAAACTGAAAAAAGAAAGCTACAGGGGGATCCCCGAGGAGATATCCTCAAGGGCTTCCTTTTGGAGGATGGTGATCTTCTTTCCCTCAACCTCGATGATTCTCCTGTCCCGCAGTTTTCTCAGGGCCCGAGATAGGGTTTCACTTATGGTTCCCAGTTGGGAGGCTAGTTGGCTTTTGCTGATACCGAGTTCAAATTCAATTCCTCTTTTAGAACTTTGGGCCGACTTTGCGGAGAGATCTATCAAATATTTGGAGAGCCTGGCAGATACATCCTTTAGGGAGAGCTCCTCGACCAAGCTGACGAATTTCCTCAGCCAATGGGAGAGGCTGGCAATCATGTTCAAGCTGATCTGGGGATTCCCTCGGATGAGGTCGAGAAAGCCTTCCTTAGAGAAATAGAGGGCTCGGGTTTCAGCCAGGGATTCGGCAAAGGCGGGGTAAGTGGACCCGGCAAAGAGCGCGGCTTCCGCAAAGGTCTCCCCTGGCGAAATGATGTGGAGGATCTGCTCCTTTCCCTCGGGCGAAAGTTTGTATACCTTTACCCTGCCCGAAATGAGGACGAAAAAACCCAGGGCCTGCTCATCTTCGGAGAAAATGAGGGCCCCCTTGGGGTATCTCTTTGATGCGGAGATCGCCCGGATCTCCGCAATTTCTCGGTCCTCCAGGTCTGAGAAGAGGGGACACCTTTTCAGTATCGCTTCAATGTCCATGGCTCGAACGGGAGTTTCCTCGCGCGAATCTTTTGGTTATAATAGGGTAATTTTCCAGAAAATGAAAGGGAAGATGGTTCAATGCTCGGTTGAGAGATATCTGAGCTCATTTCATAACAGGGAGTGATGATGTGGAAGAGCTAATCGAGAGGATTGCGGAATTGATAATTGAGTCGACGCGGCTCGTGGTATTTACGGGGGCGGGTGCAAGCACCGAGTCGGGAATCGCCGATTTCAGAAGTTCGGGAGGGGTCTGGGACAAGTATAAACCCGAGGACTTTTACTTCCAGAGATTCCTGGCCAGCGAGGAGTCCAGGGAAAGATACTGGCAGATGAGTACGGAAATGTATGCATCCCTCAGGGACGCTAAACCAAACCGTGTTCATATTGCCATTGCGGAATTGGAAAAGCTCGACAAACTGGATTGCGTCGTCACCCAGAATATAGATGGGCTTCACCATAAAGCTGGAAATTCCAGGGAAAAGATCATCGAGCTTCATGGAAACGCCCTTTCCGTATCGTGTCTGAGTTGCAGCAAGAAATACGATCGTGATGAGGTCCAGGATAGGATTCGAAAAGGGGTGAAAGTTCCTCGTTGTGACGATTGCGAAGGCTTGCTCAAGCCGGATACCATCTCCTTCGGTCAAGCCATGCCAGTGCGGGAGACCAACGAGGCCTATAAACGATCTCTTGACTCGGATTTGTTCGTCGTGGTTGGGTCCTCGCTGGTCGTTCAACCGGCAGCATCTATGCCCATCAATGCCAAGCAGGGGGGAGCCAAACTGGTCATCATAAATCGAGAGCCCACACCCCACGATGGCTATGCCGATGTCGTTCTTAACGGACCTGCCGGCGAGATTATGGAAAGGGTTCTGGCAAAAGTAAAGGGAGAAAATCAGGCCCTGATGAAGATCTCTCGAACACCGGAAAAGGAGCTCTGAGCGCGAAACACGCTCTACGGACACGGGTCACGAGCACGAAGAACGGATACGGACACGAACCACGAACACGAACAGTGAGCGAAGGGACAAGGGTTTTCCTCTCATAAGAACATTGTCTGACCAGCGAAGAGCGAGTTTTCCAGAGCCCTCTGATAGGTTACTCACGAAATGCCGCTCAGGGCCTGGTCGAAATCTCCGATGAGGTCCTGGGCGTCCTCAATGCCCACTGACAGGCGAAGGAGGTTATCCTTTATCCCGGCCTTGATCCTCTCGGATTGTGAGAGTCTGCGATGAGTCGTCAATGCAGGGGGGCAGATGAGCGATTCGATGCCTCCCAAGCTCACTGCAAGCTGGCATATTTGTAGCCTGCCGAGGAATTTACCCAGGGCATCATTTCCTCCTCCCACCTCGAAGCTAACCATACCGCCGAATCCCTTCATCTGCCTCTTTGCGAGCTCGTGTTGGGGATGGCTTTTTAAACCCGGATAGTACACCCGGTCAACACGGGGATGGTCCTCGAGGAATTGGGCGACGTGCATCCCGTTTTGGTTGTGAGCCTCCATTCTGACCTTCAGAGTCTTGACTCCCCGCATCAACAACCACGCCGATTGAGGATCCGGAATGCCGCCGAACACGTATCGGAAGAACATAACCTTCTCCATTAGTTCCGCTCTTCCGGCGACCGCGCCCCCGATGAGGTCGCTGTGACCTCCCAAATACTTGGTGGTGCTGTGCATCACCAGGTCAATTCCCGTTTCTATTGGCTTCTGGTTGAGAGGGGTGGCGAAGGTATTGTCCATGAACGTCACGATCCCCCGTTCCTTTCCTATCTTGGCCACCTCGTTGATGTCCATTAACTTCAAAAGGGGGTTCGTGGGCGATTCGAAGAAGATAACTTTCGTGTTGGGCTTGATGGAATCGGCCAGCCTGCTGGCATCCGTGGTCTCTATCAGATCGACGTTCACTCCATACCGGGGAAGCATGTTGGCGAAGAAGTTGAAGGTGCCCCCGTAGATGTCGAAAACGGAGACGATATGGTCCCCCGATGAGACCAGGGACAGTATTGCAGTCGTCAAGGCTGCCATTCCCGATGAAAAGACCGACGCCTTTTGGGCTCCCATAAGGTCGGCGAGCTTTTTCTCGATAGCCTCAAAGGTGGGATTGGTGTACCGGGTATAGAAGTATCCCTTCGAATGGTCCTTGAATACCCTCCTGAGGGAATCGAGATCGGAAAATCCGAAGTTTGACGTCTGATAGATGGGTGTGGTTATAGACCCGGTGAGGGGACAGAGCTTTTCCCCGCTGTGAACGGATTTTGTTGAGAATCCCGTATCTTTAGGGTTCATGTTGTTTCCTCCTTATTTTCATGATGGCTGAGAAAAAATAACCCAAAGGATGTTCTTTGTAAATATACTGCCTCCTCGTGAGAGCAAACATCTCTGCGTTGCCAGCCCTCGCCACCAAATGTTTTCTTGACATATGCGAAAAGGTAATATAGCATTGTACAGCTTTTCACATTTCTCCGTCCCGATGGTTTCCCATCTTTGGATGATTCCATAAACAGAGAGGAGGTGAAGAAGGAACCTTAAAACCGTTTGAGGAAATACGAGGAGGTGTATCATGAAAAGAGGATTGTTTTCATTGGGAGGAACAATACTCCTGACCATTGGGCTTTTGTGCTTCATTGTTTCTCTGCCGGCGCCGATCTCTGCAGGGCCAATAACATTGAGCTACGCAAACTTCCCCCCCGCGCCTACCTTTCCCTGCGTGCAGATGGAACGGTGGAAGAAGGAGGTGGAGAGCCGTACCGCGGGAAAGGTCAAGGTCAATACCTATCCTGGTGGAACACTCCTGGGTGCCAAGAACATGATGGATGGCGTCATTGCTGGGCAGGCGGATATCGGGTGCCTCTGCATGGCCTATCAGCCGGGTCGTTTCATCGTAACCAATGCCACGGCCCTGCCCATCGGGTTCCCCAATGCCACGGTGGCAAGCCTTGCCTTATTGGATCTCTACAATAAGTATGAGCCCAAGGAATTCGCCGATGTGAAGGTTCTCACCATGTTTACCTGTGCGCCCGCCAATATCTATGCCAAGAAAGGAGTGCACAACTTAGAGGATCTGAAGGGACTTAAACTGAGGGCCTCTGGGGGCGTTGTGGAGGTTCTAAAAACCTTGGGTGCCACTCCCGTAGGCATGCCCCAGTCCGAGACTCCTGAGGCCCTTCAAAAGGGCGTGGTGCTGGGCGCAGTTTCCTCTCTCGAGACGCTCATGGACTTCAAATATGCCGAACTGTGCCGCCATGTGACGATCGTGAACTGGCCCATTTACCCGTTTGCCGTGGTGATGAACAAGGCGAAATGGAGTTCCCTCCCCAAGGATGTACAGAAGGTCATGGAGGACCTCTCCACGGAACAGTCGGAATGGACGGGCAAATACATGGATGATCATGTGAAGAAATCCATTGACTGGTCGAAGAAGAATTACAACATCGAGATCTACGAGCTCCCCAAGAAGGAGATGGCCAAGTGGGATAAGTTGCTCGAGCCCATAACCGACAAGTGGATCAAGGATGCCGAGGCGAAGGGCATTTCGGGAAAGAAGATCGTCAAGGACATCGAGAAGCTGAACAAGAAGTACAGCAAGAAATACGGAGGCTAGCCTCTTCCGTAGCCGGCAGGGGGTAATTGAGCCCTCTGCCGGTACAGCTCGAATAAGGCGACCTCATGGTTCCACGGCTGGAAAAGGTATCAACATTTCTCAATCAACTCCTCTTCGGGATCGCCGGGGTCACCCTAATAAGTATGGTGGTTCTGACGTGCATCAACGTGCTTCTCCGTTGTGTTTGGGTGCCCATTAAGGGCGTATACGAGTTCATGGGATTTTTCGGTGCCATCGTCACCGCCTTTGCCCTGGGCTATACCCAGATGAAGCGGGGCCATGTGGGGATAGACATCCTGGTGAACCAGTTCTCAGCGAGGACCCAGAGGATACTCAATGGAGTCAACTACTCTATCTGCATGGTCTTTTTCGCTTTGGCGGGTTGGCAAATTGCCGTCTGGGGCACAACCATCTGGCGAACGGGGGAAGTCACCGAAACGCTGAGGATCATCTTTTATCCCTTCATCTACGGAGTAGCCCTGGGCTGTCTCATCCTCTGCCTGGTTTTCCTCGTTGACCTTCTGAAAATCCTCCTTGAGCAAAAGGGTGCTTCATAAATGGATCCAGTAGTTGTCGGAATAATCGGAATCCTCGTCCTTCTCCTCATCCTCTTTTTTCTTGGAATGCCCGTTGGCTTCGCCATGGCAGTGGTGGGATTCGCCGGGTTTTGCTATGTAGTCTCCTTCAAGGCAGCCCTCAATATGATAGCTACCGACCTCTGGGCCACGTTTTCCAAATTCGGCTTAACGGTGATACCCCTTTTCGTCCTCATGGGATACCTTGCCTTCAACTCGGGGATAGCTGAAAGGCTTTACAATACCGCCTACAAGTGGGTGGGGCATTGGCCGGGAGGCCTCGCTATCGCTACGATAGGCGCGGACGAGCTCTTTGCAGCTATCTGCGGTTCCAATACGGCTACCGCGGCCACCATGGGTGCGGTAGCATTGCCACAGATGGAAAAATATCACTATGATCCTCGATTAAGTAGCGGTACCGTTGCCACGGGTGGCACTCTGGGCACGGTTATGCCCCCCAGCGTGGTCATCATCGTCATCGGCTTGCAAACGGAGCAATCCATCGTCAAGCTCTTCCTCGGCGGCATTTTGCCCGCCATCCTCATGGGAATACTGTTCGTGCTGACTATACTCGTTCTCTGTCGCCTCCGCCCTGATTTTGGCCCGGTGGGACCTAGGACGAGTCTCGAGGAGAAGATAAAGTCGATCCCCGGTGTTATCGAAGCGGTAGCCATATTCGTCCTGGTAATCGGGGGGTTATTCGTTGGTCTGTTCACCCCCACCGAAGCCGGTGCAGTCGGTGTCTTTTGTACATTTATCGTCTCTCTGGCAAGTCGTCGGCTGAGGTGGAAGGCCTTCATCAACTCCATTGTGGAGACGTTGAAAATATCGTGCATGGTATTTGTCCTCGTTACAGGGGCTATCATTTTTGGTCGCTTTCTTGCGGTAACGAGAATCCCGTTTTTGGTGGCGGATTTTGCCACCAAACTTCCGGTGCCGTCCTTCGTCATTTTGGCATTCGTGTTATTGATCTATTTGATAGGCGGCTGCGTTATGGACGCCCTGGGGTTTCTGGTGCTTACCATCCCCATCTTCTTTCCCCTGGGAATGGCACTGGGCTTCGACCCCATATGGTACGGCATCATCCTCACCATGGTGACGACGTTGGGGGCGATTACCCCTCCAGTTGGCGTCAATTTGTACGTGGTCAAGGCATTGGCTCCGGAAATTGCCATCGGGACCATTTTCAAGAGCGTAAGCTTTTTCGTGGTGGCGTCCATTATCTCCATTGTCATTTTGATCATCTTCCCACAAATCGTTCTGCTCATACCAGCGATGGTGCGCTAACTGTAGAATATACATTTCCCCGCTTCATGCTGGATTAATGCGGCTTTGCTTCTGTCCAGGTTGAGAAATGAGGTTATCGAAAAGGTTGATTTTCCGCCCTGTAGCTTTTGTGAGTGTCGCTCTGAGGATGCTGGGTGTATGGGTTGAGACAGGGGAGGTCATCCGATGAAAAGGAGCTTTATGCCGGATATCAGTTCCGAGGAGGAGCTGAAGGCGCTCCAGCTGGACGGGTTGAAGTGGGCAGTCAATCACGCATACCAAGGCTCGGAATTCTACCGGGCGAAGTTCGATGAAAGGGGTGTAAAACCCGGTGATATCTCGAGCTTGGACGACCTCTCCAAGCTGCCCTTCACCGCGGCCGATGACCTCAGGGAAGGGTATCCCTTCCCTTTGAGGTCAGTTCCATTCGAACGAATCGTCCGCATTCATGCCTCTTCGGGGACCACGGGAAAGAGGAAAGTCCTCTGTTACACCCCAAAGGACATCGATGATTGGGCGGACATGTTCGCCCGATGTTACGAGATGGCTGGCCTTACCCAGGAAGATCGCGTTCAGATCGCGGTGGGCTACGGGGTCTGGACGGCCGGTGTGGGGTTCCAACTGGGTTGTGAGCGCCTTGGGGCTATGGCCATTCCCTCGGGCCCGGGGAATCTGGATATGCAATGCCAGTTCCTTGAGGACTTTCAATCCACCGTCTTGTGTTGCACAGCATCGATGGGACTCTTGGTGGCAGAGGAGATCGAAAGGCGTGGCCTCAGGGACAGGATCAGGCTCGAAAAGATCATCTATGGATCCGAGAGGTCGAGCGATGCCATGCGCGAGAGGATCAAAGGGCTCTCGGGGGTGAAGGATATGTTCGACATCCCGGGATTAACCGAGCTTTACGGGCCCGGGACGGGTTTGGAATGTCCCAAGCATGAAGGGATTCATTACTGGGCGGACTATTACATCCTGGAAATACTCGACCCGGAGACCCTTGAACCCGTCCCCGAGGGGGAGATAGGGGAAATGGTGGTCACGACTCTGAGAAAGGAAGCGGCTCCCCTCATTCGCTACCGAACCCGGGATTTGACGAGGCTCATTCCCCATCGGTGCTCCTGCGGAAACATCCTCCCCATGCACGATCGACTCCTGGGCAGATCTGATGATATGTTCATCTTCCGTGCCGTAAATATCTACCCCGGTCAGATTGACCATGTCCTATCCAGTTTCCCCGAGGTCGGAAGTGAATACCAGGTCATTCTCGACCGGAGGGCAGATGGAAGGGATTACATGACCATTAAGGTCGAGAGGAGGGAGGACGAAGATCCGAAGGGGGATTCCTCCTTGGTCCAGCGAATCGAGGAGGCCATCAAGAAAGGGATTTTGGTGAGCGGGAAGGTCGAGGTCGTTAACTACGCGAGCCTTCCTCGATCCGAGCGCAAGAGCAAACGCGTCTTCGACAATCGTTAGCATAGGGGAAAATCTCCTTCATTCCGTCGGAGGTTACGAATGCATACCTTCGAATACCTGATGCCGAAATCCATCGATGAGGCCGTTTCCCTCATGGAGGGCCATGGAGAGAGGGCCCGATATATCGGCGGTGGAACGGATATCCTCGTGAAGATAAAGGAGAAGAAGGTTTTGCCCGATTTCCTCATCTCCCTGAGACATATCCCCGATATGGCGTACATCCGCTACGAAGAGGCTACGGGAATCCTTCGGATCGGCAGCATGACGACGCATCGCATGTTGGAACAGTCCCCTATCATCCGCAAGGGATATCCCATTCTGAGCGACGCGGTGGATAATATCGGCTCGGTCCAGATTCGAAACGTGGCAACCATCGGCGGAAACATCGTCAACGCGGTCCCCTCGGCGGATGGGGCAATTCCCCTCATAACCCTGGGTGCGAAAATCAGGATGAGGGGACCCAAGGGCGAACGGGAGATGGATCTGGTGGACTTCTTCATTGGGCCTGGTCAGACCCTGTTGGAGCACGGGGAGATCGTTCTGGAGTTCGTCATCCCCAAAGTCTCACCCCTTACGGGGATGGCTTACTGCAAGCATACCCGACGCGCCGCCATGGAGCTCCCGATACTGGGGGTAGCCGTGTTGCTCTCCTTGGAGGACGACGGAGTCACCTGTTCGGACGCTCGCATCGGATTGGGCGTTTTGGCCCCGACCCCCATGAGGGCCCTCAATGCCGAGGAGATCCTCAAGGGGAGGAAGATCGACGATAGGCTTCTGGAGAAGGCTGGCAAGGCCGCCGCCTGGGAGTGCAAGGCGAGGGATAGCGTTCGGGGCGAAGCCTGGTACCGGAGGACCATGGTTGAGGTGCTGGTCAAACGGTTGGGAAAGCTCTGTCTGGAAAGGGCCAAGGAATCATAGGGAAGGCTTTTGAATTTCAAATGATAAAGTTCAAATGCCAAATGACAATGAGTTGGTTGGTTGTATTAGTTTGATTGGTTTTATTGGTTAAAAATGGAAAGTTCAAATGTCAAAATCCAAATTTCAAATTAGATTCAAGTGACAAATGATGGGGTCCGAAGCACGGACACGTATCACGAGCACGAAATATGTGAGCACGAACACCATCCTCTAACGCGGTCTGTCGTCCATTCTCTTTCTTGTTTTATCCGCGGTCTTCGGTCCTCATGGTCACGAATACGGACACGCAACACGAACTCTGAACGAAGGAGAATTTGGGCAACATGATTGAGCGGTCATTGAAGGAGAGGAAATTGTCTTTATGAAACACAGACTGTTCTTTACACTCAACGGGGATCGGGTAGAGACCGAGATCGAGTCTCACTGGAGCCTGCTCCAGCTCTTGCGGAACCACCTGGAACTAACGGGGACAAAAGAGGGATGCGGGAAGGGAGAATGCGGGGCCTGTACGGTGATCGTGGATGGGAAGGCCGTCAATTCCTGCCTCTACCCGGCTATGGAGCTGGAGGGAAGTAAGGTTTTAACCATCGAGGGGCTTGCTGATGCGGAGGGAAACCTTCACCCCATCCAAGAGGCCTTTGTGGAGCACGGGGCGGTTCAATGTGGATTCTGTACCCCCGGCATGCTCATGTCGGCCAAGGCCCTCCTGGACGAGAAGTCGAAGCCCACGGAGGAGGAGATTCGGACGGCTATTGGCGGGAATTTCTGTCGATGTACCGGATATATTCAGATCATCGAGGCCATTATGGCTGCCAGCAAAGGGAGATAACGATGAGGGAATTCACGAGCGTCGGCAAGAGGATTGCCAAGGGCGACGCCCGGGACAAGGTCACGGGGCGGGCCGTTTACATGGATGACCTCAGGGTGCTCGGAATGCTGTATGGGAAGATCCTCTTCAGCAAGTTTCCTCATGCCAAGATTGTCAACATTGATACATCCAAGGCTGAGAAGCTCGTTGGTGTACGGGCGGTACTCACCGGGAAGGATATCCCTCCCATCCGGTTTGGGTTCTTGAAGGATAATGTCCCCCTGAAGTGGGGAAAGGTGCGATCCTACAGGGACGAAGTAGCAGCAGTGGCAGCCATCGACCCGGATATTGCGGAGGAAGCCCTGAACCTCATCGAGGTTGAGTTCGAGGCCTTGCCCGCCGTGTTCGACCCCGAGGAGGCCATGGAGGAGGGGGCTCCTTTGATCCATGAAGTTGACCCGTCGGGCAACCCCATGGAGAGCAACGTTTTGCCCCTTCCGTGGAAGCTCCTGGCAGGAGATGTGGATAAGGCGAGGGGGGAATCGGCCCATGTCGCAGAGGACAGGTTGAAAACCACGTGGGTTACCCACATCTGTATGGGTACCATGGGGATCATTGCGGAATTCGACCTGAGAAATAACCTGACCATATATGCCAACACCCAGATTCCCTACCTGGCCCAGAGGGATTACAACGATGCCCTGGCCGCCATGGGTCTTAAGGGGAGCAAGACACGCGTCATTCAACCGAGCATAGGGGGGGGATTTGGGAGCAAATTGGATACCTATGGCCAGGACTACATCGCGATCCTGCTGGCCCACAAGACCCGAAAGCCGGTTAAAATCCAATTCACCCGTGAGGAGGAGTTCTTCGCCACTTCCCCCCGCCAGCCCACCGTTATCAATATCGCGCAGGGCTGCACCAAGGAGGGAAAGCTCACCTTTAGGGACGTCTCCATGATCCTGGACAATGGGGCCTATGCCTCGTGGGGTGCGACGACGCCGTCGGTGATGATGATGCCCATATCGTCCCTCTACAAGGTCCCCAACATCCGTTACATTGCGAGGTGCGTCTATACGAATAATACGTGGAGCCAGGCGATGCGGGGATATGGAAACCCGCAGGCGACCTTCGGCATCGAGTCCAACCTGGACCATCTAGCGGAAGAGGCGGGAATCGATCCATCGGAGATGAGGCTTGTAAATTCCAATACCCCGGGGGAGGTTACCCCCCAGAGGTTCAAGATTACCTCCTGTGGCCTCAAGGAGTGCATTGAAAAGGTGTCGGAAAGCTTGGATTGGGAGTCGAAGCACGGCAGGCGAGATGGCAGGGGGGTTGGGATGGCCTCGCTCATCCATGTGGGCGGGGGGGCCCGCGTATATAAGTCGGATGGGTGTGGGACTATCATTAAGGTGGATGACTTCGGCACGGTCGATGTCTTCACGGGGGCCACGGATATCGGCCAGGGATCCGATACCGTCATAGCCCAGGTTGTGGCCGAGGAACTGGGGGTAGGAGTTGAGGATGTGAATGTCGTTGATCACGACACGGAGGTGTGTCCGTGGGACGTGGGGGTTCACGCCTCCAGGACTACCTTTGTGGCGTGTAATTCCGCCATTGGCGCGGCAAAAAGGGTTAAGGATCAAATCCTGGAGCTGGCCGCCGGCTACGCGGATATAGAGAAGGACAAAGACGGTACCAAACGGGAGATGAAGTTAGATGAGGATCCCGCCAACCTTCTCATCAGGGATAGGATGGTCTATTCGAAGGGGGACCCCGAGACCAAGATTCCCCTCGGGAAGATCCTCAGGGGGAGCCATTACAGGACGGGGGGAAAGATGGTCATGGCCGAATACTTCTACGACCCCGACAATGAGAACCTGGATCGCGAGTTCAAGGGGAATCTCTCCATGACCTATGCCTACGGTACCCATGGGGTGGAGGTGGAGGTGGATAAGGAGACGGGAAAGGTCAAGATTCTCAAGTACGTCGCCGCCCACGACGTGGGAAAAGCCATCAATCCCATGTTGCTGGAAGGGCAAATCTATGGGGCCGTTTCCATGGGTGTCGGATATGGGCTGACGGAACAATTGATCTTCGATAAGGGGGAATGCATGAACCCCAACTTCAGGGATTACAAGGTCCTAACGGCCAAGGATGTGATACCCGTTGAGCCCGTCATCGTCGAGACCATAGATAAGGACGGCCCCTTCGGCGCAAAGGGAATTGGAGAGCCCGGTTGCGTCCCCTCGGCTCCGGCTATTGCCAATGCCATCTACGATGCCATCGGGGTCAGGATTAATACCCTCCCCATTACCCCGGAGAAAATTCTAAAGGCCCTCAGGGAGAAGGAAGGCAAGAAAGGAGAATGAAGGGGAGTGATGGGCTCGAGGAAGAGATGTGGGCTCCGGGAGTCTTCTGGCGACTCTCTCTCGGGTAGGAAATAAATTCGGGCGGGGGCGTCAGTCATCCCGGCAGACGATTCCGTCGAAGATCCTGAAGAGGGTGAAGGACCCTTCCTTCCAGCTCTTGATTTCCGAGAGCGCTTCCCGATCCCTTAGATCCCCACAAATCGAGGCCATTATGTTCCCGCCCTTGAAGATGATCTTGCCGTCCTTCGGGCCGTTCTTGATAACAAGTGCGATGTCGAGTTTGGCGAGGGAAAGCGACCTGATGATTTGGGAGATATCGTGGCACAGTACTTCGCCGCTAAATCCCTTAGCGGTGGGCTTGGGGCTCACATTTCCGTTGGGGGAGGGATTGGTGCTCTCCTCGAAGTTCGATGTGTTTGCTACGTTCATGACCTTCCTTTCTCGCAAAAAAAACCGGGCATCATCTGGGGAAAGCCCGGTCTTATCGACACGTCGATCTAATCAATATCAGGAGCTTCGGCAACCCGGCTGTCCCCTTATTTGGGGACCCGTGGCTTTCCCTCCGCCTTTTTCCTCGGCGGACGACCCCGCCTTACGACGGGTGTGGCTTTTCGACTCTTTTTTCCGTCAATGAAGCAAGATTCATACCAAGGGCCTTTTGGATCTAAAACGACATTCCATAACTTCCTGCGCAGGTGCCCAGTTCCTGAAATTTCCCCATAATCACAGTTAGTTAGCGATTTTCCCTTGGGGATGAACTCTATCGTTAGCTCAGCGGTAAGGGTGAGATGGGGGAGGCAGTGACATTTTTTGTCTCCCAACAGCCCATTTATCGTGGCATTTATGCATCCGCTTTCCGGGAGACCACTTCTGCTACTGGTTTTTCACCGATGGCATGGCCGAGCACAACCCTGTTTATCTTAGGGTGTCCCTTCCCCAGTATCCGCTTGGCCAACGCTCTCCCCTTTTTGATGCCATCGGGTATGTCGACCTTATTCAAAAAGGGGATGATGGCGGAGTGGAGAGGGGTTCCCTTGGCCATTCCCCTTGGATGAACGATGAGCTCCGCGATGACCTCGACGGTTACCTTCTCGCCCAACGGCAAGCCGGTCAATTCGGAGACGATGTGGGGTCGAAAGACATGCTCCACTGACAATTCGAGGCCGATGCTGTCGATTCCCACTACGACAACCACGAGGGATGTGTTCGACGGAATAACGGGCTCATTCTCCCCTGGAGCCTTGAGTGGAAGTCGGGCAGCTCCATCGGCTTCCACGATGATGTGGTCAACCTCATTGAGGGATGCCACCTCGTCGATCAGTTCAGGGTTGACTCCCTTTAGCTTCATTTCCGGCAACGGACTTTCGACCAAGGTAAAATGACCATATCGGTGAATTTCGTCGGGGATGGATTTGATGATGTCCCCTGCCCCTTTCCTGATGAGGAGAAAGGGGGTTTCTTCAGGGGAGGGCTTAAAGATCTTTGTCGTGGTGGAGGTTATGACATGATTCCCACACGCCGCTAATTCCCTCGCCATGGAGAACATCAGGCTGGTTTTCCCCCCAGCCCCCACGAGACAGATTATCGGATGCCGGTCCAGTTCTAAGGCTTTCCTGCAGGTCTCAACGGGCTGGGTGACGGTTGCCCGAGTATCTATAGAGTCTTGATTTTGCACGAAACCTCCGGAAACGGTCGCGGTTGATCTCGCCCTATGGCAAACCCGGAGTCGGGGAGTTAACCACCCCAGGGCATTTTAGAATAAACCTCGGAGAGCTTATCGCGATACTCGCGGAAAAACCGCTCATGGTCCTTTTCCCAATTTGACAGCATAGTGAGAGCCTCTTTGGCCCTCCCCGCGGTATTGTTGGCCATCTTTTCATAGAACTCGCTCAAATCCTTTTCAATGAGCCAGGCCGTGTTAAAGACAGTCACATCCGGGACCATGGATCCCTCTATGCATTGCTGCAGGAACTCCGATCTGGCTCGCTCGTCGAAATAGTTCTTCGGCTCCAGGTCTATGTCGTTGTGGCTCGAAAGCTCAATTTCATCACCCTTTTTCAGATCCTCGAGAATCTTTGTGATGAAGAGGATGTGTTTCTCCTCTTCCTCGATTAAATGCGTGAACGCGCTCACTGCGGCCCCTATACCCATTCGTCCGAGCGAATGCTGAAAAAAGCTCTTTCCCGTTTCCTCCTGATTGAGGGCGTACTCGAAAATCTTGATCAACTTCTCGTTTCCTGACATCGTCTTCCCCCCTGTTTGGTTATGGCCCTTAGGGAACAATGCCCCGCAATCCCGGTTTGTCTCAACGCCTCTTGTAACCCAACCAAATGATGTACACGATCATAAAGATGACTGAAACGGTAGCCGGAACCGCCGTCTGTTTGCTGAACAATGCCAGGGCCAGGCCACCCGCAAGCCCGTAGTTCTTCAGTGTACCGAGTAGAATGAGGCTCGTCAGTGTCTCGGGCTTAATGCGAAGTAGATCGCCCACACGCTCGATAATCAATCCCAGGAGAAAGGTACTCGCCAAAGCCACCAGGGCCACTGGAATCAGGGATAGAGGGCGTCCGAGAAAGACCGCGCGGTTAAGCCCGACAATTATGAATGCGACGAGAAAAAAGCTCCAATTGATTATGGTACCCCTTAGGGGTTCTATTTTGGTGGACATTCCGGCCCAAACCAAAATTCGTGAGGCGATAAGGGGCAGGATGATCAATTGGACCATGATGATGAACAGTTTCAGCGGTTCGATAGAGGCTCTTCCGAGAAGTCCCAAGACTATCAACGGGGTGATGATCAATGCCCCAAGGTAGCCACCAATGCTCGCGAAGAGGGAAAAGGCGCTGTTACCGTTCAAAAAGCCGGTAAAGGGGATGATCGCCACGGCGGGTGGAACGGCCGCAATGATGATGAATCCGCTCCGAAGGGCCTCGTCGCGGATGAGAAGCGCGCTCAACCCGAGGATAACCCCCCCCAGCAGGAGGTAATTCATCGCGAGACCACCGAGGGCCGGAATCAGCAAGGTCCGAGGAGCGCGTAGTTCGCTCATGGAAATACCCATGGTTGAGAGGGTCATTATCAGGGCAAGGGCCGGAAGCGTCAGCGGCTTAATCCACTGGGCTCCCCCTTCCCAGAGGAGCCCGATCACCAGTGACGAAAAGAGGATAAAGTTCCGATCGCGCAACAAACGCAGGGGATTAACCATGGTGCATATCCATTTGTCCTCAGACCAGCTTGCTTACAGCCGTTAATACTGCGTCATAGTCCGGCTCTTGGGTGATCTCCTTAACGAGCTGTACGTACTGAACGATTCCATTTTGGTCAACCACGAATACTGCCCGGGCCAGCAATCGTAGTTTCTTGATAAGCACGCCGTACGAGGTACCGAAGGACGCATCGCGATGGTCCGATAGTGTTTGGACTCTCGTGACGCCGGCTGCGCCACACCAGCGTTTTTGGGCAAAGGGCAAATCCATGCTTATGACGAGTACGGCAACGTTGGAGCTCAGCCGCCCCGCCTCCTCATTGAATCTCCGTGTCTCGGTGTCACAAACAGGGGTGTCAAGGGATGGTACCGACGAAACGATACAGATCTTGCCACGGAATGACGATAACGGAACGGGGGACAGATCGTTGGAAAGAACCTCACAATCCGGGGCCACATCCCCGACTTTGACCTCATTTCCCAGAAGGGTCAGCGGATTCCCTCTCATCGTAATCATTCCCGTTCGTTCCTTCATCTCAAACCTCCTTTCTCGCAGGTTATTTAGCGTTTGACCAATGTTGGTTTTTCCCAAATTTCGGTGTTCTCCTTGAGACTACAGTAGCCATGGCTGCCGATGATTACATGGTCAAGCATCTCTATTTCCATGATCCTGCTTGCCTCATACACTTGCCGCGTCAGGTCCATATCATCTTTGCTGGGCAAGGGATCACCCGAGGGGTGGTTGTGAACGAGAATAAGCGCGGCAGCATGGGACTCGATAGCTGGATGGAGGATTTCCCTCGGATGGGCAAGGCTCGAGTTCAATGTGCCGATGGCGATGACCTCGTCGCGTATGAGTCTATTTCTCGTATCGAGATAGAGCCCTCTAAGGTGCTCCTTCTTTAGCCTCACCATATCCCTCGCATATTCAAAGACCTCCTCGGGTGATCTGAGAAAGACATCGATTGGCTTTCCAAATAGCCTTTTGCCCAGTTCAAAGGCAGCTACCACCTGACATGCCTGTACCGGTGTTAAGCGAAGGACCCTTTCCAAGGTGTCCACATCGCCTTGAGAGAATACCGCCCGACCGCCGTATTGAGACATAATCCTCTTGGATAGCTCGAGGATACCTTCCCTCTTCGTTCCCTTCCCAAGTATAACCGCCATCAATTGGTAGTTCTTGAGGGATGCGGGCCCGTATTTTCTCAGCTTCTCCCTCGGCTTTTCCTCCTCGGGCAGGTCACGAATGCGAAGCCTATAGGACGTATTCGATTCAGCCATATCGATTCTCCATGATTCTTCTTAACCACCTGTATGGAAGTTTATCTAATTGATTTTTCAAAGTAAACCCGAATATTCCTGGAGTTGCTCAGTTTTGGCAGTGCGGCGTTGTTCCGTGAGCAGGTTGCGCTCGGGAACAGCGGGGTCCCGTGGAAACTCAGAGCGAATGCTTGACGTTTCTGGAATTGTCTTGCGCTCAGGCGAGCGTGATGGAGTCCTTCCCCAAGGCCTTGCTTTGGTACATGGAATTGTCGGCGATATGAAGAAGCTCTCTTTGGTTGGCTGCATCGTGGGGATAGTTTGCGATGCCGAAGCTGGCGGTAATCTTGATTTGAAGCCCCTCATCCTTGAGAAAAGTCGACTCGGCCAATGATTTTCGAATGGTCTTCACTTTGTTCAGGGCGGCCTTCTTGTCCTGGCCCGGCAAGGTAATCACGTATTCATCACCACCGTAACGGAAGAGTCTATCTTCGTCATCCAGATTGGCGGCCATAACCTCCGCTACCTCTTTCAACATCTTGCTTCCCACCAGATGTCCATGGGTGTCTACCACCCGTTTGAAATCGTCCAAATCCAGAAAGACCAGGGAAACTTCCTTGGCCTCAGTTGATGAAGCTCTGAGCAACTGGTCCAGATATTGATGCAAGAAACGGGTGTTGTAAAGGCCGGTTACGTCGTCGGTGATGGAAAGTGATTCGATCTTTTCATAGTTGCGGGCATTATTAATGGCGATGGCCACGTAATCGGCTAAAATGGACAGCACTGGCATGCAATCTGGCCGGAAAAGGGAGGGGTCTTGAGGATTTACAACCTCCAGTACCCCGATTATTGACCCCCGAAGCTTCAAAGGAAGACAGATCAGTGAGTGCGTGATAAAGCCGGTGAGATCATCAATTCGCTTGCTGAAACGGGGATCCTTATGCACATCCGGCACGAGCACTGGCTCGCCCGTGAGCGCCACATTTCCGGCAATGCCCTCGCCAAGTGTGATCCGCATATTCCCGAGAGATGATTTGTCCAACCCCACCACTACCTCGAAATGGAGTTTCCGGGTTTGCGGATCCAGAAGGAATAATGTCCAATTCTTGGCCCTGATCAGTTTATTGAGCCGCTTGAGGATGATGAACAAGATCTGGTCCATATTAAGGGTGGAGGTCAGGGCTTTGCCGATCTCAACGCAGGTCATCAGTTGCTGAACAAAAATGCAATTCCCCAGACAGGGAGCTTCGGCAGAAGCGAGCATATTGGTTTTTTTCAGCGGTTTACTCATGGCTCTATCGAGGCAAGAGCGGATATGTTTTGATAGACATTTTTTGACTAGCAACCTTTGTGCCAATCAAGCACAAGGGACGGTACATATTGGAAATTCCCCACGTTTGGCTGTATATTTTATGGAATTTCCGTTGGGGAGGTAGGTTTTGGCCCTGGCCGTCAGCGTAAGGGATGTGTGGAAATCATTCGGGTCCGGCTGGCTCTGGAAAACCCGTAACGAGGTTCTTCGAGGTATCGATCTGGACATCGAGGAAGGGTCGATCTTCGGTATCCTGGGACCCAATGGCGCGGGCAAAACCACTTTTCTGTCCATCTTGTGCACCCTCTTGCTGCCGGACAGGGGCCAGATCCAGGTCTTGGGCATGGACGTAATTAAGCGTGGCAGTCAAATCCGGGAGAGAATCAACATATCCAGCGGGAATGCGAACTTCCTCTGGAGCCTCACCGTGAGGGAGAGCCTGATATTTTACGCCATGTTGTATGGCTTGGGGGGGAGGGAGCGCAGGGAGAGGGTGGATGAGGCTATTGACCTCTTCGAATTGAGTCGTTACGAAAAAACTCCCTTCGACAAATTATCAACGGGGATGAAACAGAGGCTGGCCCTGGCGAAGTCCATGCTCAACAGCCCGGAGATTCTCTTCTTGGACGAACCCACGGTCGGCTTGGATCCGCATGTATCCGCAAAGATACGCGATCAAATCAGGGAGATTCAGCGGCGGAGAGGCATTACCGTCGTCTTGACAACCCATAATATGGCAGAGGCCGAGTATCTTTGCAATCGGATTGCGTTCCTGAAGGAGGGGAGCATTTCGACCGTCGGGACTGCCCACGAGCTTAAAAGGAGCGTTCGGTTGGGGGATGTTATCACAATTTACTATGAAGGGACACTTGGCCCGTTTCAACTGGAGAATCTTCCCGGCGTTATCGATTTCTCCCTATCGGACGGCTGCTGTCAGTTCGTGGTGGACAGCGCCACAAAGCGAATGAGCCCCATTTTGCAGGGGTTGTGGGGAGCGGGAGTCTCAATTAATGAGGTTGAGACCTCTGAGACGAATTTAGAGGAGGTTTTCATTGAGTTTGCGAAGTGAGTGGACGAAGATCTTGGCCTTCGTTTTTAAGAATTTGGTGATCACCAAGAGCAATGTCTTTAGCCTCTTCGAGGTCCTCTTTTGGCCCACTGTGGGACTGCTTTCTGTTGGCCTGTTAGTCAAGTATTTGCAGCTGGGCCCCGATATGACCGCCTTCATCTTAGTCGGGGTTATCTCCATGAGTGTTGTTCATGTGTGTCAGATCGATATCGCCTACGTCCTGCTGTATGATGTCTGGGGTAAGTGCGTCAAACACGAGTTCATCGCTCCCATTAATTCGGTTCACCTTATCCTGGGATCGTGGCTGATCGGGATCTTTCGGAGCGGCGTCATCTTCGTCCTGCTGGTTTTATTCAGTTCCTCCGCCTTCCGTTTCGATTTCCTCAAGCCCGGAATTGGCGCCCTCGTTCTATTCCTTGCAGGCCTTTTCCTCACATCGGCCCTGGTGGGAATTATCGTGTGTGTTCTGGTCTTGGTCTTCGGACACAAAGCCGAGGTTGCGGCATGGTCCCTGGTGAGCCTGATGCTCTTGATCTGCGGAATTTACTACCCCATTTCCATGCTTCCCGCGCCTATCATCGCAGTGGCAAAACTTATCCCCCTAACCTATTTTCTGGAGTATTTTCGCTCCTTCTATGGTTTCTCCAGCGATCTCAGCGGTTTTTTGGCTAAGGGATTTGGATTAGCCCTGGTCTACCTCGGGCTGGCATGGATTGGTCTCGACCTCGTTATCCGAAATGCCAAAAGGACGGGGATTCTAATAAAACTGTCTGAGTGAGCAAAAAGGGGATAGGCTACTTTTCCCAGTTCTTGGCAGCCCTAATCCAGACCTTCACCTTGGCTATATCAATGGGCTGGGATGTGATGGGGTCAGCTTCATTTGCACGGACGAGCTTCTCATAGAGGCTCGATGGTTCTTGCCAAGCCAGGGTTCGGACGTCATCTACGCCGACCTCCCTCAGCAGAAGAAAGTTCTTGACGCCCAGGCCCTTCAATAGAATCAGACGACACCACTCGGCCCAGTCCGAGATTAGGTCGTCGGAGATTCCCAGGTTTTTTCCTAATTCCTTTCGCCCCTCGGGCTCCTTGATTTTTTGGAAGAGATCATCAACCGTGTGGAGGTCCATCTCTTCGAGCTTTTCCTGATAATCGGGTTCAATTAGGCTCAGGTCGGAAACCCTGGCGATATAGGAGTTGATGGTCTTGGTGTCAATGGAATGGAAAACGAATGGGTAGAAGATGGCTATTCCGATAACGCTTGCGGCAATGGCGAGAGGCTTTGTCCTTTTCTCGAGGTTGAGCTTGTACTGATCCCGCTCCCAGCCCTTTTTATGTCTGAAGAGCGAAATGAAGTTATAGATGACGTAGCACTCGACGGCAAAGGGGGGAAACCCCAAAAATCCCAGAAAGGGCATCTCGAACCCCTTCAGTTGGTCGAAAAAGGGGACGGTGTAAACCCACTTTGACCGAGCCCAGAAGTTCCAGAATTCCCAAAAAAGGCCGCAGGCCAGTCCGGCAGTGAGAAGAAGCAGGAATTTCGATGGATTGCCCCGCTCCCATTCCCGCATGAGCGATTTTCCCGTGAAGCGATGATTGACGGGTTCCAGGAGAAAGACAAATGATCCCCAGATAAGGGGGAAGCAATATTTGGGCAGGGTGATGGGGAGGACGAGGAATGCTCCCCCCACGATCCAGAAGGGGATGTACCACTTCCGGCTTTCGGGAATCGCGGGAACCGAGAGCCCCCGATAAAGGCCAAGACTTTCCAGGAGCTCCGTTGTCTCGAAAATCCCTGGCAGAACTGTGGAGTAAGCGACCATATAGCCGATCCACCTCATGGTAATGTTTCCGGGTATGTTGATGTAATACCAGTTCTTCAGGGCGAGGTTTACAAGCTCGAAGAAGAGCCACACCGCGACGGACCATGGCAGCAGGAGAAAGAACTCCTTGGTGCGGTTCATCAGGAGGGAATTTCCCCTGATTCTGTAGACGAGGCTGTCGGCGATGAGAATATACGACCACCAAGCGAAGCAGTAGAACCATGAGACGAAGGGCTCGACCCCACTGAACATCATAATCTCTGCTACGATCAAGATGCCGAGACCGATAATGCCGTGGATGTTGAGCCTTTTTTGGCTAGTTTCATTCATCATCCAGAGTGCCTTTTCGATACGATCCCCTCTGCCTCTCTGCCGGCTAAGAGCTCAAATGACGTGTATTTAACCACAAAAGCCACGGCGCATCAACCAGAGCTAATAGCGAATCAACTCAGGTCCCACCGAGAACCTATGCAACAAAATGTTCCCAACTCGGAGCTATGAAGGCGTAAAAAGAGGAGCTTGCCAAAGGGAATATCCGGAGGAGCTGTTGGGTAATTGGGGAAGGGAGAAACTATCGAACTGCTTTAGAAATCTTGGATTTTTTGAACGAAGGAGCATCTCAAGAGGTAAGAACTATTGCATTTTGAGACGGCTACTAAAACCATTTGGTGGAAATCCAGGCTACCGAAGTCCAGGTCACTTCAGCCCCGCATTGCGTAGGGCCTCAACAAAGCGATCCAAATCGGCCTGATTCTTATACATGTGGGTCTTGGCCCATTGCTCAAGGGAGAACTTGGGGTTTATCCTGAGAACTTCTGCTGCGGCAGCACGGGCATCCTCTTCGCGTCCCAATTTGCTGTAAGTGGCGGCTAATCCCATGTAGCTAAATTGACTATCGGGGGCGCGATCGAGCGCTCTCCTAAATTCCGCCATCGCCTCATCATACTGTCCCAACTCGAAATA
>Ga0180437_10003944_pt1 | contig 21561 bp, 12 predicted proteins | sample SS_ome_4_FD_132410 | JGI IMG/M metagenome (GOLD analysis project Ga0180437, IMG submission 132410) | Hypersaline lake sediment archaeal communities from the Salton Sea, California, USA - SS_3_D_1 metaG | ecosystem: Environmental > Aquatic > Non-marine Saline and Alkaline > Hypersaline >...
CGCATCGTCTATTCCATCTCCATCAACATCACTGCCTAACGGAGTTGTATCAGGAATTCCATCTTCATCAGCATCATTACCCTCTGTACTGTCTGGCACACCATCATTGTCCGAATCTGTATCCTGGTAATCTGATGTTCCATCACTGTCCGTATCTGGAACTGGAAGAGGCGTAGTCTCTGTATTATCATCCATTCCATCGTTATCGTTATCAACAAACCCATCTATTATTCCGTCTCCGTCAGCATCATTACCTCCTGCCTCTGTAGTATCTGTTATCCCATCACCATCAGAGTCACCGTCTTGGTAATCAGGAACTCCATCTCCATCACTGTCTCCCGTTCCCTCATCAGCAGTAGGAATTCCATCATTGTCATCATCACCGTCTTGGTAATCAGGAACTCCATCTCCATCACTGTCTCCCGTTCCCTCATCAGCAGTAGGAATTCCGTCTCCATCGTCATCTGTATCCTGGTAATCTGGTGTTCCATCGTTATCATTATCAACAGGGTTTAATGGATCCGGTCCTGCTTCAGTCGAATCAGGTACGCCATCATTATCTGAATCTGTATCTTGATAGTCAGGTATTCCGTCTCCATCACTATCTACAGGGTTAGATGGATCTGGACCAATTTCTATTGGATCACATATGCCATCACTATCGTGGTCCCTTGGTTCTGTCTGTAACACTACAGTTCTATTATTGGTTACAACACACTCACATCCAGTAAGAGGAACACAAGAACATTCCCTAAATTCCTGATCTTGTCTTAACTCACTTTCGCACGTAAGATTCACCCAATATGGATCACCCACATCAAACCATCCCTCATTCAGACTACAATCCTCAGTCTGATAAATGATGGTACATGTACCCAAATCACACACACCATCGTGATACCAAATATCCCCAACGCACTTATTTTCTATAACACTCGTTGCATCACATTCAGCACCGCATCTAGCAACATCACATGTATGTGTAAATTCATAACTGCCTATCGTACAACTATCCGTAATTATGCTACATTCTGACACAAACCCGGGAGCATAATCCCACGTATCTGGCCTATTATCAGGGTCATTATCGCATCTTGCAATTTCAGGAAGATCATATTGAGAACAATCAGCAAGATTCAACAACACACAATTTCCTTGACCATCACAATGTTCTTCCCCATTACAAAATATTCCATCATTACAAGGGGTGCTAAATGGCAAGAAAGCATCAGCAGGGCACCTCAAACTTGATCCGGTACAAGATTCAGCAATGTCACAAATTCCAGCAGAAGGCCTGCACTCAGCAGTTGAGTATTCAATATTGCCACTAACCCCATTACAACTCCCGCAATCATGAGAATCTCCTGGATAAATACAGAAAGCACATTCCTCATACGCAGGATCACCACAATCAATCATGCTAGGATCATACGTGCTAGGATCAGTAGGACAAGGAGAAGAGTCATCTCCTATTTCATCATCACAATCAAGCAAGCCACACTCTCCGCCAGTATTATTAAATCCATCCCTATCTTCATCAACACACGTATCTGTTATGCTGCCATCAAAGTACAAGACATAGTAATCCTCTGTCTCTCCATCATTAAAACAATAATTGGAAAGTGAAATACTGCCATCATTATTCATCACATTGTCTGATAGAGTAAATCTCATCCAATACCACTCGCCATTTTCTGCAAAATAAGGAACAAACGAATCAGTTGTAATTTCTACATTTCTGATAGTTAGATTTGGCATCGACAACTCACTCAAATTGATAACTTGGTTTCGCACAATCCACTCAGATACATCCTGTCCACAACCAGCTAAAGAATCATCATCCCAATCTCCATCCCTGTTAAAATCAATCCAAGCACTCAAAAAATATGTTTCTTGCAAGGGAGCAATATCAACACTTATGTTAAGCTTAAACGTATTTTGGACACAATTATCTAGCCTGAAAGGAAACTCAAGACCATCATCATAATAATCCCTATCAGAAGCATCTTCTGTGACATTCAGATTAGTTATATCCTCATCATTATCTATGAGAAGGTCTGCATCGTTTTCCAAAGAAACATTGCTGCCCAACCAAGTAGTGATAGCATACTTATAATGGCAAGGGCCCTGTGGAGCTCCTGTTTCAGGGTCAAACACAGAAGGGAAATTAGCTAAAACCCCGGGAGGATTGCTCCTAGGATATGCTGTCATTGACCCACCAAAATGATTTGTGCTATCGGGCGCATCACCAAAGTCTGCGACGGCCGCCGCCCCTCTGGATGAGTTATCATTTCCAAACTTAAACTCATGAATTTTAAGGTCAGCACACCCAGGCTCAAACTGATTATCCTTATCAAGGACTATCTTCCTGCATGGACTAGTAGTTGGGTCATAACCATCCTTGACAGTTTCACAAATCTTATATGTCCCAGAACCCTCAACAGTTATTGATTTTTCCCCTTGATCATCAGTCAAAAGAGGGCCTGCATAAAGATTACCATCTTTATATATATTAAACTCCCAATCCGGCATCCCTTTCTCACCTGCATCCAAAGTACCATTACCATTTTCATCAAAGAACTTCTTAATCTTTATTATAAACTTCCTCAAATTTTTGAACTCCACATTTTCATCTTGTGATAAAGGACTAAATGAATAACATCCTTCCAGGACTGGTTGAGTTTGAAGAAACGCAAAATCATATACAGGTTCCTCACAAACCTCAACATTCCCATAAACTTCTTTGAACTGAACAGGATTATTTTGAGAATCAATCCTTTTCGTTTTTATAACAACTCCCTCTTTCTTCAACTTAATATCAAAATCATCACAAACCCCAAGCTTGCCTTGTGCTTCCCCTTCTATAGATTTAGTAACAGTTATAGTATAATTCTCAGATGAGTTGCCGTTATCATTGCCGAAATCACACGCTACGCTGTCCATATCAAGAGACTCAAACTTATAGCAATCTCTGCCGCCAGGCCCTACTTCAATAACAGCATCACAATTCGCTGTAGGAACAGGACCTGGAGAAATCTGAACCCAATCTTCTGTCTTCAAATCTTCACAAACCAGATAATCCTTCCCAGCATACAACCCTTCAAATTTATATTTGCCTCCAGCAGTAATCTTTTGATCCTTCAAACTCCAAGCTCCATTCTCATCTTCATATAACCTAATTGTCCACCCATCCAACAACGGCTCACCCCCATCCTTATCCTTATTTTTGTTTAGATCAAAATACTTTATACCTGAAATTGAATAATTCTTCTTGAACTCATTCCTAAAATCACAAGTGATCAAATGCTCTGACTCACTGACAGAACAGCCAAATATCAAGACTGTGTCCGGAACTCTTGGCTTAAGACGACTAAAGACATAACATCCCAACTCATTATCAGTTTGCCCTGGAGCAGGACTGGTTTGTTCCCATATCCCTCCCTCTCCCTGATCCGCGTTATTCCCTTCACATGCAGCATAATTTCTCCACAAGAATAACTGATGATTATATTCAGGGGTATTCCCATCAGAGGCCGTGGACTGCGTTTCAATTGTTGGCCCTGCCTGGCCCTCAGAGCCACCTCCAGGAGGAAGATACTCTCTCAAATCAAACTTAATATTCTCATGGGGAACTACTTCGTCATCCGAATTATTTACTTCCTTATAGGTCTTAATTTTATACCAATCGTTGCCGAAATCACAATCAGTCAACATCTTGTCAGGAACAACAACATAACAATCCACAAACTTATTATCTGGATTTGGAGAATTAACATCTTCATAATCAACCCTCTTATTGCTCACAATTTGTTCAAACTGACAGCCCTCTGTCGGTGATAAACCTTGATAAGGATAAGTTTGTCCAACACCCAGCCCAATTTTCTCGGTTACAGTAAAACCAGTAGTCATGACATCCTTCTTTGGAGTGTCTCCATCACAAATCATATAAAGTTCATCTTGTTCAAGCCCGCAAAACGTATATTTCCCGCTGTAATCTGTTTTAGTCGAAGCAAGTTTAGATGCATAAAAAGGACCGCTCCACAAAGAGATGGGCCAGTCTTCAAGCTTAACTTCATTCGCACCATCTCCAAGAACTTTATTTTCATTCCAATCTCTCCATTTATATCCAGAAATACACCCGTAACCGCTACCCTCATAGGAAATAGTATGTCCTGTTATCTTATCAAACCCAATTATTTTTCTAAGAAAATCCCATATCTTTGAAAATATGCTCATGTCATCTTTATCATCTCCAGACGCTGCACTGACAACCACCACAGAACTAATCAACAAAACTGCAAAAAACACAGCAAACAGAATACTACTTTTTTTCACACTCTTTTTTTTCATTTTAAATCAATCAAATTACTATTTTCAAAGAAGAAATTTATATTTAAACCTTCTTATTTTCAATCATATATTACAAAACATAGGATTTCCGGGAAAAAAACGGAAAAAAACTTTCAAATCCAAAAATATTACTCACTACATAGTGACAAAAGAAACGATAAATTTATAAATAACTCTTTACCCTTATCTAAAAGAAAAAATGATACTCGCAAAGATAATCTCAGTCATATTTGCACTTTCGTTAATTCTAAATCCAATCGTCGACACAATAGAAGAACAAACAACTACTGAACCATTAAAACTAACCGAAATTAACATCCCTAACACACAGGAAACTATTCCAAATCAAAATGTAGAAGTGATTTCAATAGAAAGAAAAAACTCAAAAAACAGCGATAAAACAACCCAAACAAACACAAATTCTAACACTCAAACGGACGAAAACTCATTCATATCTGCTCTAAACCAGGAAAAAATTGACAAAAACCTCCTTAACAAAATAAACAGCAAAACAAAAGCCACAACAGAAAATATCCAAAGAGTTCTTGTCTTAACAAATAACCAAATTAGCGAAGGGAGCTTAAAAATGAAACTTCATAAAAATTCACTATATCTCGGCACGATTAACAACGTCGTTGGTATTGATCTTGACTTAACAGATTTAGAAGCATTAATTGATCTGAGTAATCACCCAAATGTCAATATGATAATAGAAAATCCTGTTCTTCACATTGCAACACAAGACAGCACAGTAATAATAAACTCAAACGACCTAAACCAGCTCAACGTAAGCGACACTTTCATCAACGGAAGCGGCAATTCCGTTTGCCTTCTTGATACAGGGGTGGACTACACACACCCAGATTTGCAAAATCATATCATATTAGGACCTGACTATGTTAATGGTGATGGAGATCCAATGGACGACCACGGGCACGGAACACATCTTGCAGGAATTGTTCACGCCGTCGCGCCCGAAGCAAATATAGTAGCGATAAAAGTTTGCGACGGCTCAAAAAACTGCGGCGGATGGGAAATGATTCAAGGCATCAATTGGTGCTCAGGCAACAAAGCAACATATACTATTTCCTCGGTAAGCATGAGCATAAGCGACGGTTCAGTATACAACAACTCAACCTGCCCAACATGGATGGACACAGAACTAAACAATGCTTACAGCAATAACTTATTCATCGTAGCAAGCTCAGGCAATGAAGGAAGCTCATTAGGAGTCAGTTATCCTGCCTGTTCTCCATACACAATCTCAGTAGGAGCAACAACAAAATTAGATGCCATCTCAACAATAACAAACAAAGGACCAAATCTTGATTTACTGGCACCAGGCTCAGCAATCAACTCAACAAAATTAGGAGGAGGATATGAACTTAGATCAGGAACCTCAACCGCAACGCCACATGTAGTAGCAGCCGCATTATTGCTAAAACAATTCAGAAGCCTGCATGGCTTCTCCACAGATATCAACACACTAAAAGACATATTAAAATCAACGGGAGTAATTATAGACAGCTGGCCAAGAATTGACATATTGGCTGCAACAGCAGACTATGGAACATGCAACCTAAACTCAGACTGCGGCACAGATGGTTTCATAGGCAACGATTATTGCAGCTTAAATAATGTCTGGGACACATACAGAACATACACCTGCAACAACCCCGGAACAGCAACATCATCCTGCTCTTATACAGAAAACAACCAGACAAAAGAAGTTTGCACAGCAGGATGCAACTTAGGAGCATGCCTGCCAGACAGCGACTCAGACGGCTATGAAGACTCAATCGACTGCGCCCCAAACAACGCGTCCATTCATCCAAACGCAACAGAAATATGCAACTTAGTCGACGATAACTGCAATAACCAAACAGATGAGAACTCATGCCCTGATTTATCGATTTCAAGCTGTGAATTAGTTTCTCAAAATCCCGCAACTAACGACTGGGTAATGTTCAAAGTAGTCCTAAACAACACAGGATTCAGCACAGCAGAAAACATTTATTGGAAAATGGATACGGACTCACCAGAACAAAACCAAATATTTGGCCCATTCTCATTAAATGTAGGAGAACACGTTAACATCTATCCAGAATACAAATATAACTCAACAGGAACTTACAACCCAACATTCATAGTGGACTTCGATGGACTCATCATAGAAGAAAACGAACTAAACAATCAAGCCTCCATCCCGGTGACCATAATATAAAATGAGAAAGAAGAGCACCTTCCAATCAAGAGCAGATGCAGTAAAGCACAATAGAGGGTTTAAAGGAGTATTAAAAACGGCACTTTACACATTAGCAGCTGCCGCGGGATGCGGAGGAACAGACATAGTGCTGCCCCCAATTGGATTCGGAGACGATGAAATAGGAGCAAGAGACTATATTACATCAATACTTGATGAATATAGCTACACATATGTAGAAGATGAAAACGCACAATTCAGAAATAGAGATGACGGGACCTACTTCGACAACAACTATGATGTTTTCGCAACAGGACCATTCGGAGAAGAAGTTTATGTCGAATACGACTCGTCAGCTGATGGACTTACTCCAGAAGCAGCAGCAGGCATTGAGTCAAGACAAGGAACAGCCCCCGCATTAATCAGAATAGATCCTGCAGACAGCGAAGAAACCATAAGGCAAAAACTTGAAGACATTCTATAAAAAGGCCAACCTACTTTTCTAAAAACTATATCTTAAGCTACTGCCAAACCTCTATCAACATCATCCTATTACATTACTATCAACTAAATAATCAACATAACAATATCAACCGCCTCTTGCCTATCCCACAAACAAAACTAAAAGAAAAACTAAAATCAACACTTATTAGGATGACTCTCACACCACCAGTCCGGCTTTCCTGAACCAGGAAGCCCGTTCACACCTGCCGAATCATCCTCAGAGTCCTCTGAATCAGGAATGCCATCATTATCATTATCCCCATCAATTATATCTGGGAATCCAGCGTTATCAGTATCCTCTAAGAATGCCTTTGCCTCACCTTCATTAACTACAACACCATTGACCTGGCAGTCTGTAGACCATCCCGACTGACTTGTCCACACATTCAACGTTCCTTCAGTTAAACCAAACTTATATTCTCCAGCATTATTTCCAGGCTTACAATACAATATCTGATTCAGATCACACCCAAACGTAAGTGTCAAATCAAGATTCGAACTATCGTAATGATTTGGCCTCAACCCAATCGAAGCATACCACTCACCACTATCAGGACATTTATCAACATCATCTGGAACTCCATCACCATCTGAGTCTCCTACTAAATCATTATCTAGATAGTTTGGTATTCCATCACCGTCATCATCTCCAGTTCCTTCTTCAATAGTAGGTATCTCATCTCCATCGTCATCTGTATCAATATAATCTGCTACACCATCTAAGTCTGTATCCTGGACAGCAGCAGAGGTTCCTCCTTGGTCAGCATCAAACGCATCATCCAAACCATCACCGTCTTCATCAACACCAGATGGAGTTACATCAGGCACACCATCACTATTTGCATCACTGCCTTCTGTTGAATCAGGCACTCCATCATTATCCGAGTCACTATCAAGAGAATTAGGTATTCCATCTGCATCTGCATCTCCCGTTCCTTCAACTATATCTGTGATGCCATCTCCATCATCATCATCATCACAAGCATCTCCAACTCCATCTAAGTCAGAATCCAACTGACTTGGGTTTGACACACTTGGACAATTATCGTCTGCATCACATATTCCATCGCCATCACTATCTCCTACTTCTATCTGTAATACTACAGTCCTATTATCAGTTCTTAGGTACATACAACCCACAACATCACTGCAGATATAACTTCTATACTCTTGGTCCTGCCTCAACTCTCTCTCGCAAGGAGCAGTATCTACCCAGTAAGGATCGCTTGAGTTGAACCAACCATCAACATTTACACTGCAATCTTCAGTTTGATAAACCGCAGTACATGAACTCAAGTCACAAGAGCCGCTATGATGCCAAACTTCATCAATACACTTATCTACTAAAGTGCTTGCTGCATCACATTCAGCACCGCATCTAGCAACATCACATGTATGTGTAAATATGTAATCACCTACAGTACAGGTCCCTTCTGGCTCCTGACAAGTGCTCGTGAATCCTGCTGAAACATCCCAAGTATAAGAGTTGTTATCGCTATCACTTAAACAAGTTTCAATAGGATACAAATCATTTACCGAACAGTCGTTAGGCACTCCAGGCTGGCAACTTCCGCCTATGCAACTTTCCCGACCATTGCAGCCTATTCCATCATCACATAAAGCAAGCCCACCATTATCTATAACACCATCACAATCATTGTCAACCCCATCACAGATTTCAGCTGTTGGAGCTCCAGGAGTACACGAATCTACATTAGCTCCATCAACACATGTTATCTCTCCTGTCGAAGCACATGCTCCCACGCCACACTCAGATGGAATAGCAGCTATGTTATCATCAATAACGCCATCACAGTCATTATCTACACCGTCACATACTTCTTCGTCTATTATAGTCACAGCTTTTACATCAGTAACAATGATATTGCTTTCCTTTTCACGAGGACAAGGTGCACAGCATATCGCAGCAGGACTGCCTCCACTAAGAGCGCAATCACACTCCTCAGCTGTATATTCATAGACATAAGTAGGATACTCGTCTGGTGGGCAAGCAGCAACATCATATCTGCAATCCCAACCCCAACAATCAAATCCTCCTTCATGTGTTATATTATATGTAGCAAAGAAGTCATATGTCGTACATACAGGGCCGGTAGTGTTTATTTCCCACTCTGTTACACAAGGCACATCATTCTGCAAATCTCCAAGACATGCATCATCCGCCGACGTCCTTGGATTATTGCCCTCTGTATAGAATGGGTCACTCGAAGTCCATTCCGCTTTAGTTGGAACTCTTCCCTTAGTAATGCTGCTCACAGATGACCCTGTAATTCCAAAAATCCTCTTAAAGAAGGAAATGATTGAGCCAAGAACAGAACTATCAGAACTATCTATAGGGTCAAGAGTTACAGTCGCAGAACTTTCACAATTATTACAGTTTACCGACGTAGCCACCTTTGACATCTTATTTCTTCTAATATGTCTGCTTACAGCTAGTATAGTATTAGCTAACGGATATTCTCCCCCATACCCTGTTGGCTCTTTTGCCTCACCATGACAACAACATTTTTGCGTCTCAAGATCACAGTCCGTAAGCAATTTCTCTCTTGCATCAAAACATTCACCAACACTTCTAACAGAACACCACTCTTCCTGTTCTTTTTCCATACAAACACCAAACTCATAAGGTATATCTTTACATTCCTGCTGACTTGAATATCCTTTTTCCTTACAAAAGTCCATACACGTATTTTTTATCATACAGCAACAATTGTCCTCGCAGTCGCTAAAACCTTGATAGAAAAACGGATCAAGCGGGTCTCCACTTGTATAACCACTACAATCATCTCCCTCAGGACGACAAATACCAACTATTTTATCTTTCAGAGGAGGATAGGCAGCCTCACAAGCTTCCTGACAAGACCTACATACAGAAGTAGGGGTATCATGAGTACACCCTCCACTTTTACATTGATCAATAGTACAAGCATCACCATCCTCAGTGCAAGTAGTAAAATCAGGTACATTTATAATATTACAATCGCTTCCTTCACATTCACAACCCTGGCACTCCTCATCAGTAATCGAACAATATTCCCCACAACAGATAGTACCCTCCTCTATATTCATCTCTGTACACGCACCCAGCTCACATTTTTCTACCGTACAATCATTGCCTGTATTATATCCCTTTCCACACAAATTCCCCTCCCTCACACTACCCGTAGGCAAACAGCTACCTTCATCGCATCTACGTTCTAAACAAGTTTCGCTAGGCTGCACACCGCACAAAGTATTCTCTGGAGGAAAATGAATCTCACACTGTCTACCTTCAGGACTACCGGTAACACCAGAACAAAAACCACTATCAGAACAACAATCATTAGGGTCTCCCTTGCCTAAGAAAAATAATCCTTCTCTTGCACAATCTTCTTCGGTAGGAACACAACCATGAGTAGCACCATAATATTGATCATGAACACACTTACCATATTGATTACACAAATCTTTAGTACAATCATTTCCATCATCACCACCGTTATTACCACCACAATCATCGCCCTCAAGACTAACATCTCCAAAGTGTCCGCAAATCCCATCGATACACTGGTCAAGAGTACATATCCAATCTGTTGGGTTCTTAGGTTGATCAGATTCACAATCTTGCCCATTCATATCATAATCAGGCACAGAAACACAATTATTGTAATTACCACAAACACCTTTTGTACAAACAGTCCCATCATTATCCTCACATGGCACATAAGGAGTCGCAACACACTTCATCATTAAAACATTACATTCTTCGCATGGGTCAGGACAACCAGTATTACAATGATCTCCTATCGCAGCAGAAACAAAACTAACAGACATCAAGACTAAAAACAAAGAAACCAACACAAACAAAATCTTTTTCATCTTTTTGTCATTTCCTCACTCTTTTTAAGTTATGGCATTTCAAAATAAAAGTTATATATAAATGTTTCCCTTTTCTTTTTACCTCTGCTATCTAATTACAAAAAATCAAAAATACAACAAAAAAGCAATTTTCCGTCGGAAAAATCAAAAAAAACTAAAAATTCTAAAAAACTTCATCTCCCGTTTCAGTACCATACTCAGGATTTCTTCTTCTAATTTCTGACTCCAGTTTTTCAGCTAAATTTTCCAAACGAGAAACAAGATGGCCATTAATAACTCCAACCGCAAACTCCCTATCTTCTGGACTAAGTGACTGCAACGCAGGTGAATCTGCAGAAACTCCCTCAAACCCCGCCAGATAACCAAATATACTATCGCATGCACCAACAACATCTTCCAATTTCTTTACATCAGAAAAATGTTTTTCAAAATTTACAATCCTCCTGCTTAACTTATTATAATTTTCAGGCAACGGAACTTCAAGAGGTTCCTGATTTCCCCTATATATTCTAAGATATCTTCCAAGCCTTCCTCCCCAGCAGAATTCCATGTTATTACTGACAACTTTTGCGCCAGGCCTATTTGTGGGTTTTGTGGGTTTTTCTCCAGGCACGACGACAGCAGGAACATCCTCTCTTGTAACATCTTTAGAATTTTCTCTCATTCTTCCTACATACAATGCTGCCACCCCAACTCCAACAGCAGCTACCGCTGCTAAGGTAACCTCAACCAATTTGCTCCTCTTAGGCTTCTTCGCCAAAGAATCTCTATCGTGTTGTCTCCTCAATTCTCTCAAAGCATCTGGACCATATCTTGTGACTCTTTCCGGTTCATCTACTAATTCTCCTGCTCCCTGTTTCCCGCATTCCTGCTCTTCATCCACCTCAGGCATCTCACCAAGATAAGAAAGAACTTCAAACCCGGAACCTTCAGGCAATGTTTGTCTAAGCCATGCCTCATGACGCGGGGTTACCCCAGAAATAAGCAATCTAGAACCTTCTTTTTCTGCTTTTTGTCTACCAGCTGTATAGAATGCTGAAAGAACACCATTTTCAAGATCTGCTCCCACTCTGCTAAAATCTAAATGAATATCTCTCCCTTTCGCTCTTATATCTCCAATATATTTGTTCAAATGTTCAGAACGACCAGCCACAAAAGCATAACCAAACTCAGAAGGAACAACTATTCTAACAGAATCATTTTCACCGTCTCTTCCTTCCATTCTTACCACATCTAATAGAGAATGAATACGCTCAAAAACCTCTCGTGGATCGCTGCTAATTGGTTTCTTCTCCCCTTCTCTTGATTTACCTTGATTTTCCATACAAACATAACATATAAAGGATTTATAAATCTTTCGTTAATGTTGTTACTTATAAGTGCTGACATAATCAATAATCCAGTTCAGGGCCAAATTCCACATCAGATTTCATAGAAAATTTATAAACTTTCAAAACCGCTAATTTCATGCAAAAATACAAAAAAATTCTTCTTGCCCTGACATTAATATTCGTCTTCTTGATAGTCTATTCCCCTCATCAAGACTACAAATTCCCATATCACGTCGACGAATGGCATCATATAACTGAAGCAATAAAACTCAAACAAGGACAATACGCCGGAGGAATTACAGGATATAGAATTGGATTCCACATTCTCCTCGTTGCCCTATCTTATTTCATTGACTTAGTCTTGTCTTATCAATTTCTCCCAGCAATCTGGGCAGCTATCTCCGCACTCGTCCTCTTTCACATAACAAACAAACTAACAAAAAACTACTGGATCGCCCTATTCGCCGCAATCTTCTTCGCTTCAATAAAATCAAACGTCAACTTCACAGGACTGTGGTTCTTCACTCCACTAACATTTGCCATCCCTCTAATTTACCTATCTATATATTTCTTCACACAAGGACTTGAAAAAGAAAACAAAAAATACATCATTGCCAGTCTTGCCATCATGCTCTCCCTTATATTCATCCACTCCATCTCTCTCCTCTTCGCAATTCCCTTCCTAACAATTTATGCATTAACAAAACATCAATACCTAAAAAAAGAATGGAAATTCTTCTCCCTCTTCCTGCTAATTCCAATCTTAGGGCTCCTGTTCTACAGCTTTATGACAAGCATACCGTTATCAAACGCATTTTCCCGCCTCCTCAGCGCTCTCAAATTCAGAAAAGAATGGGGAGTATTCATATGGAACAACTCATTTCTAGAACTTTACAGTTTCATAGGATACGCACTTGCTATCATAGGAACAGTAGGAATACTTGCCTTTGAAAAAAGCCGCAAAAAATACCTTCCTTACATATTATGGCCAATCGCTATGCTCATTTCTATCTATATATATAAGCAAACAGGAACATCATACCTAACCCCCTACCAAAGAAACTTATATTATTTCGCGATAAGCCTCCCCTTACTCAGCGCGCTGGGACTCCATTACACACTAAACTCAATCAAGACCCAAATTAAAAAACTAACAGAAAACGAAAACAAAATCAAGCTAATCAAAAAAACAACTTTCATCGTATTGCTTATCATTGTATTCATCTTAACTTTCCAGAGTTATTATGAAACCCCAGAACCACTAAAATTATACAGGGTAATAGAACAAAACGACTATGAAGCCATGATGTTCTTATCAAACTACCCTCAATCAACCGTGATGGCACACTTCACACCATCTACTGCCATTTACCCAGTTTCTGGACATAAACCAGTCGGCACAATTGTGTTCTACGGAAACAGGGGAGACACAGAAAAATTCTTCGAATCCAGCGATTGCAAAACAAAACAAGAAATTTTAAATAAACATAACGCAAGCTTTGTTCTGTCCAGTTTTCCGATAAATTGCAGCTGGGAGCTGATTTACGAAAAAGAAAACTACATTTACAAGATAAAATAAAAAACAAAAAATGCTTAAAAAATGAAACCGCCAAAAATTTCAGTCATAATCCCAGCATACAACACAAAAAAAACAATAGCCAAAACCATAAACTCTGTTCTCAATCAAACATTCAGAAACTTCGAGCTTTTGATAGTCAACGATGGTTCAACGGACAACACGCTAAACATGATAAAACAATTCAAAGATAAAAGAATAAAAATTTTCAATCAAAAGAACCAAGGTTCATACACAGCAAGAAATCTCGGTATACAAAAATCAAAAGGAAAGATCTTAGCGTTCACCGATTCCGACTGCATCCCTGAAAAAAACTGGCTAGAAGAAGGGATCAAATCCCTAAAAAAAGACAAAAACTGCCATATAGTTGGCGGCAAAGTCAATGTGTTCGCGAAAAACGCAAAAAACCCAAAGGCCATAGAACTATTTGATAAAATAACATACCTAAACCAAAAAAAATATATTAAAAAATTCAACTTTGCAGCAACGGCCAATCTAATGACATATAGAAAGATAATCATGGATGTGGGACCATTTAACAAAAAATTATTTTCAGGAGGAGACAATGAATGGTGCCAAAGAGCATATAAAAAAGGATACAAATTAAAATACAGTAAAAGAGCCATAGTAAATCATCCCGCAAGAGAAAATCTTCACGAAATATACAAAAAATTCACTAGAATAAATAGAGGAATATACAGATTATACTTCAAAGACTTAAATTGTAGAAGATTTATTCTACACAATATAGATTTTATTTGTTCGCAAAAAAATAAAACAAAAGAAATTTTATTAAAAAAGGGTTTGAAACACAAACTAGGCCTTTTTTTCCTCCTATCATTAGAAACCATAACAAAGTTGCTACAAAACTGTTACCTTAGAATAGAAGATAAATTCAAAAAACAAAACCAATAAAAGATAAAACAAAATAAAAATAATCAAAAAATGTTCAAAAAACTAAAAAAAGCAATAGAATCCAAAAGAAACTCAAAAAACCCATTCTGGAAAGCCCTCATACATCTAAAAGACTCGGCATGGAGAACCAGTCCATACTTAGGAAATGGATGGTTTACATGCAACAGATATGAAGGATTCAATATCAAGAATTTTAAAAGAAAAAAACTAACACCAAATCTTATCATTTTAGGCGCAATGAAATCAGGAACAAGTAGTATCTTCCATAACCTCAAAAAACACAAGGATATTTTTGGCCTAAATAACAAAGAGTCTGGGTTATTCTTAGATCCAGAAAAAAGGATTAACCATCCTAATTGGACTACAAAAAACTCTGAGATAAGATTTAACCTATCAGATAAAGATCTCCTAAAAATTATGTTAAGAGGATACAACGGAGAGAGATACATATTTGATGGGTCAACATACTACACTAAATACCCTACTCAGGGAAAGGAATCTCCCAAAAAAATTAAAAAACTATCCCAAAACCCAAAACTCCTATACATAGTAAGAAATCCTATAAGCAGAATAATTTCTCATTATTTACACCTAAAAAAATATTTAAAAAAATTAAAAAATCTTAACATTAACACAGCACTCAAAAAGTATCCAAAATCATTTATCAATTTTAGTTTATACTACACACAAATCAGCCAATATCTAAAACACTTCCCAAAAAAAGACATAAAAATTATTATATTTGAAGAATTTATCAAAAACGAAAAGAAAACATACAAAAAAATATTAAAATTCCTTGGGCTTGACTCAAAAGATTTCATCAAGAATCTCAAACCAAAAATATACAACAAAAGTGAAAACAGAAAAAGCTTCAAAAAAGAAGAATTGAAGCTGACAAAAAACAATTACAAAAAAATAACTAAACCAATAAAAGAAGATATTAGGAAATTAGAAGCTCTTCTCGGGAGGAAAATCAACTGGGACCTCTCTGAAAAAACCTGGGTTAAAAAATGAAATATTCGTTCATACTTCCATGCAGAAACGAGGAAAAAGCTCTTCCCATAGTGATAAACAAAATAAAAAAAGTAATGGAAAATCTGAAAGAAAAAAGCTTTGAAATCATCGTCTCAAACAACCTTTCAACAGATAACAGTCCGCAAATAGCAAAAAAACTTGGCGCAAAAGTCGTCAATCAGCCAATTCTCGGATATGGGGCAGCATATCTAAAAGGATTTGAGCAAGCAAAAGGAAAAATCTTAATCCTTGCAGACGCAGACGATACATATGACATTAACGAACTTCCAAATCTCCTTCCCCATATAAAAAACAACGACCTCATCCTTGGAAAAAGAACGTACTTCAAAGACGGCTCAATGCACTTTCTAAACAAATACATAGGAAATCCAATTTTATCGGGAGTCCTAAGAATATTTTTTGGAGCAAAAGTAAAAGATGCACATTCTGGCTTCAGAGTCATCAAAAAAGAAGCGTTAGAAAAACTAGAACTCCAGACAACAGGAATGGAATTCGCTTCTGAAATGATAATAAAAGCATCAAAAAATAATCTAAAAATAAAAGAAATTCCAATAAGCTACCACCCAAGGAAAGGAGAAACAAAACTAAGAAGATTTAGGGATGGGTGGAGACATCTAAGATTCATGTTAATGCACGCTCCAAATTATTTATTCTTCATACCAGGCCTACTCTTATTCCTTTTTGGATTAAACCTAATAGCATTTATGCAAGATAGAGTAGTTTATGGCTGTTTCTTTATTATATTAGGGTATCAAATCACAAACCTTGGCATTTACACAAAAGCCTATATGAAATCCTCAGGGTTCATCAAATCAAACGGCCTGACAAAAAAAACAACAAAACAAACTAAATTTGAGTCTGGATTTATTTGGGGAGGCCTGCTCTTAATAATCAGCCTCCTCATAAGCAGAAAAATCACTTTTTATACCATAGCTAAAAACACAGGATTTCCTTCACATAGTCTGATAATAATCGCTCTCACCATAGCAATCCTTGGGATACAAACTATATTTTCGTCATTTTTAATAAGTATACTTTCTATAGAAAAAAAGAAAAATGGAAGATGAAACCACCCCGCCAAAAAAATTAAGAAAAAAAATAATAATAATTATACTTCTGTCAATATTGATATTCCATTCAGTCAATAACTTGATTTTTCTAGGTATTGACGCGAGACCATCATCTTGGGATTCATCGCTCCACAAATCAATTAGTATCTCTTACTATAATAAACTAATGGGAAAAGGGGAAACAAATCCTGGAAACATCAGCTCTATGTTTAATAGAGCAGAAAGATATCCTAAACTATATCACATTTCTACAGTTCCATTATATATTTTATTTGGATTAAAAGAAGACGTGGCTGAAATGATCAATCTCGTCTATTTAGTCATATTAGTTATTTCTGTTTATCTTATCGGAAAAGAACTATATTCTGAAAAGGTAGGGCTATTGGCCGCTTTCATCACCTCAATATATCCCATCGTTTTCGGTTTAACAAGGCTTTATCTTATAGATATCCCGCTAACAGCAATAACCGCCTTATTTTTTTACTTCCTAATAAAACTCAAAAGAGAGCCAAAAACAAAATACATAATCCTAACTCTAATCTCAATTCTCCTAGGAATCTTCCTGAAACAATCTTTCCTCGTATTTATTTTCGCACCCTTACTCTATGTGATAGGATATCACTCAATGAAACTAATCAAAAAATACAACATAAAAAGAAGATATATTATCATAGGAACAATAGCACTGGCCTGGCTTATGTTAAGAACAATCCTATTATATTTATCCACATCATCTGGATATGGATACCTTCATGAGATAACAACAAAATTTTCGCTCTACAAACTAACAACCAATCTGCCAAAGATTTTTCTAAATTTCATAAACATACAAACATCTTTCGTTCTCGCCCTAACCTTCATCTTCTCACTCGCCTTCTTCAAAAAAATAAAAGAAAGAATCATATTCTTGCTTTGGATCGCCTTTCCTATATTATTCATGGCGGCTACAGGAATTTTTTCAGGGGGAAGGTATCTAACACCCATACTGCCTGCCGTAGCAATTATTTCCTCATTTGGAATTTTCTCTATTAATCATAAAAAAACAAGAAAATTATTAATGATATTCATTATCATTTTCTCCTTATTTCATTTCTTTGATATCAGCTACTCCTACACACATAGAGAAGCTCAATTACCAATCCTTAATCAAATCGATTTATACCAAAACAAATACGGCATAGTAGTAGACGATATATTTAATCCCAAAAAAGGGGATTGGCAAATGGGAGCCATACTTGATTTTATCTACAAAGATAGCGAAGGCAACCCTGCAACTATAGAAGTTACATTAGATTCAAGAAATATGAACGAACATAACTTTGCCTACGAATCTTATAGAAAAGGCTATCCATTTCATATAACTGCTGGCGTAGACCCATTAAAAGCAGATTACGTTGTAATGAAGACAGGATATAATGAAGGATGGAGAAAAAGATCTGTTTTGACAACTACTTACACAGTCTATCAAAACATGGATTCATTTGAATCAATTAAGTGGTTCCTTCTTCCAGATAAATCATTTGCTCAAGTAATAAAAAGAAAATGAAAAACCAAAAAATAGCAATATTCCATAACTTCATGGATAACATAGGAGGAGCAGAAATAGTTGGGCTTATACTCGCAAGAGAACTCAAAGCAGACATTTACACAACAAATATAGACAAAGAAAAAATAAAAAAGATGGGTTTCTCTGACATAATCCCAAAGATAAAATCAATTGGAAAAATTCCATTAAACGCTCCATTTAGACAGCAATTCGCTCTGCAAAAGTTCAGAAAGCTAAATCTCAAAAACAAATACGATTTTTACATCATAGACGGTGACTGGGCAATGTCAGGTTGTGTTAACAATAAGCCAAACCTTTGGTATGTTCATTCTCCAATAAGAGAAATTTGGGATCTTTATGAATACACAAGACAACATACAGTTCCATGGTGGGCGAGACCAATTTTTGATATCTGGGCCAGATACAACAGATATCTAAACAAAAAATACGTCAAAGAAGTTAGCAGTTTTGTTTGTAACTCCAACAACACAAAAAAAAGAATCAAAAAATATCTCAACAGAAAAGCAAAAGTGATATATCCTCCAATAGAAACATCAAAACTTAGATACACCAAAAACGGAAACTACTGGCTTTCAGTCAATAGATTGATAACACATAAAAGAGTTGACATGCAAATCAAAGCATTTAAAAGACTTTCAAAAGAAAAGTTAATTATCGTAGGAAGTTACGAAAAATCAAGACATTTCCAAGCATACGCAGATTACATCAAAAAAATAAAACCAAAAAACGTCGAAATAAAAAGTTGGGTCAGCAATAAAGAACTAATTGAGCTATATTCAAACTGCAAAGGATTTATCACAACCTCACAAAACGAGGATTTTGGCATGAACGTTGTAGAGGCAATGGCCTCCGGAAAGCCAGTCATCGCTCCAAACGAAGGGGGATATAAAGAAACAATCGTCAACAACAAAACAGGAATCCTAATAGACAACATTGATCCCAACAAAATAATTAAAGCAATTAAAATTATAGAAAAAAATCCCAAAAAATACAAAGACGCCTGCCTAAAACAAGCAAAGAAATTTGATACAAGAGTATTCATCAAAAAAATCAAGGAGCAAATGAAAAAATGAGTATATATAATTGGTTAGATAAAACTGTTGGAGTTTTAGGAAACGGTTTATATAAACATTCTCCATCTTTGTATAACAAATTAAGGCCATTAACAAGAAGTGCAAAAATTTTTTATATCAAATTTCTACAAAGCGATACAATCTTTCTGGATTTATCAGGAAGTGGCTTATGTAATCGTCTAAAAAGACTTGTTTCTCTGATGAGATTTTCTGATTATTTCAATAAAAAACTCTATGTTCGCTGGAAAAAAACCTTTGAAGCCAAGTGTTGTTTTTCTGATTTATTTGAAACAGAGCTACAGTTAACCTCAAAATTACCAAAGGGCATTTTTAGCAATGTATACATCTCTGGATGGAACTTTTGGATTTTACCTAGCGAAGTACAAGGAGAGACAGTTAAAATAAATAACAACTTTTTTTGGAAACCGATTGACCATAAATATCAAAACATCCCAAAAGTATTACAAAAAGAGTTCCTAAAGTACTTTAACCAGTTAACACCCGTTAAGAAACTAAAAGATACTATCAAAAAAAATTCAAAAAAAATAACTAAAAACACTGTGGGAGTCCATATAAGGCGTGGGGACTTCATTAAAAAATACGGTCCTGAAATGCATGCAGATTATAAATTTATGAAGGCAATGGATAAACTGATCCAAAAAAATCCAAAGGTTAATTTTTTTCTTGCCACGGATTCCAAAGATACAGAAGTGTTATTCAAAAGAAGGTACGGAAAAAAGATTTTTACATATAAAAAAAGAAGTTTAAACAGAAATAATAAAGAAGGTGTACAGGATGCACTCGTAGACTTGCTGCTCCTTTCTAAAACAAATCACATCATAGGTAGTCATAGAAGTACATTTAGCGAGGTAGCATGGTGGTTCGGACAATGCAAAGCAAAAGTGGATATTGTAGGAGGAAAATTTAAAGGAAAATGAAAAAGAACTTAATAACCACACTAGCAAACAAAAATCACGTTGAACAGGCGAAACAGCTTTTTTCAAGCGTGTACTGGAATGCTGGATGGAAAGGAGACTACATGCTCCTAGCTCACGAAATTCCTGAAAAAAAACTGAAATGGTTCAGAAAGAAAGGCATCTTAATCAAAAAATGTAAATCTATCTCAGACAAAAACGTGGAAGGATACAGCCCAGTAGTTCTAAGCAAGGCTTATGTATTCACGCCCGAATTTAAAAAATGGAAAAACATCATTTTCTTGGATACCGACATCATAGTACGAAAGCCATTAGAAAATCTTGCAAAAGTAAAAGGATTCAACGCAGTCAAAGACCACATCCCAACAATAAAAGGACAATTTGTCACAGACTCTGAATTATATGCCCAAATAGCAAAAGAACACAATTTAAACACTAAATCGTTTAACTCAGGAGTTTTTGCTTTCAGCACAGACATGATAAAAAAAGATACTTTCAAAAAACTAAAGAAACTAATCAAAAAATACTACAAAATATCACGCTACGGAGAGCAAGGAATATTTAATATATTTCTCTGCAATAGGATAAAATTTCTACCTAAAACATATAACATATACCTCTCAAACACTTCAAAAATAATATACAAATTGCTGCTGAAAAACATAAATGGAAAAATATTGCATTTCGCAGGAAAACGAAAGCCATGGGATAAAAACAGCTCATTTTATCCCGAATGGAAATCAAATTTAGAAAAAGCCGAACTAATCAACATCAAAGAACCATTGAACATCCAACAAGAAACTAAAGAATCAGGAAACAATAACAAGGCATTAGAAAGATTTTACCTTATTTATAACGCATACTTATCAATCGATAAACAGATTGGCAAAATAGGTATATTTCTCAAGAATCATTTTCCAAGCATGTATTATAAAATAAAATCCCTCAAAAAAAAATGAAAAAAATCTGCCTGATAATACCATATTTTGGAAAATGGCCAAGCTGGATGCCATATTACTTTAAGAGCTGTGAGTTCAATCCAACAATAACTTGGCTTCTATTCACAGACTGTGGGAAGCCAAAAAATTGTCCAAAAAACGTCAAAATCATCAATTTTAGCATA
>Ga0180437_10003945_pt1 | contig 21553 bp, 21 predicted proteins | sample SS_ome_4_FD_132410 | JGI IMG/M metagenome (GOLD analysis project Ga0180437, IMG submission 132410) | Hypersaline lake sediment archaeal communities from the Salton Sea, California, USA - SS_3_D_1 metaG | ecosystem: Environmental > Aquatic > Non-marine Saline and Alkaline > Hypersaline >...
AAGAAGGGGAAGAATGCCCATCGATGATGCCAGTATGGATTCCATGGATCACCCTCACCGTACTCCTTTTTGGAATTGGACAGGTATTTACGAAAACGGGAGTGAGTCGTTTGGGATTGCCCCGTATGCTGCTGTTGCTGGCTATTAATATGTTTTTTTTCTATGGAGGAGCCTTTTTGCTTTTTCATACAGATACTGCACTCCCTCTGAAGGGAATCGGGCTGAGTGTGCTGGCGACCTTTATGGCATCTACAGGGTACATTTTCTATTATGAAGCTGTGAATCGAGAACGGATTTCTATTGTAGGAGTAATAACTGCTGCATATCCCTTTATCACCGTTATTCTGGCGGTAGTATTCTTAAAGGATCCTCTCACTATCTTTCAATTCTGTGCCATACTCTTAATCGTGGCCAGTGTGTGTCTCCTCTCCTTTAGACCCAGAACAGCTGTATCATCGCAATCCATTCACAACTCAAATAGATGGCTGCTCTACGCTCTGATCAGTGTGTTCATCTGGGGGATACAGGCAGTCATAGCGAAGGCATCAATCACCCTGGTGGGGCATTTCACATATGCAGGAGTATATGCTCTTGTTGGTCCTGCCACTCTCATCCCCTACTGGTATTGTAAAGATGGAAAGATTTCATTTTCCTGGAAAGACATACAGGCAGAGCTTTCTGTGAGTTTTTTCTGTGTGGGTGGCCTTTTTCTCTATATAGGACTCCATTATGGGCTGGTATCTATTGTCACTGCCTTTTCCAATCTCTATCCATTTATCACTCTCATTGCTGCACGGGTCCTGCTGTCAGAACATCTGGAGCTCCGTCACTGGATAGCAGTGGTGTGTGCTCTGGTGGGCATAGTGTTTTTGATGGGATAAGAGAAAAAAATTTTGCATAGATAATGAGGTATCATGAGTGCAATTATTTTTTAGGAAAAAATATGTAAGAAAATGATAAATAAAGACATTAACCTTTCTGTAGGAAGATAATAGAGAAAAGAAAACTTTATTAGCCTTTGATTCCACCCGAGGATGTGGTCATATGGATGTTCATTTAATGGAGTTTCCACGGGAAGTACTCCTGGGAAGAGATGTATTGTCACGGGTGGGTGAATTGATCACCCAATTCGGATTTCACAATCCTCTTATCATCACTGGTCCAAAAACATACAAGATTGGTGCTTCAAAGATTGAGGAAGAAATTAAAGCAGAAGTACTCATAGTAAAAGAGTCCAGCGTGGACAAAATTGAAGAAATTAAAACAACACTCAAAAAAGAGAGTATCGATGTAGTCATTGGGGTGGGTGGAGGAAAAATCATGGACACCTCAAAGTTATCTGCGTCATGGGCCAATCTACCCTGGATCAGTGTTCCCACATCTTCATCCAATGACAGCCTGAGTTCTCAGGCAATTTCATTTTTACTATCCAGAGAAGCAGAAGAGAAGGGAAAATCCAAGAAAGCCCATGCGCCGCTGTGTATTGTCATAGACATGGCCATGGTGGAGGGAGCCCCTCACAGGATGCTGGTAGCAGGGTGTGGGGATCTTATTTCCAATTACACAGCAGTACGGGACTGGGAGCTGGCCCATCGATTAAAAGGTGAATATTACAGTGAATATGCTGCTGCACTTTCCATGATGAGTGCAAAGCTGGCAGTGGAAAATGCGCGGGTGATCAGGGAAGCACCTCCAGAGGGTGCACGGCTGGTGGTGAAAGGACTGGTATCTTCAGGAGTGGCCATGAGTATTGCAGGAAGTTCCAGGCCTGCGTCGGGATCAGAACATCTTTTCTCTCATGCCATGGACCTCCTGGGATGCAAAGCCTATCATGGTGAACAGAGTGGCGTGGGCACCATCATGATGATGTACCTGCATAATGCAGACTGGAAATCCATGCGAGACGTGTTAAAATTCATTGGTGCACCCATTACTGCACAGGATTTGGGTGTCGATGATGAAACAATTGTGGAAGCTCTGACTATCTGTCATACCCTCAGGGATCGGTACACTATTCTGGGGGAGGATGGGCTGACCAGGAAAGCAGCAAAAGCCCTGGCTGAAAAAACAGGAGTAATACAATGATTACCCTGGTCTCTACCAGTATTGCACAAAAAGGATTTACCTTTATTCATGAAGGAAAAACTCCAAAAGAATGTAAAACATGTCGATTTGTGAACACCTGCATTCATAATCTTGAACGGGGGAGAAGGTACACCATTATAGAGGTGAGAGATATTACTCACCCTTGTTTGCTGGGAGGAACAGTAACAGTGGTGGAGGTATCGGAGCCTGAAATTATTATGTTTTTAGAATCCCGTCTTGCTTTCGAAGGAATGAGCGTGACATATGCTCCCGATTGTGAAGGATGCTCTGAGGCAGATACCTGCATGCCTGCAGGATTGAAACCAGGCGATAAAGTCCAGATTGTGGAAATTCTGGGAGATGCACCCTGCAAAGAGCAGAAAATGAAAAAAGTAGCAGTCACACGCCAGGATTGATAGTGGGAATCTCCCAGACCCAGGGTCACGCTTTTCTCTGTAATTAGATGTTTCCCTATGAAAAATGGAAATATCTTATTTTCTTTTCACACATGAAAGTATCTTCTGCAGGCATTCTATCTATTTTTCCATGAATATAGTCCCGGATAAAGGTACAATATCACTGCACTTCCTGCGATGAACCCAGTCACAAAGCGTATCCAGTTTGTACTCTCTCTATACCATAATTGAGTGATTCCATCGATACCCATGGGAAGAAGGGCTGCTGTGAGAATCCAGGGTGAGGGGGGTTGTGGCCTGACAAAAAAACTTCCTGCAAATCCCCCGAGATAGATTCCAGTACATCGTGCGCAGACAGGGAGTTGAAGACCCAGCAGGAAAAAGGTTCGTTGAGGAATCTGATGACAGAGGGGAGAAAAGAGCACATAGAGATAGATACCTGCTACCGGATAAAAGCGAGCCAGGAGAGGAGTGAGGAAAATGAGTAAACACCAGATTCCAATCAGTAGAATAACCTTACTTTGTAATCTCATTGGATATGATTCCTCCCAGTCCACCGAAGAGCAGGAAGAAGACAATATTGACGATGACAAACAACACGATGAACTGCCCCATGGATTCTTCGAAGGTCGATCCAGCTCCCTCCAGCAGTTCCTGAAACTCGGGTTGATTGAGAATTTCCTGAGTCATAGTTTCTATACTTTCACGGGAGATGAGCATGGGAATGCTGGTAACAATACCTGCAATCCCTCCAGTTATGGCTCCTGCCAATCCGGCTTTCATAGTGGGAATCTTACCAGGTATTGAGTAAAACCGTTTCACCACATAGACAGTCAACCCTCCACAGAGCACGACCCATAAACAGAACACACAATTCAACATTGAAATCACAGGAGTAATAGATAAAATTCCTGCCAGGAGTCCAAATCCCAGCGCAGGGATGATCAATCGAGATGAATCGATATCACCAGTGACTCCCGATGCAGTCTGTATTCCCAAACATTCCTTGCAGAAGTATTGTCCACTTCGCTGGATTGCACATTCAGTGCATAAGGATTTTCCACAGGATGAGCATTGAGCAAATGCAATCCTATCGGGATGATTTTCACAATTCATACAATGAAGAAGGCATGGCGGTATAAATTTGTTTCCCCATTTGGGTCATGTGTACATTATTTCCTAAAGGATGTGATATGTACTCATCTGCGTCCGGAGAAGATCCTCTCCTGTACGCGTATGTTGACAGGAAGGATATAGGCATGGTCAATGGATGCATAAAAGAACAGTATCACAGGTGGATATATTGATCCTTTTGGGGAGTAAAGCACACGGCAATGATAGAGCCCAACCTTTTTATACAGATGAAGGGAGTACCATGCATGAAAAGGTACGTCCTCCTGGCATTTTTTTTATTCCTTCTCGTACCTTCCACAGGGGGTCCCGGATCAAAAACTATCTATGAAGTCACTCCCCATATAGGGAACGAGACTGTATCGGTAACCCAGACCTACTATCTCACTGAAGAGGGTCTCACCAGGTTCGATGCCCTGACTCTCTCCCTATCCTATGCAGATCTGCGAATTTTCGACGAACAGGGGGATCTGGATTTCGAGGTGGGAGAGAATATCATCATCGGAAAACATCTGTACCGGACTCTGACGGTACAGTTTCGAACCTCGCTGACTGGACCCTACACCTTTACCATCTCGTACTGGTATCCAACACATGCCACAGGAAAACCTCTCACTGGCAAATACGTTTACAACATAGTAAATCTCACAGACTCCACCCAATTCATTCTTTCTGTTCCCCTTACAGATATCAGGGCAACATCCCGTTCATCTCCACAACCCTCTGTTGAATACCGGGAGGATGCTACCGTGTTCTCATACCAGTATTCTGAGGATACCAGGATAACCCTGGCATATGTCCCTGAAGAGGAAATCGATTACGGAGATGTGCAGACAGACAGATATCCCTTCGAGGACTATTTTTTCGAGATTACCTACCCCCGCAAAGCAGCCCTTTTCCGTGAAGATATTGAATTTTTCATCGAATATATGTTTCCTGTCTATCTACGAGAGACCGGTATCCCCCTCAGATATGAAACTATTGAAATTGCCCTGGACAGGGAAGAAGATACCTGGGCAGCAGCAGAATATCTGGGCGGGGGGAAAATGAGAGTTCTCATCAATAATACAGCTTCCTACCCTTCCACCTTTTTAGCCCACGAACTCACTCATTCTCATATCGGAGATTTCCCCCGGTACCTGGAGGAGGGGATGGCCAATTATTTCGAAGGAAGGGTATCCCGTATATTTACCCCACCCCTCCCGAATTCTTATATACCCAACAGGGAGTCATATTTTCAAACATTTGAACGACAGTTCAATACCACAGTGAATATTACTGAAGATACCTATGGACTGGGACTGACAGACTATCAGGAAGCGCTGATCTATGCGAAATACAGTAAAGGAACATACTGTGTGTATGAGATTGCATCTGTGTGTGGATATGAAACAGTGCAGCACATGCTTTCCATACTATCTGAACAGAGCGATTGTTCACTCAACTATGTTATTGCTCACCTCGCAGAAGGAGACCAGATATATGAGATACTCAAGAAATACGGGTTCCGTGTCGTTCCTCCTTACATGTATCCTACCCAGGAGTTACTGGAAGAGACACAGGATGATTCATGGTGGGGATATGTGCTCTGCGCCCTGGCTGGATATCAATCCAGGATCACAGAGGGGGAACCTGAAGATATCCCTGCTCTCGAAAGCGAAATCGAAGACACAAAATTGAAAGCAGCACAGACTCTATGGGTGATGAATGGGTTATTCATGGTGGTAACAGCAGTGGGAGTATGGGTATGCAGTAAGAAGATATACAGGGCGGTAAAGAAAAATCCACAGAATGCCTATTATTTCTATCTTATTCCCATGTTCATAGCTCTTTTCATTTTCGGGTATTTTCTTTATGAATTTCTATTCCATGGACATAAGGCCCGATGGATATGTGAAAATGTGCTTTTATTGTGGGGCATGGGAATCCTCTCAGGATCGGTGATTGCTCTCCTGTCTGCATATGCACTTTTCAGGAGAACTACTCTGTATGTACCTGAAGTGATTTGGGCAGTATTATTTTTTGTGACCGTGAGTAGCACAGCATATTTTTCTGTGATGAAGAGTATTTTGTGGGGAGTAGGGTATGGAGTATCTGCAGGTGTTCTTTTCATTATCAGGAGGAACTACTATGGACAAAGCGCTAAAAATATACAAGAAAAAAAGAAAAAAAATAAATAGCTCCTGTACTACTGCATCAATCTAATGATATCACGTACCAGACCAGATGCATCACGTACCAGACCAGATGCATCACGTACCAGACCAGATGCATCACGTACCAGACCAGACACATCTTCCTTTTCAGCAGATGTTATAATATTCTGAGCATTGTTCAGCAGGGTAGATGCTGTTTTCCGAAAAGTTTTTTCCTTTTCAAGGATAGATTCATACTGTTTGTGTGCTTTTTCATCACGTACCAGACCAGACGCATCACGTACCAGACCAGATGCGTCACGTGCAAGTGCGGAAACCTCTGCAATGAGGATTCTAGAATCTCTTACCAATCCTGAAGCAGAAGGAGTTATTTTTTTATCCTGTTCGATGTGCTGGAGGTTTTTCTGGATCTTGTTCATTTCATTGAAAACTCTAGATATATCTTCAGGTTCCCCAATTCGAATATCTTTTTTCCCCATAGAATCGCCCTCCTTTTTCAATGTGTTTATTTTCCACCTGAGATGGAGTACACTCCTTTAGAGAGAGGTCTTTAAGAATATTTCGTAATGGTTATGGTACTAGTAATAGTAGTAAGGAGGTAAAAGAAATACTGATGTCACTACAGACTCAGCAGTGGACATGACGGCTGGAAAGAGCTGGAGAGTTCAACCATCAGGGAACAGTATTTTTGAGTGAAAGATTTATAAATTAAGATTTAGTAGAAAAATATGAAAAGTCACATTTCACTACAGTTGATACTATGATTGAATCTTCATCATCTATTGAATTAATCAACGAAAAATTTAACAAAAATCAGTTATTTCTCACTACCAGTTCTGCTCAATCGTTGGTTCATCAGGATCGCCTGGATGAATTCATACAGTATCTGAAGACACATAATATCGTATTCGTTCAAAAAGACCATATCGATTCTTTTTTCTATCCCCAGGTGGATGATGAGAATCCGCTGCATTACAAGAAAGAGAAGCTTCCCCTGGATAATTTTGTCAGGGCTACGAGACCAGAGATCGAACATGATTTCAGAATACTCAGAGATATAACCCGGGATGCAGTTTCTGAAGGGAACTGTAAGGATTTCGTTAACCTGTTTCAGAGTAGGTTCGAGAAATTATCCCGCATGTTCAGGGTAAAACCCAGCATGCGTGATTTTCAACCCATTTCTATTGTTAAAAAAATGAAACCCCGGGACCATGTAAAAACAGTGGGCATTATTTCAGAGTATTACCACACACGAAATGGTAATATACTCATGACCATCGAGGATGAGAAGGATTCTATCAAGGCATTGATTCATCACAGGAATGAACACATGATGGCACTGGCCCAGATGCTTCTGGAAGACGAAGTCATAGGAATTACCGGTGTATTGGGACAGGATATTATATTCATCGATCAGGTGGAATTTCCAGACATTCCCGTTGGACGAACCCTGAACAGCAGTACAGAAGATATCTGTGTTGCCATAACCTCTGATCTGCACGTGGGCAGTAAGGATTTCCTGGAAGCTGCATTCCTTCGATTCATCAGGTGGCTGAATCTGAAATACTCACGAAAGGCTGAACTGGCCTCCAAGATCCAGTATCTGCTGGTAGCAGGGGATCTCATCGATGGAGCAGGGATATATCCTGGTCAGGAAAATGACCTGGATATCACCGATATGAAGGAACAGTATGTGAAACTTACACAATTGCTCAAGCTCATCCCCTCTCATATTCATATCATCCTGATTCCCGGGAATCACGATGCCACCCGACTGGGAGAACCGCAACTTCCCGTTCTGGAGGAATATGCCCCAGACCTCTATTCCATGGAAAATGTGGAAATGGCAGGAAACCCCTGTTTCATAGATATCCATTCTGTGAAGTTTCTTCTCTACCATGGAGGGAGCCTCTTCGATTTTCTGGCCAAACAGACCCAGCATGATGATGCATCAAGGCCCATGATTGAAATGTTAAAAAAAAGACACCTCACTCCGCTGTATGGAAATGTACCTATAGTTCCTCTGGAGGAGGATCTGATGGTGATTGAGGATATCCCCGATGTCTTCGTTACCGGACATATCCATGTGAATTCTCATGGAAATTACAGGGGAACCACCGTACTCAATGCAGGATGCTGGATGCGACAATCAGACTACCAGAAGACACGAAATATAAATCCAACTCCCTGTAAGGTCCCTGTATTCAATTTAAAGACACATCACACTACGGTGATGAATTTTGGAACCCAATGAATATTTTGAATATCTGGAAACCCTCCTTGAAGAGGAATACCAGATAGCGCAGAAAGCCAGAAAACAATGGAAAGACCCTGTACCGGAAATCGAGATACCCCGGGCCAAGGATATGGCAGATCGGGTGGAAAGTCTGGTAGGTCCCCGTGGTATTGCAGAAACTATCCGTGAACTGGATGGGAAGGGATTTTCCCGGGAAGATATTGCACTGAAAGTCATCGATACCATCATTGAATCTCAATTTCAGGGAGAAAAGACTGCCGAGCAGTGCGTGAGAACTTCGCTGGCAATTCTCACAGAGGGTATTGTTGCAGCCCCTCTGGAGGGTATTGCCAAGGTAAAAATCAAGTCAAATTTCGATGGAACAACCTACCTGGCCATTTATTTTGCAGGCCCCATTCGTAGCGCAGGTGGGACTGCTGCCGCTCTGGTGGTACTTCTGGGAGACTATATCAGGCAGAAACTCCACTTAGATTCTTACAAGATCACAGATGATGAAAGCGAACGATATATAGAGGAAATGGAGTTGTATAATAGGATCACCCGTCTCCAGTATTTTCCCTCTCCAGATGAGACAAAACAGGCTCTCAAAAACATTCCAGTAGAGATCACAGGAGAACCCACAGAACAGGAAGAGGTCTCTGGACACCGGAACCTGGAACGGGTGGAGACAAATGGAGTGAGAGGAGGAGCCCTTCTGGCCCTGGCTGAGAGTGTTATCCAGAAAAGCAAAAAAGTCTTCAAATATGCGCAGAAATTTGGGATTCCTGGCTGGGAATGGCTCAATGATTTTCATAAGGTCATGGCACAGGAAGAGGGAGCCATCAAGAAGAATGAAAAATATCTCAAAGATGTTATTGCGGGCAGGCCAGTGTTTTCATATCCCATGCGGAGGGGAGGATTTCGCATCAGGTATGGCCGGTCACGAAATACAGGACTGGGAGCATGGGGCATCCATCCTGCCACCATGTCGGTGTGTAAAGGATTCATAGCCACGGGAACCCAGCTTAAGACCGAGCGACCGGGAAAAGCCGCTGCCACAGCACCTGTGGATTCCATCGAGGGACCCATAGTGAAATTGACCAACGGGGATGTGATCCATCTGGAGAGTTATGAAGCAGCAGAGGCGGTCACAGAAGATATAGATGAAATCCTGTATATGGGAGATGCCCTGATTTCATATGGAGATTTCCTGCAGAATAATCATGTCATTCTGCCGTCAGGGTATGTGGAAGAATGGTGGGTTCAGGAGCTCCCCGTGGAGATTGACCCCTATACTGTGTCTGAATCTGAAGCACTGGAGCTCAGTAAAAAGTATAACGTGCCTCTTCATCCCAAATATACCTACTTCTGGAACTATTTAAAAAAAGAAGAACTTGAAACCCTCTTACAGTGGGATGGGAAAAAGTATAGTCATACCATCAAGGATATCCTGGAAATACTGGGAGTTCCGCACCGGGTGAGAGAGGGCACCATTCTCATAGAGTCCCCTGCTTTTTTCCAGTGTCTCAATGCAGAACGATATGACCCGGATGCAGATATAGATATCATGGAAGCAGTCAGTGCTATGGCAGGATTTCCCATCAGGATAAAATGCCAGTATACGGTGGGAGTGAGGATGGGCAGGCCTGAGAAAAGTAAGTACAGGGTCATGTCACCTCCCGTACATGTATTGTTCCCTGTGGGAAACCAGGGGGGGAGGACCAGGAATTTAATGAAGGCGAAGGCCAGCAGGATTATTGAGGCTGAAATCGTTAATTTAAAATGTCCGGTATGTGAAGAAATTACCTATAAGCGTATCTGTCCAAAATGTGGGGCAAAGACAGAATTTTTTAAAATCTGTTCCAACAGGTCATGTTCTGTGGATCAGATGAAAACTGATTATGAGTTCTGTCCTGCCTGTAACAGACCATTGAATCTCTCATCACGGAGAAAAATTAACCTTGCTGAAGAACTGGAAGAATCAGGGGAATCACTCCCTGACCAGATCAAGGGAGTCATTGGAATGACTTCGGGATATAAATTCCCCGAACCAGTGATGAAGGGGATACTGCGGGCAAAAAATAAAGTATATGTCTTTAAAGATGGCACCATCCGATTCGATGCCACCGATATGCCTCTCACTCATTTTACTCCCCGGGAAATTGGTGTACCAGTGGATATATTGAAAGAACTGGGATATACCCACGATTATACCGGAGAGCCACTGGAACATGATGATCAGGTTGTAGAGCTCATGGTTCAGGATATTGTGATTTCACGGAACGCAATCGCATATTTAATCAGGGTTACCCAGTTCATAGATGAGCTCCTAGAAAAATTTTACGGGCTTCCTGCCCATTATAAGGTGGAGACAGAGAAAGATCTGCTGGGCCACCTGGTGATCGGACTGGCCCCCCATACATCGGCAGGTGTATTGGGAAGGATCATCGGGTTCATGGATTCCCGGGTGGGGTATGCTCATCCTTATTTTCATGCTGCCAAACGGAGAAATTGTGATGGGGATGAGGATGCCATTATTCTGGCTCTGGATGCCCTGCTGAATTTTTCCCAGTATTATCTTCCAGAAAAACGGGGAGGAAAAATGGATGCACCGCTGGTATTGACCACCAAGATCGACCCCCGGGAGGTGGATAAAGAAGCCCATGACCTGGACATTATTCCTCAGTACCCTCTGGAATTATACACTTCTTCCTTCGTATCACCATCTGAATTCTCTGTGGAGATGGTGAAGGATAGACTGGGCACACTCGAACAGTACCGGGGGTTTAAATTCACTCATCCCAATACAGATATTGCACAGGGTCCTCAGGAAAGTGCCTACAAGACCCTTCCCACCATGATGGAGAAAATCACAGCACAGTTCGAAATTGCACGACGGATACGGGCAGTAGATATTAATGATACAGCAGAGCGATTGATAAAATCCCATTTCATTCCCGATCTCATTGGAAATCTTCGTTCTTTTTCCAAACAGAGCTTCAGGTGTGTGAATTGTAATAAAAAATACAGAAGAGTACCCCTGAAGGGGTCATGTATACGTTGTGGAGGAAAAATCGTCCTTACCATCTCCAGAGGATCCGTGGAGAAATACCTGGAAATTGCCAAGGAATTGGAAGAAAAATACATCATATCTGGATATGTCAGTCAGAGAATTCACCTGGTTGAACGGGAAATTGAAATGATTTTCCATGAAACCCAGCTACAGTTGCAGCTCACCGATTTCATCTGAGCATAGAATCCAGGAAGAGATGGTAATCTTTTTTATACTGATATCACTGGTGAATATATGTTTTTCATCGTAACTAGTCCTGTCAATCGTCAGTATGATGCCATGTGGGAAGTTCAATGGGCAGTTGAAGGATGTAAAGTCATAAAAACACGACATAAAGGATTGTTTCTCATTGAAGCGTCCCGGGATGCTGCTCAGAAAATCCAGGAGTATGAAACAACGGCTGTCTACCGGATAATTCCCCTGGATATCCTGATTCCTGCAGAACTCTCACAGATTGAAAATACAGTTGTCGGACTCTGTGAAGAAAAGTTACCACCTCAGCACTCCTTTGCAGTCCGATGCAAACGACGTGGATTTCCCGTATCCAGCAAAGATATTGAAAAGAGGGTGGGCGCTGCCGTTGTGGAAGCCTGCAGCAATCCAGTGAATCTCGACGATCCTGATGTCCTGGTACTCATTGAAATTATTGGGAAAAAGGCAGGAATAGCAGTGTTGCCTCAATCGGAAATTGTCAGAAAAGAGGTCATTGATTTCTAACTACTGGCTTCCAGTGCTGTCTCAGATTTTCCTTCCTGCCGGTAGGAAATGACCCAGATAGCAGGAGCAAAGAACATGGCCACTAATGAGGTCATGTAGAGCGTTTCCACAGAGATTTCACCTACCACATAATTTGCCACCTGGAATAACATATAAAATAAAGATATTGCAAATCCCCAGATTCGCAGGTAGTACCACATGACCGTGGTGTCTTTCTTTTTGGATTCCTCTTCTGAGCCCAGCTGGGCATAGGCATCCACTGTTTTCCCTGCCAGTGCTACAAATACTGCCAGGGGAATCCAGGGATTGGCATAGATATACAGCTGGAGGATCCTGAAGAGCTGGATTTCCTGCCAGGTGCTGGGTGCATGCTCCCAGACATTGAAAAATCCCACGAATACCAGGAGGAGTGCTGCCAGGTAGGTGAATATGGAGAATCTTCCCGGGGCCAATTCTTCAGAAAGGATCTTATCGATTCCGAATCCCTTGGAGAAAATATAGAATCCGGTAAATGCCATCATGATCCATAGAATTTCATTTCGATCGTAATATTGAGAAATGCCAATTGCCAGGAACCAGAGTCCGGGAAGGCCAAAAATGAGACCTGAAACCTTACGATCCTCCATGAGATTTCTCAAATATTCATGGAGCACAAAATAGGTAGTTTCCAGTTCTTCTGATTGCTGGACAATGATTCGATCAATAGAAAAAATTTTGGTACGGGATCGAATGACAGGTTCGATAAACTCATCTTCCCGCCCATCGGTGACCAGTACCACTCCATCTGCCTTGAAGGTTTTGAGGATTTCATCCAGCTGATCCCCTATTTTCACATCAGATTGGAGTCCCACATTAATATCCCCGGTGACGGCTGCCACCTGGATTTTTTTCACCTGCTCGGCATATTCATCCCGCACCTTGATGGCCCTGAACAATACATTGGTGTCAGAATCTGTAGGATCGGCCATACCCAGTTTCGTGGCAGCATCCATGACCTCATGTCTCCCCACGATGGGACCTTCAATCTGAGCCTTTCTCCCCAGATCATTGTCCCGGTCCACACTGAGGATCAGCACTTTTTTGGATTTCAACTCATTCAAGCAGGCCACCTTCCTGGAGGATACGGAATTCTTCGGTATTCAATCGTTTTCCCTTCATGAAATCCTCATAGATTTTTTCTGCCCTGGTTTTCATCAATTTATCGCGTTTCTTGATGGCTTCTACCTGTTTTTTTATTTTATCTTCCTGAATTTTATTTACAATTTCGTTTTTTCTATCTAAAATTTCTTTATAATCTTTATAAACTTTGTCACGTTCTTCTTTTTTCTTCACAAATTGCTGATGATAGGAATCAGCCTCTGTTTTTATTTCATTGGCTCTTTTATAGGCATATAACATTCTTTCATGATATTTTTTTGATTCTTCCTGCACTTCGTTAATTTTTTTCGAATATACATTTAATTTTTCTTTTATTTTATCTTTTTCCCTGAAAATTTCCTTCATTTCTCTTCGGGCTGTATCAATGACTCGACAGGGTTCCAGTAATTTTTTCTTCTGGCGAATCATTTCCACCATTTTATTTTCCCGATCCAGTGAGAGAACAGATGTTTCCAGTTTCCATTCCATTTCTTCTATTTCTTTTTGGATAGCTCCCGGATTCCTTAATTCTAAATTGTTTTTCTTAAGGGACTGATAGATATCTTCTCTTTTCTTCCTGAGACTACTGATTCGTTTATTTAATTTCCTGATTTCAACCAGAGCTTTTTTTCGGAGTTCAACATCTTCTTTTATCTGTTCGTTTATTTCATCTCTCAGGGTTCTATTTCCCTGTGCTTCCTTTATAAATTCGGAAAATTTCTCATTTCGTTCATCTCTCTCCTTTATCAGGCCGTTGATTTCAGAATTGAGTGTTTCCAATTCATGGCGAAGCTCCCTGATCCGGTTCTCCATTACAGAAAGTTCATCAGTTTTCACAGCATTACCTCATCCAGAAAGAGTTATAAGCTGCCCTATTTAAAAATATTGGTGATTCTCACGTATGTGATGCTTGGATGCGGTCCTGTTGGCTATCACCTTTTAGAGAGAGAACCTCATTTCCTGGTAGTGGATCCCAGCGGGGAAGCGGTACAGAAGGGATATACTTCCATACAGGGTGATCTACTGGACAAGGAGGTCCTCATCGCTGCAAGGGTTGCTCAGGCAGATGTCATTGTTATTCTGGAGAACATTCCAGACGTATTACCCCTGGTACGATCCCTGAATGAAACAGCATTTGTGGTAGTCAAAGGAGATACGATTCTCTCCGAACAGGTGGAAGGAGCAGACAGGATTATTCCCAGCAGCTGGTGCATGGCAGAGGAATGTATTCATCATGTGAAAACTTATGAAAAGCATAAAAAAAAAGAGGCTCTGGAATCCGTGCTCTGTTCGGGGGAGAGCATGGCCATCATCATGCATGATAATCCTGACCCTGATTGTATATCATCGGCACTTGCGCTCCAGTTAATTGCCGAGAAGATAGGGGTACAGTCAGATCTCTTCCATGGAGGACAGATCGGGTATTCGGAAAACAGGATCCTGGTAGAAACACTTGATTTAACCCTCATCAATCCCTCATCTGATAACCTGCCTGATTTTGATTCCTATGATCTCACCGCATTTGTGGATCACAGCCCCTGGGATTACACATCCATTGCTCGTAGTGTTACTCCCGATATTGTTATCGATCACCACATTCCCCCTGCATTCAATGCCACATTTACCGATGTGAGAGAAGATGCAGGCTCCACCTCCACGATTCTACTGGAATATCTACAGCTTTTCGGCATGGATATCAGTTCCAAACTGGCAACCGCTCTCTTCTATGGGTTACTGGTGGATACAAATAATTTGAGAAGGGGGGTCTCTGAATCCGATATTGAAGCACTGCGTATTCTGAGGGGAAAAATTGACCCCGAGCTCCTCTCCCGAATTGAAAGAGCGGGATTTATGAGAGGAATGAGAAAGAGCCATGAGGATACCGATTTTTTAGAGGTGCTGGGGGAAGCGGTGAAAAACATGGAAGTGGTGGAGAATGTGGCTTTTTCTTTTGTGGGAACAGTCAAATACCGGGATGCAGTATCCCGTGCAGCAGATTTCCTGCTGAAAATGGAACACATCGATGTTGTTCTGGTCTATGGTATTGTGGGAGATCTGCTCTATGTATCCGCTCGATCCTGGGAGGGACAGCTCCACATTGGGCAACTGATGAAACATGCATTCAAGGGAATGGGAAAAGCAGGAGGACATCCCCTCATTGGAGGAGCCAGTATCCCGCTGGATAATCTTCCTTCCTCTTTTGAAGAAGAAATCAAGAGAAGAGTTCTGGCAGTGCTATCATCTTATTCCTGAGTCTTAGCCCGCACGATGATAATATCGTTGACAGCCACCACATCTTTAAAAGGTACTGCAATATTCTGAACTCCGGCTTCCTGACCGACAGCCAGACCGAATACTTCGCCTGAATCGAAATCTAGAACCACATCATTAACAATGCCCACATATTCGGCTTTTGAATTATAGATAGCCAGTCCATAGAATTTGGAGATTCGCATACTGAAAAGAGGAGTGTACTCTATTTAAGGTTTGTTATGTGAATATTGATATTACTATGGATATGGACATGCATATGGACATGGTCCCCTCTTCTCTCAGGTGAAAAAAAAGAGAGAGGATAGATATGTTATAGTTCCATGTTTTTCATCCTATGGAGGCTCTTTCAACAAAGAAAAAGTCTATGATCCTCTCGGAGAAGTGAAGGGTAAATTCTTTTTCCGTCAATATCTGAGACATGGCAGCTCGAGCGGTGTGGGTATCCTCCAGAGTATAAATACCCTCTCCATATGTCTTAAAGAGGATGTAATATGCCCGTATGATGCGTGGAGCTATGACAGTGCCATTTCCGTTCAACCTGACTCTGGGCCCCTTGAAATTCATGATGGAATCAGATTCTGTGCTGTCGAGTTCTTCAAAGATATCCCATGCAATATAGAAATAGGGCGCTTCATGTGGATAGTGTTCTTCCATAAAGCGCAGCGATATATGCTTTACATCTTCCAGGTTCATGAAGACATCCCTCCCTTTTCCATATATGTGCGGAAATGAAAGCGAACAAGAGTTTCGTAAGCTGCTTTCTTGTCTGCAGTAGTTCCTGTTTCCATGGCTTTCTGTAACTGTTCTTCAAGATATTCTTTTTTCTGGCGGCTATCAATCTCTCTGAGATTATGCTTGACCATGTGTATCCCTTCTGTATTCTGGAGTTCTTCATATATGTGCAGACTCTTCTCCCACAGGTCTCTGGCAGATTCAAGCTGTTCCATGCGGGCATAACACAGGCCCTGATTGCAGAGGATCATGGCTTTTCTGGATTGATCCGTCCCTGCCTGTTCCAGAGCCTGAGTAAAGTAGTGTGTAGCTTTTTCCACATCATCGTTCATGAATGAACAGGACCCCAGATTGTTGAAGATATCAGATGATAATAAAGCATCTTCGAGATCCCGGGCCACCTTCTGAGAGCGGATATAGTACTGTTGAGCGACAGCATATTTTGCCCGCTTGAATGCCACGTTCCCCATTCCTTTCAGTGAATAGGATCGAGCTCTCACATCACCCAGTTCATCACCGAGTCCCTCCATCTGTAGGTACACAGCTTCAGCCTCATCGAATTTCTGTTTCAATTCATAGACCCCACCCTGCATGTATAGAATCCAGAGCAGCTGTTCTGCTGATAATCCTTCTGGAATGGATTCAATGGTGGTAAAAAGTGCTTCTTCATTTTGAATTCTTTCTTCTTCCATAGTAGCAAACACCTCCTTCATAGCTGCATCCCATTTCTCCACAGAACGCAGCGAGTGAAGAGCCCGTGATGGAGACATTCCCAAGATATTAGGTGCCTTTTCCCCCAGTTTGTATGAACTCTGTTCTGAATACACCATCTTATCATACTCGATATATCCCTTCATCCTCAACCGCTGAATGATCCGGTACACATTGGATCGTGACAGCCCTTTCAATTGGGGAAATCGCTGATTTAATGCAGCAATGATTTCTTCGGTATTCATAGATTTCCGATCTCCTATAAATTGTAATATATGCAACATGACTTCCCAGGGCTTCATTCTCAGTTTTTTCAGGTCCTTAACCAGTTTTTTCACAATTTCTTCCTTTAAATCGGGAGAAATTGGGGTTTTCATTCGATTTTCTCCAAAGAGATTGAGACCCCTGGACTGGAGAGAATAGAACCGTTGTCCATCTTTGTTAATTTCTCTCAAATATTCAGCAGAGATGAGCTGTTCAATAAGAGATTCCCCCTTCATTTCGTATTGTTTAGTTTCAGCGTCATCGATTTTTCTCCCATGAGTTCGGGCGAAATTCAGGATTTCATACATCTTTTCAGTTTTTTTATATAGGTGCTCATTGCTCATGTGTTGTATTCTGAATATAATTATTTAGGGTTATTGTCTCTTTGCAAAAAATAAGACTGGAATACATGGATAAATGAACGTATGAAGTACTTTCACCCTGGTAAAAAATCAGGATATCTGTGGTGACAGGGAAAGAGAAGGTATACTCATATGCGATGAGAATGGATTGATTCACCCTGAAATGTCTATCTAATGAGATGCATCACTGAATTTTTCCATAATATTCCTAACTGAGTACACAAAGTATTTAAGATTTTAACATAATCTTGTGGTATGGAAGAGGTAAGACTTAAAGTTCGAAAAAGGGCTTTTCCCAGTCATGGTAGAGCACGATTACACACATCAATGCTTTCAAAGCTTGGAGCCAATGAAGGTTCCAAACTGGTGATTTCCAATGAATCGGTGGGAACATCAGTTACTGTCACCCTTTTTGCAGATTCACTGGTTGAAGAAGGATACATCAGATTGAGTCCAGAAGATCTGACTGCTCTGGGTCTGCTGGAAGAGGATACTGTTCTCATCAGCAAGAAACCGCCCCTGTCAGAAGATTTGCGGGAGAGGGCTACCCGGACTGCAGAACAGGTATCAGAAAAAATTGAACAGACAGGAGAAAAAGTGAAGAAAGGGGCTACCAAGGCAAAGAGTGAAACAATTGAGGCTGCAGAAACAGTTAAAGGAGAAGTGATTAAGGCATATGGTAAAATTGTGGAAGAAACAGCTCCCATTACAGATAGAATTGAAGATGCTACCAGAGGAACCGTGTCCAAATTGAAAGAGGAAGTAAAACCTGTTACAGAGAGAGTGGAGGGCGCAGCACGGGATACCTATACCAAAATTTCGGAAGAACTTCCGGTGAGGGAACGGTTATCCAAGACATCAGAAGACATCATGAACCGGTTAAAACCCAGCGAGGAAGCAAAACTCAAAAAAGTGCTGCAGGAATGCAAGGGAAACATCCGGGCAGTAACGATAACTTCCGACACAGTGGCAGATTCCCTGGTCAAAGATATGGATCTTCCCAAGGAAGTAGTTATTGCAGCTATTCAGAGAAACAAAGAGATAGTGATCCCCAAGGGCGATACCCGAGTGGTGAAGGGAGATATTGCCTTTTTAGTAGGAAAAGAAGATAGCCTGGAGAAATGCACGCTCATACTGGAGGGATGATATGGATTTCACACTCTCCAATGATGAATTGATCATCATAGGAATCATCATAATCATTTTGTTCTTTTTCTATATCATTCTCAGAGAATTCCGCATGATGAAAACAGATGCCCGGAAGATGGAGGTAGAGCTCGATAGGGAAAAACTCAGGCTCATGCAACAGGACATGGTTTCCCAGAAGGGATATCCATTCACCCGCCTCTCTACAGAACAGCTGAATTATCTCAAAGAGCTGGAGGATGAAAATTTTTCACTGGAAACAGATATTTTCGCCAGGGAAAAAGTGGTAGAAGAACGATTAAAGCGTCTGGAAAACTATGTGAAACTGGGTAAACTGGAAGGGTTACTGGAAAAAATCAAGAAGGAGGAGAAAAAAATCGGGTGAGATCATGTATCCCATGAAAACAAAAGAACGAGGGTCCCGATACGTACGATCCCTCTATGAATTGAGCCAGTCGGTGGAAGAGAGAATACCCACCTTTAACAGATCATTGGACAGGTATTTTGATGCCCATTTCGAGGCCATCATCGATGAATGGCAACTCCTCACAGACCGTGATCTGCGTGACCTGGAACGGAGAGTAGATCATGTGACAGAAGAAATTGACAGACTGTATCTCCATAAATCGGTGCTGGAAACCCAGGTTGCTAAACTGACAGAGGAAATCACGTTTTTTGAAGGAGGGGAGGAGGAATGAAACTCATTGATGATTATGTGAATGAATACATTGACCGGAATATGGAATATCTCATCGACGAATGGGGACTGGCCACTCAGCGAGATGCAACCGATTTTAGAAAGCGAATACAACGATTGGAACAGGAGGTCCACCCTCTGGGAGAATTTGAAACCCTGGCATCAGAAAGACTCTCCCGGTTAGAAGCACGACTGAAAAAACTCAAGGAGGAGAGACTGTGAATGCTGCTGAAGTCCTGCTTGTTTTGATCATTCTGGCACTCATATGCTTCGTTGTGTACTATTTTCTCAAGGGAAGCACAGGGAGGGTGGTGGTGACCCGACCCATAGAAAGCCGGATCGATGAATATCTGGATAGACGGTTCGAGGACATGGTTTCCGAATGGTCACTGACCACGAAATCGAAATTGAACAGATTCAAACACAAAGAAACCCCCCGTCTGGAAACTGGAGAAGCACGGGTAGAGGAACTCAAAAAATTTGAATCCGACATGAAAATAACACTGGATAATCTGGAGGAGCGACTGAATGTCCTCGAAAAGGAACTGGATACCGAAAAGAAAGACTCAGGAAAGGGGAAAAGCACAAAAGGAAAATCCAGAAAATGAAAACGGTGCATCTGAAGGATCTGATCTGTATACTCGGTTAAAGCAGGAGGTACACTGTATCAGGAATCAGGGTGAACCTCCTGACAGAGATCCTCTGAGTTTTTCCAAATATGTCTGTGACCTCTGCAGCACACTGCATCCCATATCAGAACTCAGACAATGCAGTGTATGTGGGAGATGGGCGTGTGAAGCCTGCTGGAATCCCGAATTTTACTTATGTAGTTCCTGCAGTGGAATCGTGGCTCTTAAAAGCATAAAACTTTAAATAGTGTAACTGGAAGGATATCTATGGAAGAGTCTTTTGAGCTGGCTGATCGATGGGAACGGATAGCAAAGCGATATGAAGAAGATAATTTTCTTTTAGAAAAACAGCTGGTAGAGACCAGAATCGAGAGAGATGAATGGAAAAAACGGCATGAAAAAGAGAAGAAAAAGAGCTGGGGATGGGCACTGGCATTACTGTCGATTCTGTTAATTCTCTCTGCTGCTGGATTAGCATATTTTGCTACCGAATATGATAGACTCTCAAAACAGAATAGAACACTGCAATCTTCACTGGATGATGAACAACAGGCGCGAATGGCCCTGGAAACTGAACTGTATGAACGGATTTCCCAACTGGAAACCCAGATATCTCAGCTACAGGCTGAAAATGAAACACTATCCTCACAGAATGCATCAATTCAAAAAGAACTGAGCGATAAAAAGAAACTGGTAGAAGAATTGCAGAAAATTATTAAGAACCTGAGGAAAGAATAGCTGTGAGAAATCGATGCCGTTTCCTCAGAATCTTATAGGCAAAGGCTATATCCTCTAGGTTATCAAAATTGAGTATTGCTACTTCTTGGAATTTTTCTCTGATGATGCGTGCCAGTTCACCTCCCACAGACGCTACTATGATGGGAACACCATGCTGTAGCATGAGCCGGGCAGTGTCTTTCACCAGTTCTTCACGAAGGGAGGCAGGTTCAAAACTGGGAATGCTCAGGATGCAATCTACATTGTCCTGGGAAAGAAGGACCTCCATCACCCGGGTATAGGTTTCAGAGGAAGCATCTCCCACAATATCCAGGGGATTGGTGATGGTGACATTGGGGGGGAGGATTTCCTCCAGATCCTGTACACATTGGGGAGATAGGGTTGAAAGCGCAGATTCAGGAACATCATGCTGGCGGAGAGATTCTGCCAGCAGCACCTTGAGACCTCCTGCGTTGGTGATTCCAGCACAGAAAAAATCCTTTCTCTGCAGGAATCGGTCTGAAATCATAGAATGAGTCTTTACAGCATTACAGAACTCTCCGAAGGTCCCGGCACGCTGGACATGAACCTGTCGGAGGGCAGCATCAAAAATCATGTCATTGGTGGCTACACTGCCTGTATGGGACTGAGCAGCCCGGGATGCCAGTTCACTCCCCGGTTTGAGCACGATTACCGGCTTTCTCCTGTTGAGCCGTTCTGCTGCTGTCATGAAGGCCCGTCCATTACGGGTTCCCTCCACATAGACCCCTGCTACCTGGCAATCTGCATCTCCAGTGAAATATTCCATAAAATCCTGTGCTACCAGATCGATTCCGTTACCATAATTTACCAGTTTATTGAGACCCAGCCCCTGATCTGCAAGCCAGGCAGAGAGTAATCCAGAAACAGACCCTGATTCAGAAATGATGGTGATGTTTCCCTTGCGGGGAATGGGCATACCCTCCAGAGAGTAAGGACTGTATTCGGGGAGAAAGGTGGAATTTATGTAGGGCATGTTGAGTACACCGATACAATTGGGCCCCACAATCCTCATTCCTGCAGATTGAGCC
>Ga0180437_10003946_pt1 | contig 21546 bp, 14 predicted proteins | sample SS_ome_4_FD_132410 | JGI IMG/M metagenome (GOLD analysis project Ga0180437, IMG submission 132410) | Hypersaline lake sediment archaeal communities from the Salton Sea, California, USA - SS_3_D_1 metaG | ecosystem: Environmental > Aquatic > Non-marine Saline and Alkaline > Hypersaline >...
AGGCACAACCATGCGACCCAAGCTGAACATCCTCAGCGACGAATTGGTGGACCAGATCATCGCTGAAGGATTTGAATTGCTGCTCGACCCAGGCGTACGGGTCCACAATGAAGAGGCGCTCAAACTACTGGCCGATGCGGGCGCCGACGTGAACAGGGACACACAGATCGCGCGCATCCCCGAATCTATCGTCCGGCAGGCGCTAGAGACCGCCCCGTCCGAGTTCTACCTGTACAACCTGGACGGCGAACCTGCCGTCCACTATGGCGGTGACAGCGTCCAGTTCGACCCTGGGTCGGCGGCCATCACCATTCTCGACAGCGAGACGCAACAGCAGCGACCGCCACTCACGGCTGATTTCGTCAAGTTTGTCAAGCTGGTTGAGACGATCCCGCAGCTGGACGCTCAGAGCACGGCGATCATCTGCACCGACGTGACGGAAGATATTGGCGACCTTTATCGCCTCTACGTGGCACTGAATTACATGCGCAAGCCGATCGTCACCGGGGCATTCCGCACCGACACCTGGTGGACGATGAAGGACATGCTCGCTGCAGTAGCCGGTGGGGAGGCGGAACTGGCCGCCAAGCCGATCGCCGTCTTTGACGTCTGCCCCTCGCCACCCCTGCTGTGGAGCGATCTGACTTGCCAGAACATGATCGACTGTGCCCGCCACAACATCCCCTCAGAGTTGGTCTCCATGCCCCTGGCCGGAGCCACGGCGCCGGTCACGCTGGCCGGGGCAGTCGTGCAGCACACCGCCGAGTGCCTGAGCGGCGTGACGATCTGCCAGTTGGTCAAAGAGGGCGCGCCCATCGTCTGGGGCGGGTCGCCGGCAGCCTTTGACATGCGCGAAGGCACGACGCCCATGGGTGCCGTGGGGACGTGGATGATTGACTGTGCCTACACCCAGGTCGGCAAGGCACTGGGTATGCCGACCCACGCCTACCTGGGGATGAGCGACGCCAAGATCGTAGACGCCCAATGCGGGCTAGAGTCGGCCGGTGGAGCGATCATGGCCGCGCTGGCCGGCGTCAACATGGTTTCGGGTGCCGGCATGCTGGACTTTGAGAGCTGCCAGAGCTATGAAAAACTGGTCGTTGACGCCGAGATCATTGGCATGGCCAAGCGGCTGATCGCTGGCATCGAGGCCCGTGACGAACCGATTGCCCTGACGATCATGCGCAAATTGGGCCACCGGGCAGACTATTTGGCGCAGACCCACACCCGCAAGTGGTTCAGCAAAGAGCAGTACATCCCGTCGGCGGTCATTGACCGGAGTTCGCTGGACGGGTGGAAAAGAAAGGGCGCCAAAACAGCCCTGGAGCGAGCCACCGACCGCGTGAAGCAACTGCTGGCGACCTACCAGCCATCGCCCATCTCGGACGAGTTACGCGTCGAGCTGCGGGACATGGCCACCAAAACAGCTCGGAAGTTCGGCATGGACGCACTTCCACCGCTGCCAGAGGACTGATCAGAGAGGAACAGAAAAGATGTCGAGCGATATTCTTGAACAAATCATCACCAGCGTCGTCGAGGGAGAGCCAGACGAGACCGTGGAATTGACCCGGCAGGCGTTCGAGGCAGGTGTGGAGCCGTTGACGATCATCAACCAGGGATTGGTGGCTGGCATGAGGGTCGTCGGCGACAAGTACCAAAACGGCGAGTACTTTTTGCCTCACCTGATCATCGCCGCCAATGGCATGCAGCAGGCAATGGCGTTGCTCAAGCCAGAGCTGCACATCCGCGATCAGGCGATCGAGGCGGCGGGCACAGTGGTCATTGGCACCGTCAGGGGGGACATTCACGAGATCGGCAAGTCACTGGTGGCGACCATGCTGTCGGCCACTGGTTTCGAGGTACACGACCTGGGGGTAGATGTGCCGGTCGAGACCTTTGTCGCCAAAGTCAAAGAGACTGGGGCAAACCTGTTGGGCATGTCGGCTCTGCTGACGACGACAATGACGGCGCAGCGACAGGTCATTGAGGCGCTGGTCGAGGCAGGCATCCGCGACCAGGTCAAAGTGATCGTCGGCGGCGCGCCGGTCAGCCGCGAATGGGCCGACTCCATCGGGGCCGACGGCTATGCCGACGATGCGGTGGGAGCCGTCACAGAGGCCAGACAACTGGTGGGTTGATCGCCACCGCTGTGAACCTTCGCTTGTTTCCGGGGGTATCTATAGAGGAGGGGTGGCAGGATCTCTTCACCGGTGTTTGACACCTGCCAATTTCAAAGTTATAATAGACGCATGTCATCCTCCGAGGCCCAAGAGTCTCGCACATCGCTTATCCCCACCATGATACGGGTCTCCTGATGCAAGCCGAAAGTTGTCCTGACTGACCGTTGCAGCTCCGAGAAGCGCCATGATCCACCCTGGCATACACGCGTCAGGCTTTGCAAACGCCATACCCTGTAACATAACTCGCCATCACCCACCAGCCGTGAACCAGGGCGATCAGGCGACTATCGCAGTTGACACGGCTCAGCATAAGGCCATCTGGCTTTCTGGTCTTGGAGCCAACACTCGTTCTGCTTTCGACATCGTGCAATTGCCAAGGGAGGTGATGCCTACTGCCGTGAGAGCTATTGTGTCATATTCGCCTTTACCAGCTTGCTCAAACTAGGAGGAGAATCGTGAAGCAAAAGTTATGGCAACTCTTGGCTGCACTGGTCGTTCTGACCATGCTCGTCCCGGGCCTGGCGGGCTGCGCCACGCCCACCCCGCAGGTAGTTGAGAAAATCGTCACCCAGGTGGTAAAAGAGACGGTCAAAGAGACCGTCATCGTTGAGGGCACTCCCCAGGTAGTCGAGAAAGAAGTGACCAAGGTCATCGAGAAAGAAGTGACCACGGTCGTAGAGGTGGAGAAGGTTGTCACCCCGACACCTGAACCGGTCCGCAAGGTCGCGACGTTTGCCTGGACCCAGGAGCCTGACACACTGAACCCTCTCTACACCAACATGTGGTTCTCGTCCATTATTCAGCAACTCTACAATTGCTGGCCCTGGGAGTTCGACGACCAGAATGTCCCCTTCCCCAAGCTGGTGACCGAAATCCCCAGCATGGAAAACGGCGGGGTCAGCGAGGACGGGCTCGTCGTCACCCTGCACCTGCGGGACGACATCATCTGGTCGGACGGCACCCCATTGACCTCAGCGGATTTTGTCTTCACCTACGACATGGCGATGAGCGAGGCCAACACCGTGTCCTCACAGTATCCTTACTACTATCTTGATACCATCGAAGCACCCGACGAGCGCACGGTGGTGATGAACTTTGCTGAGCCTTTCGCTCCCTGGCTGGCCACGTTCTGGAAGGGTTTGCTGCCCAAGCACGTCCTGGAGCCGGTCTTTGAGGCCGAGGGCTCGATCGACGAAGCCGAGTGGAATCTCGCTCCGACCGTGGGCTGTGGACCATTCGTCTTTGACGTGTGGGAATCGGGCAGCTTTATCCGCTTCGTCAAGAGCGAGGACTATTGGCTCGGCGAACCCAAGCTGGACGAGATCTACTACCAGTTCGTGCCGGACGACGCTTCGCAGACGGCAGCGCTTGTCGCCGGTGACGCCGACCTGGGCACCTTCCCGCCCCTGTCCGACGTCCCCATTCTGGAAGCGGGTGGCCTCGAGATCATCACCCAGAACGGTGGCTACGCCGAGGGTTGGTTCTTCAACTTCAGGGACATGGCCAGCCCCGGCGCTCGGGATGTTCGCGTCCGCCAGGCCATCGCTATGGCGCTCGACCGGGATGCGATCAACCGCGACCTGCTGCTTGGCCTGACAGAACCTGCCGAAACTCTGTGGGATGGCTTGGCGGCCTACGGTTATGTGTCCCCCGACATTGAGCCGTGGACGTATGACCCGGATGCCGCAAGACAGTTGCTGGAGGAGGCCGGGTGGACCGACACCGACGGCGACGGCATCCGCGAGGACGCAGACGGCAACAAGCTCACGCTCATCCACGGCACCACCATCCGTGAGATCCGCCAAGACGCGCAGGCCGTCACGCAGCAGATGCTGCGTGAGGTGGGCATCGACCTTCAGATACTCAGCTTCGATGCAGACCTGTTCTTCGAAAGTTATTCCAACGGCTCCCCGGCGGCGCTCGGCGAGGTCGACATCATGGAGTGGTCAGACTGCACGGCCTTCCCCGACCCTGATCACTACTACTGGTACTGCGATGAAATCCCCGACGACGAGAACCCCTGGGGCGCCAACTACTTTGGGTGCGATGAGACGCTGGACGAACTCTTTGCACGCCAGATTGCGACGATAAACACCGAGGAGCGCACGGCGATCATCCAGGAGATCACAAAGTACATGCACGACCAGGTCTACTGGCTCGGCCTGTGGGTGGACCCTGATTACTGGATCGTCGGTGAGCGCCTGACCGGCGTCAAGTTCTCCGGCGTCACGCCGTTCTACAACATCATGGAATGGGACCTGAAATAGGCCCATCACAACGATGACCCTGAGGCCGGGACAGGACGAAACCATCCCGGCCTCATTCCTTGCATCTGAGAAGGAGGCGCGATGACCCGATACATCATTCGGCGGCTCTTGCAGGCCATCCCGTTGCTCTTTTTCATCAGCGTGATCCTCTTTATGCTGATGCGCAGCACGGGCGATCCCGTCGCCACGATGGGTGGGCGCCGCACGGTGCGATCCGAGGACCGTGCACGTCTGTCGCGTCTGCTTGGGCTGGACAAGCCGCTGTACGTTCAGTACGTGTACTGGTTGATCGGCAACGACTGGGCCAAGATCGACACGGACGGCGACGGCGTGCCTGAAACACCGGGCGACCGACGCGGCGTGCTGCGCGGTGAATTCGGGAAATCGCTCGTTTCTCGGGGTAGAGAGGCATGGGACATCATCTGGGAACGCCTGCCCAACACACTGTTGTTGATGATCCCGGCAGAGGTCATCATCATACTGTTCTCGCTCGCCATCGGCGTCTATTCGGCCTTGCGCCAGTACACGTTTACCGACCACCTGATCACTGCAGGCTCCTTCGTCGGCTATTCCATGCCCATTTTCTTCATTGCCCTCGTGTCGATGTATGTCTTTGCCGTCAACTTTAAGCGGTGGGGACTGCCCTATCTGCCCACCATTGGCATGTTCGACCCGCAGGTCGGCAAGACGCCATCTGAGGTTGCGCGCCACATGGTGCTGCCGATCTTTAGCATGACCCTGATCAGTATTGCTGGCTACAGCCGTTTCGTCCGCTCCACCATGCTGGAGACTATCAGCGAGGACTATATTCGCACTGCCAGGGCCAAGGGCCTGCAGGAGCGCGTCGTCCTCTTTGTGCACGCGCTCAAGAACGCTTCACTGCCGCTGGTCACGATTGTCGGGCTAGATATCCCGCTGTTGCTCGGAGGCGCGATCGTCACCGAAAGCATCTTTGCCTGGCCCGGCATGGGGCGCCTGTTCCTCGACCACGTCTCGCGCGCCGATACGCCGGTCGTCATGGGCATCCTGATGTTGATCTCGGTGGCGGTTGTCTTGTCCCAGCTCGTTACCGACATCGTCTACGCCTGGCTGGATCCGCGTATCCGCTACGAGTGAAGAGGGGAAAATTGTCTTATGGAAACCACAATCAAAAAGGCAATGGCCAACACATCGAACCAAGTGGAAGTCGCCCCCCTTTCCCTGCGGGAACTCGTCTGGCGCCGCTTTCGCCGCCACAAGATGGCCATGGCCGGCGTCGTCATGCTCATCCTGCTGGTTTTGTACGCGATCGTCGGTGCTGTCTTTCTCTCGGAATCCTATGCCAACTACACCGAGACGAGCATTAGACTGCAGTCGCCCTCGTCCGAGCATCCCTTTGGAACCGACACCATCGGGCGCGACATTCTGGCTCGCACCATCTATGGCGGCCAGATCTCATTGCTGATCGGCCTGGCGGCCGTCATGGTCCAGGTCATCGTCGGCGTGCTCATTGGCGCCATTTCAGGTTACTACGGGGGTTGGATAGACAGCCTCTTGATGCGCTTCACCGAGGCCATGTTCAACATTCCGCAACTGTTCCTGCTACTGGTGATGGCCAGGTTTTTTGCCGGCAAGATCTCAACGATCCGGTTCTTGGGCCGGACTTTTAGCGGTAGCGTGGTCGTCATCATTGCCATCATTGGACTGACCAGTTGGATGTACCTGGCCCGCATCGTGCGGGCCGATTTCCTGTCGCTCAAAGAACGCGAGTTCATCCAGGCTGCCCATACCATCGGCGTCCGTAACCTGGCGATCATCTTTCGTCATATTCTACCCAACACGATGGCACCGATTATCGTCTCAGCCACGCTGGGTGTGGCGAATGCCATTCTCTCCGAGGCCTACATCAGCTTCTTGGGCCTGGGGGTCCAGCCGCCAACCGCCACCTGGGGCAACATGCTCGACGGCGCGTATAACTATATCGAGAGCGCCCCCTGGCTGTGGATCTTTCCAGGTCTGTTGATCGTGCTGACGGTGCTGAGCATTAACTTTTTGGGCGATGGCCTGCGGGATGCGTTGGATCCTACGACCGTCACCTAGTCCCTGTCGCCCCTGCCGGTCCCTGTCAACACCTCGCTCCCTTTCAGTGAGCCCTGTCCCTAGTCCCCGGAAATGCATACTTGAAGTACAAGGATAATTGGATAGATGAATACGGTGCCCGCTTTCGACGTCGTGCTGGCAAATGGTAGAATCCTTGATGGCTGTGGCAACCCCTGGTTCTGGGGCGATGTGGCTATTCGGAAGGGTCGGATCGCCGAGATTGCCCCGGCTGGCAGGCTTTATGGAAAGAAGACGATTGATGTCGAGGGCCACTTTGTCGCGCCGGGATTCATTGATGTCCACACGCACTCTGATCTTACCATCCTCGTGAATCGCCGCGCAGAGAGCGCCGTCCGCCAGGGTGCGACAACCCACATCATCGGCAATTGCGGCATGTCACCGGCTCCGGTGGACGAGAATCACCTCGCCGAGATGCATCACTTCTGGGGACGCATTTCCACTCAGCCAGAAGTCTCCTGGGAATGGCGTACCTTTGACCAGTATCTGCAAACGCTTCACAGGGGCGGCCTGGCCATAAACGTGGGTTCCCTGGCGGGACACGCGGCGTTGCGCATGGCGGCCATGGGCCTTGCTGGCCGTACCCCGACGCCCTCCGAACTCGACAGAATGAAAGGGCTCCTGGTTGAGGCCATGGAGGCCGGGGCCTTTGGCCTGTCTACCGGCCTGGTTTATCCACCCGGCTGCTTTGCCAGTACCGAGGAGATCATCGCCCTGTGTCAGGTTGTCTCTCGCTATCATGGGCTGTACGCCTCCCACATCCGGGGAGAGCGGGAAACGATCCTGGAAGCGGTCGCTGAGGCGATCCGCATCGGGCACGAGGCGGGCGTGCCTGTACAAATCTCCCACAACGCACCCAAGTATGGCGCCCCTGGCGATGCTACCGCTAACCTGCGGCTGGTGGAAGCGGCGCGGGCGCAGGGCCAGGACGTGACGGTGGACAACGACCTGCACACGGACTTTGGGCCTCCGCTGTCCGGCGCCCTGCCCCAGGACATCCAGAAGCAACCTGTGTCTGAGATCGCCGGGCTGCTCCGCGATCCCGACACCCGCCGGAAAATTCGACAGGAGATTGTCCTGGACCGACGGCCTGCTTTCGGCCCTGCCGGGCTTCTAAAGCATGGCCAATGGCACCGCATCACCGTCCTGCATGCCCCCAAGAACCTGGATGTCGTCGGCAAGACGATCGAGGTCATTGCCCGCGAGCGAGGCCAGGATCCTTTCGACGTCTACTTGGACCTGATCGTCGACAATGGCCACGACGCGGCAGCCATCTTTGACTACATTGACGAGTCCAACATCCGCATTCTGATCCAGCATCCAGCGGTGATGATCTGTTCCGATGGCTGGGCGTTGGCGACGTATGGCTTTCTGAACGATCCACCACCCTACTGTCCGTGCAGTTACGGCGAGTTCCCCGGTGTGCTGGAGCGTTACGTGCGGGACGTTCCGGTGCTGACCCTCGAAGAGGCCATTCGCAAGATGACCTCCTTCCCTGCCCAGCGGTTCGGTCTGATGGATCGCGGTGTCCTGCGACCCGGTGCGTGGGCAGACATCGTCGTCTTTGACCTGGAGCGCATCCGCGACCGGGCGACGAACCTTTATCCTCACACGTACCCCTTTGAGAACTTTCCGCACCGTTACCCTGAGGGGATCGATCTGGTCTTTGTGAACGGGGTTCTGGTCGTCGAGGGAGAGCATCATACCGGGGCCCTGCCGGGCATGGTTCTGAGACGTCCCCACCGATAGCTGCCGCCCATACCCTGATCGACAAGGAGACTTTGATGGAAGGCCGTACTTTGAACCTGAAAACACTCCTGCGAGTGCCCTACGTGGAACCATACGGCGGGTTTGACATCTCGCCTGACGGACAACAGGTCGCTTTTTCGTGGAATCCATCCGGGCGGTGGGAGGTCTATCTGATGCCACTGGATCGGTCTGCCCCACCCCAGCAGATTACCACCGGGCCGGGAGCCAAGCATGCACCGCGCTGGTCGCCTGATGGTCGTCGCCTGGCCTACTCCCTGGACTTGGACGGCGAGGAACGATACGATATCTACCTTTACGATCTTGCCACACGCCAGCACACCCATTTGACGCCCCACACCCCAGACGCCATCCAGCCGAAACTGTGCTGGTCGCCTGATGGCAACTGGATTGCCTTTCTCTCCGATCGCGCTGGTCGCTTTGACACCTACATGATGCCTGCCGTTAGCGACCAGGCCTGCCAGGTGCTCAGCCTTCCCTACCCCGACTGGGAGGCGCACTGGTCGCCCGACGGGCGCTGGCTGGCGATCGTGGCAGAGGCTCGCGGCCAGGATTACTGGACCTTTATCGTGCCAGTGGAAGAGGGAGATCTGCCCTTCGAAAAGCCCGAGGATGTCCGGTCCATCGGCGATGCCAGCGGCCCCATCTATGCCAGGGATACGCGCTGGTCACCCGACGGCACGCGTCTCGCCTTCGTCTCCGACGTCCACGGTCGCTATGACGTCGGCGTTTACGAACTGGCGACAGGGCAGATTGCCTGGGCCATCGCCGGCGAGGGGGACAAAGCGCAGCCAGCGTGGTCACCCGATGGCACACGACTGGCCTGCGTCGTCAGCCACGGCCCTGTGACCGAGGTGGCCGTGCTGGAACTGAAGGATGGTTCACTGACCACCTACCAGGTTGAGCCGGGCGTCCATTATTCGCCCCGTTTCACTCCCGATGGATTGAACCTGGTCGTCGTCTTTGACAGTCCCCGCCACCCGTGTGACCTGTGGTTGTTTCCCCTGGACAACCACCCGGCGCGGCAACTGACCCACTCCCTGCCAGCCGACCTGCAAGGCGCACCGTTCGTCATGCCGGCCTCCGTCTGCTACCCCAGCCTGGACGGACAGAGCGTGCCCGCCCTGCTCTACCGGCCGCGCCAGGCTGAAGGCCCTGCGCCGGCCGTCGTCTATATTCACGGCGGCCCCAGTTGGCTGACCCAGGTGACCTGGGATCCCCTGGTGCAACACATGGTCAGTCTGGGATGGGTCGTGCTGGCTCCCAACTACCGCGGCTCTACCGGTTACGGGCGCGAGTGGCAACTGGCCAACCGTTTTGACCTGGGAGGGGGCGACACGAAGGACGTGGTCGCTGGGGCCGACTATCTGATCGACGAAGGCATTGCCGATCCCACCCGCATTGCCATCACCGGCCGCAGTTGGGGCGGCTACCTGACGATGACCAGCATGACCCAATACCCTGACCGTTGGGCAGGTGGTTCGGCGGTGGTGCCGTTCCTCAACTGGTTCACCGGGCACGCCAACTCGAGGGAAGACCTTAAACACTGGGATCTGGAGAACTTTGGCGACCCGGAAAAAGACCACGACCTGTATCACGAGCGCTCGCCGTTTTTCTTCCTGGATCGCATCGCTGCGCCGGTACAAATGATCTGCGGCGCTCACGACGTGCGTTGCCCGGCCAGCGAGTCCATTCAGGCCCGCGACAAGTTGGTTGAGTTGGGAAAGGAATGCAATTTGGTGCTCTACCCTGACGAAGGGCACGGCTTCCTCAAGATCGAAAACGTGGTAGACGCCAAGAAACGCCGCGTGGCTTTCCTGGCAGGGATACTGGACAGCAGACGATAGGAGGAGCAGCAAGATGGTGCGACTCACCGTTTTGACGGACAAAGAAGTGGAAGCCATTCACCAGGCGACACTGCGCATCCTGAGCGAGGTTGGCATTGTGCTGACGCAGTCAGAGGCACGCGCGATCCTGACAGGGGCAGGGGCCACGGTACACGACGACCGGGTGCTCCTGCCGCCCGACCTGGTCGAGCAGGAGGTTGCCAGGTGCCCAAAACAGGTAGCCATCCATGGCCGGAGAGAAGAGACGATACTGCTGGGCGATGGCGACCTGCACTGGCACAACCTGGGCGGGGCACCCAATGTCTACGACCCACGTGCCGGAAGGCATCGTCGCGCCACGCTGCAGGACGTGCGCGACAGTGCCCGCCTTCTCGACGCATTGGAGAGCGTCACGACCATCACTCCCTTTTTTACCCCCCACGATGTGCCTGGGCCATTGATGTCACTCGCCATGTACCGGCACAGCCTGCCCTGTGCGACCAAGCCCGTCCAAGGCCCGGGGGTACAGACCGCTGCCGAGGTTTGCTATGCCGTCCGAATGGCTGCCGTCATTGGCCCGCCGGCCAAGGTACTCAGCCTGGGGATCTCTCCCGTTAGCCCCTTGACCTTCCCTGACGACGTAGCGGAAGCGACGATAGAGACCGCCCGGCAGGCTGTGCCGCTGGGCCCGCTGCCGTGCCCCACTGCCGGAGCCACGGCGCCGATGTCGCTGGCCGGATCGCTAGCACAACAGAACGCGGAGGTGTTGGCCTCGGCGGTGCTGGCACAATTGGTACAGCCGGGACTGCCCATCATCTACTGCGGCCGGTTGGCCATGATGGAGCCACGATCTGGCCTCTCAGTGTGGGGCGGCGTAGAGTTGGGGTTGGCTTCCGCTGCGACGGTGCAGATCGGCCACCGCTATGGCCTGCCCGTCAACGTCTACGGGCTGTCCACAAATGCCCACGAGCTGGAGATACAGAACGGCTACGAGCGGGCGCTCAACGCCGCCATCCCCGCCCTGGCTGGGGCAGACGAACTCTCTGGCGTTGGCGAGATGGAGGCCGGTGTGACCGGTTCCTACGCCCAGATGGTCTGCGACGACGAGATCGCTGCCAGTGTCCATCGCCTGCGACGAGGTTTTTCGGCCGACGAGGACGCACTGGCCGTAGAGATCGTTGCGGCGGCGATGGACGGCTCGCGCAACTTTTTGGAGCAGCGGCACACGGTGCGCTATCTGCGGGCAGGTGAGGTGATGTACACCCGTCTGTCAGACCGGCGTTCCTGGGAAGCGTGGGATCGGTCAGGGCGGGACGGCATGGCCGAGCGGGCTCAGGCAGAGGCGGAGCGGCTGCTGGCCGAACACGAGGTCCCACCGCTGACGGAAGATCAGGAGCGAGAACTGACCGCCATTATGCAAGAGGCTGAGCGGGAGTTGGTTTCTGGCTGATGCGGAAAGCCGCGTTGGTTTGCTTGTGGCACGGCTGCAGCGGACGGTTACTTGTTGAGGAGGAGGCCATACGATGACATTGGATCCCATTCCCGTGATCGAGGTCAGCGGTACGCACCGCCAGGTGGGCCAGCACATCGGCGAGACCATGAGGCCTCAGGTACAGTGCACGATGGCGCAGTTGCGCGAGAGCCTGCCTCCTGGCGTGACCTGGGAAGACATGCTCCACAAAAGCCAGCTATGTCTGGTGCACAGCCGCGCCGTCTACCCCCAGTATGTCGAGGAACTGGAGGGTATCGCCAAAGGGGCTGGCGTGTCCTTTGAAGAGGTGTTCCTGGAGATGTGCGAGGAACTGTGGGACACGGCAGCGGGGCGAGGCGGGGCGAAGGGGTGCACCGATTTCGCTGCGCGCGGCCGCGCCGTGACCGATGGCGCTACGCTGCTCGCCCACACCAATGACCTCCCTCCTGAAGCCGAAAAGGACCTGGTCATCCTCAGGATAAAGGCCGGGGACGAGCCCGAGTTCCTCGGAGTGTCTGTCGGCGGGCTGGGCTTCAGCGCCGGGTTCAATGCGGCTGGCATCAGCATGACCGGCAACGAGGTCACGTGCAACGATATTCGCCTCGGCGTGCCGCGCCTGTTGATCGTCCGGGCTATCCTGGCTGCGCGGCGGTTGGGAGAGGCGATGGATGCCTGCTTGTTGCCCCAGCGCGCGTCGAACTACAACAACATCATCGGCGACGCAAACGGCGAGATCTTTAGCATGGAAGGCTCGGCCACTGATTGTGCGCCTATCTACATTGAAGACGACATCCTGGCCCATGCCAACCACTATGTCAGCCCGCCCATGCGACGCTTTGAAGCAAAGCGCAAAGACGTCAGCGGGTCGATCATCCGGCATCATCGCGCCATGCGGTTGCTGCGCGAGAACTATGGACAACTCTCTCCGGAACGGTTCCAGGAACTGCTGGCCGACCACGTCAACTATCCGGTCTCCGTCTGCAAGCATGCTGGCGAGTTGGTGACGGTGTTCAGCATCATCATCCATCTCAACGAACTGCGTGCCTGGATCGGGCGCGGGCGTCCGTGCCAGACAACCTACTACGAGTACAGCTTGGATCCGTGGGCCCCGCCTGAAGATTGGCCCAGGTAGAGAAACTTGTAACGGCCTAAAACGTTCACGACGTTGGATCCTGAGAGGAGACTCGATGAAAAAGTCGTCGGTCATTCGCCCCCAACTTACGGTCTTGAGCCGCGAACAGATAGCCCAGGTCCACGAGGCCTCGCTGAGAATCCTGTCTTCGGTAGGTGTGCGTGTTGACTCTGACAGAGCCCGGCGCGTCTTTGCGCAGGCGACCGGCAAACCTACCGACGATGATCGGGTGCGCATACCCCGCCAACTCGTCGACAGAGCTCTGGAAACTGCCCCGTCGCGGGTGGACGTTTACGACCGCCTGGGGAACCTCAGCTTTCGCCTGGGCGACGACCGGGCTCGCTTCGGCATAGGCGTGACAAGCCTCTACTACCAGGACCCCGAAACCGACAAGGTGGTCCCGTTCGCCCGGAAACATATGGAGACAATGACCCGTTTGGGCGGCGCGCTACCAGGCTTTGACGTCATCTCGACGGTTGGCATCGTTCAGGACGTCCCCCCACAGGAATCTGACCTATATGCTGTCCTGGAGATGACGGCCAACACGGTCAAGCCCCTGGTGATCCTGGTCTCGGATGAGGAGTGCTTCCCGGCGGTGATGAACCTCCTCGAGCACCTGCACGGTGACCTGGCCTCGCGCCCGTTTATCATCCCCTATTTCAATCCTATCAGCCCCTTGATCATCAACCAGGGCACTGTGGACAAGATGCTAGCCACTATCGAGCGGGGCCTGCCCTTCATCTACTCCAACTATGGCATGGTCGGCGCGACAACGCCGATCACACCCTGCGGCACGTTGGCCCTGCTAAACGCAGAACTGTTGGCCGGGCTGACGCTCAGTCAACTTGTCAAAGAGGGGACACCGGTCATCCTCGGCAGTCTGCCGGCTTTTTTCGACATGAAGGGCATGGGCAGCTTTTACGATGCACAGAGTTACCTGCTTAATCTGGCCTGTATAGAGCTGATGGCTCACTATGGCCTGCCGCACTGTGGAACGTCTGGGAGCGGCATGGGATGGGGACCGGATCTCATCGCAGGGGCCAATCAGTGGGTCAATCATCTGACCAGTTGCATCGGCCGGGCCGGACTGGTGCCATTTGTCGGGGATAACCTGGGATCCAAGGCGTTTTCGCCGGCCGTCGTCGTCTACGCCAACGAGGTTATCGAGCAGGCGCGCCGTCTCGCCCAGGGGTTTGTCCTGGACGATGCCTCCCTGGCACTGGAGGAGATTGCCCAGGTAGGCCCCGGTGGCAGCTTTCTGACTTCCAGTCTGACGCTCGAGCTCTTTCGCCAAGCGTACTACCGCAGTGACATCTGGCCCAGCTTGACGCTGGAGGAGTGGCAGGCCCGGGGCTATCCACGAGCCGACGAGGTGCTGAGACACTACACCCGGCGGTTGCTGGACGGGCTCGAGGCACCGGACGATCGCGCCGCCTTGATGGCCAAGGGTGAAGCCTTTGTCAGGGCAACCGTAGGCTCTGGGAGGCCAAGATGACAGATATCCTGATCAAGAACGGCTTCATTGCGACGATGGATAAACAGCGTACAGTCTACCGCCGTGGTAGCCTGTACGCACAAGATGGCAAGATCGTCGCCGTGGGGACGCAAATAGATACTCCCCGCAGCCCCGAACACGTGATCGACGCTGAACACAAGGTGGTGCTCCCCGGTTTCGTCAACGCCCACGCCCATCTCCAGCAGTACTTCAGGGGCGTCTATGAGCTCATCGGAGAGTTCTACAAGGTCAACCTTCCCCTGGAGGGTTACCGTCGTCCCGACGACATGGCGTATCTTGGCCTTGCCTCCTGCGCCGAGTTCATCTACGGCGGCTGCACCACGGCCCTGGTCATTTATACGTATCCCGATGGCTTTGCCAGAGCCGTAGAAAAGGCCGGCAACCGGTGTCTATTGGCCGCCGACATCGAGGAGGTAGACCTGGAGGGACTCAGCGAGGGAGTCTATGAGTATCTCCCCGACAAAGGTGCGGCTGCCTTCAGGCGCGCCACGAACCTCTACAGGGATTGGCATGGGAGAGCGAACGGGCGCATCACAACTGTCATGGCCCCCAAAGCTCCAGACCTCGCAACAGCCGAAACCTACCTCAAGTGCAAGGCGTTCGCGGAGGAGCATGGACTCAGAATGACCACCCACCTCTCCCAGAGCTGGCGGGAGGTCCAGCAGGTTCAGAAGCTGTACGGGAAAACGCCACCCCAGCACCTATGGGACCTTGGCATCGTCGACACCGGACTCACCGGTGCCCACTGCACCTATGTCACACACAAGGACATCCAGCTCATCGCAGACTCTAGAATGGGCATTCTCCACTGCCGGGCCGTCACCAATCCCCTCGTCCGCTGGATGGACATGGGCATCCCTATCGGCCTGGGAACCGACGACTACCACCACGACATGCTCCAACTCCTCAGGCAGAATATTGCCGGCCAGGGCGCTCGAGCTCGCCTGATAGAAGGTGCCGAAGAGATGCTGGCCCGTGACCGCATTTCCTTCCGCCCCACTTTCTACGAGCTCCTGGAGTTGGCTACCAGGCGAGGAGCCGAAACCCTGGGCATTGACCGGGAGGTGGGATCCTTGGAACCGGGGAAAAAGGCCGATATCATCACCGTCAACATGAACAACCCGTACCTGACCCCCACTCAAGATCCGCTCACCAGCATCGTGCTCTATGGGTCGGCAGCCGACGTCGACACGGTCATCGTAGACGGAAAGATACTGAAAAGGGATAGAGTCCTCACCAGCCTAGACCTGAAGCAGACCCTCGCGACGGCTCAGAGCAGGGTCGAGGAGATCATAGACAGGTTTTTCCACGAACACCCCCAGCAGCGGGAGGCCTGGGAGCAAAAGGCACCATACATGACATAGCGCCGCGCGGTTCAGCCCCGCGCGGCCCACAGCCCACCGGCCACGATCAACGCCCCGCCGACCAGATGGGCCACCCCGATGGATTCGCCCAGGAACAGATGCCCCAACAAGGCACCATAGAGGGGCAGGGTGTTGTAGAACACCATCGCGCCGCTAGAACCGAGGCGACGGACGCCAGCGTTCCACGAGAGAAAGCCGATCACCGTCGGGGCGATGCCAATGTAAGAGACCGCCAGTATGACTGCGGGGCGAGCATCCACCGGGAAGGTCTTTATCTCCCACACGGCAGCGAACAGCAGACAGGGAAGGCCGAGGAAGACTGACAGAGCAGTTGCCGAAAGGGCCGATCGGTTCCGCATCACCTGGCGACCCAGCACCGAGTACAGCCCCCATAGGACCACTGCTCCCAGGGTGATGAGATCGCCGAGGTTGGCGTGCACGGCCTGCCACAAAGCGGCAGAGCCACCAGAGATCAGACCGATCACACCGGCCAGGCCGACAACGCCCCCCACAACCTGGCGTCGGGACATCGGTTCCCGGATCAACAGCGTCGCCAGCAGACCGGTGATCAGTGGCCCCAGCCCATTGAGCAGCGTGGCGTTGACGGCCGTGGTCAAACGCAGGCCCAGATACAAAGTAGGGGCAAAAAGAGCCACACCGCTGAGCGCCATCCCCAGCAACAGCCACCGATCTCGCCCCACACGCCGGTCCTCGGGCAACTTGCCCCGCAACAAGACAGCAAAGAAGAGCGCGGCGATAGAAAACCGGGTCGCCGCCAGGGTAAGCGGGCCGATATAGTCCCGCAGCCAGCGCCCCAGGACCATGTTGGTGGCCCAGGTGAGAGTAGCCAGATTCACCAGCCCTATCCCGGCCATCTGTTCGATCTGTTGTCGCTTTTGTCTGGTGGCAGAAAGCATAAGCACCTCTTACCGATGAGTATGGCGTTGCTCGACAAACCCGACCGGCTCGCCGAGCAGATCATTCCGCTTCATAGACCGATTCCGATAACAGCCTGGTGAGCAAGAGATAGCCGAATGCCGCAGTCAATCCGATCGCCAGGCCGCCATACCAGATCGCCACCGGTGCCACGCGATCGTTCAGAACGCCCCCGATCATCGGGCCAATCCCGATCCCGGCCCTCCACGTAAGTCCATAGACCCCCATGTACCACCCCCGCATGTCGGGCGGCGACAGATTGGCCGTCAACGTCGTGGCGGTTGGAACCAGGCTCATTTCGCCGACGGTCAGGATGATCATGCTCAGCAGAAAGGCTACAAAGCCCTGTCCCCACGCCACGCTACCCGCACCCAGGGCGTAGAGGAACGCCCCGACGGCCAACACTGGTAGGGGGCGATAGCGCTTGGCGACCTGCGTCACAGCATACTGGAACAGGACCACCATCGCCGCGTTGGTCGCCATGATAAAGCCATATTGGTTCTCCACAACACCAAACTGCTCCTTGGCATAGACCGGCAGCAACACAAACAGCAATGAGGCGGGCATCACGGCCAGGATCGATATCCCACAGAACGCCAGGAAAGGTCTGTCGTGCAAGAGACGCCGATAACCACCAGCGGTTGAAAGCTGAACCGGTTCGCTTACCGCCACTGCCTGCGGCAGTGTCTCTGCCACAAAGAGCAGGACCAGAAGGGCAAAGATGAGGTTGGCAGCCATCGCCGCGAAAAAGGTCCACGTATAAGACACAGCGGCGATGAACCCGCCAATCGATGGGCCAATGGCGACACCCAGGTTATTGCCCATCCGCAGCAGGGCATACGCGCCAGCCCGCCGATCCGGCGCGATCAGGTCCGCCACCATCGCATTGCTTCCCACGCCAAAGAGAGGGCCAAAGGCGCCATTGACCGCCATCAGGATTGACCATACGTGCAGACTGCCCGCCAGGTTCATCGTCGCAAAGACGGCGCTGCCGACGAACAGACTTACCACCATCACCCCTTTGCGCCCAAAGCGATCGCACACGGGACCGGCAATGAACGTTGTCACCAGCCCGGCAGCCGAGTTCAGACTGAGCAGCAGACCCACCGTCGTCAGCGAGATGTTCAAACGCTGGCGGATATAGATCGTCAGGAACGGCCAGACCATGCTGCCGCCAGAGGCGCTGATCAGCATGCCGCCAAACAGAAGCCAAAACTGGCGCGGATACTGTGCCAAGACCTGTCTGATTCTGTTCATCGTGGGCCTAATGATACCATCCCGCAGGTGAATCGTCAACTGGAACACTTTTGCCGGATCGGGAGCCGGCTAACTTGCCCACGTGCAGCACTGGCACAACAGGTTGAACTGTGCTATAATCGCGCCTGTTTCCGGGGCGACGACTGCCCTGATGTTTAACGATGAACAGAGAGGCAAATCATCCATGAGAAGAAACTCGACAACGTTCACCTGGTTGCTCAGCATAGCGCTCATCTGGCTGTCTCTATGGTCCATCAGTGTGTCTCCAGTTGGTGCACAAGAGGCCGTGGTGCACTTTCACTTCTTCTACACCGAAGGCTGTGCTGACTGCCAGGCCATCAGAGACGATTTCTTGCCCACCTTGATCGCCCAGCATGACGGCCAGATCGAGATCAACTATGTGGACGTTTCGGCTCCAGCCGTTCTAGAGCAGAGAATGACCCTGGAGAAACGGCACGGCAAAGCACCCCAGACGGCCGATACCCCTGAGGTCTACATTGGTGACCAATTGCTGGCCGGCGCGGAAGAGATCCGCGCTCAACTGTCTGCACTGATCGATGGACACCTGGCGCAAGGCGGAGTCGATCTGTCGGCCCTGCCAGCCATCGTGCCCGACGATCCTGACACACCGGTTGCCCGCTTCCTGTTCTTCTATGGCGATACCTGTCCTGCCTGCCATCAAGCGATAGCCGCCTATTTGCCCACTGTCTATGAGAAATATGGCGACCAGTTGCAATCCCGCTACCTTGAGATCTGGAACGACACTGAAAACCACCATGCCTTCCTCGGACTATTGCTCGCTCTTGACGTACCCCAAGAGCAACAGGGCTATGTCCCTACCCTGGTCATCGGTGATAAAGTGCTGGTCGGCGGCGACATCCAGGCCCATCTCGAAGAAAACATCGACCAGGCCCTGGCGCAAGGTGGCGTGGACTATCCTTCACTTGAAGACCTTCCCTATCCCGTCGAAATAGCAGTCTTTCTTGACCGCAACCACACCCATTTCGAGAGACTCGATAGCCTTATCAGATCGCTGATAGACCAATATGGCGCCTGGTTACGGCCCTACGCTCTTGATCTGACCCAGCCAGATTTCGGCCAAACCTTGACCCAGTACAACGTCGCGCTGGGCGTGCCCGAGCCACCTGCGGGCACACCACAGGTCTTGATAGGCCAGCAGATGCTGGTCGGCATAGACGAGATCGAAGGCCAACTTCCGGGCCTGATCGAAAAGTACAAGGCCCAGGGAGGCATTGAGCTGCCCACACTTGACGAATTGGCGGGTCCAGTCCCGAGCCCGACCAGCACAACCTTGCCGCCGTCGGATGCCGCTGAACCAACTCGGAAGCCACCCACGAAAGTGGCCGAGTCAACACAAGAACCGATCTACCTCGCCTATTTTGAACAGACCGGCTGCCAGGAATGCGCCCGCACGGCCTATGATCTGAGACTGGTGCAGAACGACTATCCGCAATTGATCGTGGAGAGTTTTTCCATCGAAAAAGATGCAGCCCTCAACGAGTGGTTGAGTCAAAAACACGACGTGCCGGAAGAGCAGCGTCTCTCCTCGCCCATGATCTTTGTTGGCAACGATGTGCTCATCGGTGAAGAGACAACCCTCAACATTCTGATAACCACCGTGGCCAAATATGCCTCAACCGGGGCTGAGCGTACCTGGGACGATTTTGATCCAGAATGGCAGACTGAAGCGGAGCAAACCCTCATCGAGCGCTACAGATCGCTGGGTGCGCTGACGGTGTTTGGCGCCGGGCTGGTCAACGGCCTTAACCCTTGCGCCTTTGTGACTATCGTCTTTTTCCTCTCCTACCTGGCCTTTATGGGCCGCCAGGGCCGTGAGGTTCTGCTGGTAGGCGCTACCTTTACTTTGGGTGTTTTCATCGCCTACCTGCTGGCCGGTCTGGGCCTCAGCCGGTTGATGGAGCCACTATCGGGCGTGCAGGTGGCACTCAAACGTTTCATGTTCTCCTTTGCAGCAGTGCTCTGCCTGGCGCTGTCAGGCATCAGCCTGTATGACTACTTGAAAGCGCGCCAGGGCAAGATCGACGACATGAAAATCAAGCTGTCGTTGGACGTGCGGCGGCAGGTCCATAGAGTCATCCGCGAGGGTGCCCAGATGCGGGCCTTTTATGTGGTCGCCTTTGGCGTGGGGGCCATCGTATCTCTCATCCAGCTCACCTGCACCAGCCCCATTTATATTGGCATCGTCTTTCTCGTCCACGAGGTACCAGAGATGCAGACCAACGCCTTCCTATACTTGCTCCTCTACAACCTGGCCTACATCGTGCCGTTGGTGGTTGTCTTTCTGCTGGCCTACTTTGGCACCTCGTCGGAACAACTCGGCAACTTTATCACCAAGCGGACGGCGTCCATCAAGATGCTGACAGCCGTCGTCTTTCTGATGATGGCTGGCTGGTTGATCTACCAACTGCTGCCTCTCTTGGGAGCGACGTAACCCATGACCGGTTGCCCCTAGGACAAGATCACAGGCCAGATTTACAGTCCAAAATGCAGATTTGCGGTTTACCCCCGCTTTTGCTATAATCCCGTGCCGAACCCGGTTGCTGACTTACACCAGCGGAAACCAGAGAAACCAAAAGGGTAAACATGATGAAATACTACAAAGCCTCAATTCGCTGCCCCGAGTGCGGTACCAAGTTCCTCTATGCCGTCACCGAGGAGGAAGTCGAAGAAAGCGACCTTCTGGAAGCCCTGTGCCCCGAGTGTAGCGAGGTGGTCGAACTGGAAAACTTGACACCGTGCAGCGAGACAACTTATGAAGATATCATGGAGGCCTACGAAAATTCGTTGGAAGCAGACCTTGAGTTTGACATCGAAGACTTTGAAGATGATGCTGACGACGAAAGCTGGTAAAGCCTGACGCTGCGTCCCCTGTCGCCAATTTGCAGCGAATCGGGCTCCTCTCTGCTCGCCACATCAAGGAGGTACCTGGTGAGCTATTGCCCGAGTTGCGGGCAGTTCGTTGGCCCGCGCGACACCTGCCCCCACTGCGGCGCTCACCTCGGCGGCCGGATGGTCATCCGCACCATCAAAATCGCCGTCGCAGGCGCGACAGTCGTGGGGCTTTTTGTTCTCTGGCTCCTGGCGGGGCGTGCCGAACCACCCCTCGTGCCCATCGGCCAGGTAGGCGCGACCATGAACCTGGCCTACGTCCGGTTGGAGGGCCGGATAACCCGCAGCCCCAGCTTTGCCCCTGAATCTCACACCCTTACCTTCTGGCTGGCCGACGACACCGGCGAGATCTATGTCGCCGCCTATCGCCACGAAGCCAAAGACCTGATGACCAGCGGACGTGTCCCGGCCCTGGGCGACCGGGTCAGCGTCGTTGGGACACTCCGCTGGCGAGAAGACTTTGCGTCGTTGACCATCAACGCCCCCGACCAGGTCATGGTGACAAAACCGGAGCCCACTGAGCGGTCGGTGGCCGAGATCGATCGTGACAGCGCGTTAAAGCGCGTTCGGTTGCGCGGGCAGGTGCGCGACATCCGCTCACCCTACGCCGGTCTGACACTCATCGGTCTGCGGGACGCCACCGGCGCCATCGACGTCGCCGTGCCACAGGAAACCCTGGCTCTCACCGGGGGCCTGACCACCCCGTCGCCGGGCCAGATGGTAGAAGTCGAAGGCACTGTCACCTTTTACAAAGAGACACCCCAACTCACACTGACCGACGTGGCCGACCTCACGCCGCTGG
>Ga0180437_10003947_pt1 | contig 21546 bp, 48 predicted proteins | sample SS_ome_4_FD_132410 | JGI IMG/M metagenome (GOLD analysis project Ga0180437, IMG submission 132410) | Hypersaline lake sediment archaeal communities from the Salton Sea, California, USA - SS_3_D_1 metaG | ecosystem: Environmental > Aquatic > Non-marine Saline and Alkaline > Hypersaline >...
ACTTCGCTATCATCTGGCATGTAACATTCTATCAGTAAGCCATATCCTTCCTTTGTTTTTTCCTCACCTGTTACAGCATTCTTGATTCGTGTCATTACTGCTGCTGCAAAGCCTGTTTCATGCCTGAACTTGAATTTACGATCTTCGTCATAGTCACCCACTGACTTGGGATGAAGATGATCAATGTTGTATTTCTTCTTAATTCGCCTGGTAGAAACAATCGGTGCATAACAAAATGGTTCTCCTTGCTCTGTATGCGCTTCAATTGAATCACAATTAGGACTCGGAAAGATAGTTGTGTAATCCACTGGCTGATTAATGATCTCACCATTTGCAGCCAATACCGACTTCATTATGAAACTGCCTGTCTTACCTTTCTCCCGATACCCCATCCGCATCTTAGACGCCATGTCGGTCTTTTTGAACGTTGACAACAACTCTCTTTGAGTCTTGTCCGCATACGCATCCAGCTTTTCTCTGAAAACTTCCATCGCTTCATCAGCTTGAGATGCTTCTAATTCATTCGCTGCATTGCGTTGCATATCCTTAATAGCAAGATATTCTTCATTGTCACTATTGATCATCGGATCAATGTCTGGTATCGGCATACGTCCAGTAGCTATCGGTAAACCTGTTTCGATTATATCATACGCAATAGCTATCTTACATTCCGATAAATCACCCTCTCGACTAATACCCTGCGCTGTGTACGGATCATTTTCGTACATTTTTTTATATCGATTTATCCGCTCAAATATGCCACGATTCTCCATGTATTTACGTGAAGTTTCGTAAGCATTCAATACATACGTGTATAGCTCTGGATCATGTCTCAATCCCATGCGCTGTAAACTATCTTCCTGGACTTCTTTTTTTGGCATAATGTGTTTTCATTTCTCAAACTCCTTTTGTTGAATGTTGGTTTAATCTCCGAGTTAATACTTTTCTTTCAATGTTTGCAATCGCTGTTTGGTGGTGCTTAATTCAAACTTGATCGTGTTACCCTCGAAATATCGGTGTTCCGCATCATCAATATAGTTGACTTTCATCTCGGCATCTTTCAACATTAACTCTAAAGCGTGTTTGCCTTGCTTTTTCAAATATGCCATTACTGCATTTAGATTGTCTTCCCTAATACGATTAGCAACACTAGGCGATTCTTCTTTTAGAGCTTCAATTATTATTTCGCTTGAAACATTTTTAACAGCTTTAGCAATCTTCCTTTTCTGCTTGGCTATTACAATTGCTTCCATCATTGCATGAAACATCTTTAACCTATTTTTGCTTTCCATGATGCTGCAAACCAACCGATCATAAATGATATAGCACAACCTAATATAATATATTTTACGATCATCTCACAAACTCTCCTCTCCGATCTCTCGGCTTTCTCAACGCTTCTCGTCTCATTATTTGCGCTGGGGTTAGTGGTTTCTTTTTCTCCTTTGCCATCACATCGTGGCAAACAATGTACCGTAAAACATCTGGAAAGTCTTTGTATTTGTCAACTACTGGCGCATCTACCATGACCTTTTCATCAGCAGAAACACCCTTAATCTTCTTTCTAATATAATGAGTTAATCCACTCCATAAGTGAAAGCAGTTTGAATATATGAGAATACCTGGTTTTCCATCTTCTTGATCTCTTAATAACCGTCTTATCTGGTTGTGACCAAATGCAAGCTCGGAAACATCAGAAGATGCCGTATAAGACGCTATGAACCTGAAATCTCTTTGTTGATGTCTGCCTTCGTTCAAATAAAGCTCTGCTAACGTCCTTTGTCCCCTTGTTTGCCAACCAAAATGACGATCAAGTATCCGTATATTAGGTCTGTAATATCTATCCTCGATATTTGACCACGATCTAATTTCGTCAGATATTTCTTCCGCACGCTTCATTTCCCAGAATGCTCTTGATTGATCTATTGGAGCTTCTGCAAATATAATGTATCGACTTATTCTTCCTGGTACTTTAGCTGCCCACAACGCTGCGCTCGGTCTTGAATCATGCGGATCGACTCCCATTACTATCTTGCTATACTGCGGTATTGGATAGTCTTCTGGTGAAACAACGTGTTTATCCTTTTTGAGCAAATCACCATAAATCGACCTGGAAAAGTACATGAATTCACCAAATGCCCTGGCATCTCGCTCATCTTCATCATAGTCATCTACCATCTGATCTATGATGTCAGGGTCTAAATGACCTCTTGTGCCACGCTTTTGACATGCTTCGTATACATTCGCTTTGAGATGATAATAACCTTTCCTTCCTTCATCCGAAGCCCGCTTTATCTCATCAAGTATGTAAGGTTCACAATTGAGCGGTGTCATTGGAAGAAGTGTGATACACCCCATCCTACGCCTCGACTTCTGCGCCTTCCATATTTGCTCGGGTGCTGGCTCATCGTCTATAATGATCCCGACATTTGACGACTCGAAAACTTGATCCTTTTGCTCGTATGTCTTAAATACTATCGTCCAATCATATCGAGGAAAATGAACCTTTGATACTATCCGCTTCCCTTCCTTGCTTTCATCATAGTCAAACTCTGGATTGATCTCTTTCGCTGCGTAAAACTCAATCAATGGAAAAATAGTATCATTGATCGCATCTGCACTTGAACAATACCACGCTAAACGAGGAAATTTCCAATTATGAAATATTGGATAGTCAAACCAGCCATTCTGAGCTCCGAATATGACATTCAATAGCGTTACTACTGTTACAGTACTCTTACCGACTCCATTTGCAAACGTAGAGAGTATCACTGGAATCTTTGAATCATGCACCGATAAAGCAAACGTTTTAATAAATTGTTCCTGTGCTCCATTCGGACAGAAATACGTTAGTGGCGCTGCTACAATACTTTGAGCGAATTCAAACGCATTCTCTGGTTGACCGATACGCTTGTAATAATTGATATATTTAATTGGTTGATGATCAAGTTTGAACATAATCACCATTCAAAACAAGTCAAATCAATTTCATTTAAAATTGCCCTAAAATATTCCCCATCGTTCATTATTGATATATTCAACTTAGGATTATAATATCTAATATTGACATTTTCTATTATTCCCAATCTATTTTTATCCAAAACAGTATACGAAGCTATTTTGTCAAAATATTTATCCTTTAGATGTGATGAAATCCTACCAGCCAGATCAAGAGTTTTCCCAATATAGATAATCTCTCCATCCCTTAATAAGAAATATACCGTAGGGCACGGATTAAATGGTATACAATCTGATCCTGTTTTGATAACATCTTCCTCATTGAAAATATAATTTTTTAAATTATCGTCTACTTCCTTTATTTTCTCAAATAGATACGAAGATGAATAATAAATGCTACTTTCATAATCAAAATATAACAACTTTGCACATTCCCGATTCCCAACTTCAAGCATTATTCGCTTTACTTCTTGAGTTGTTAATGAAAAATATTCTCCTATTTCACTCAATTTTGTTAACTCAACATTATTTTCCATCACTTACGTCCATTTCCTCTATATCACCATCAATTGACTCTACTAATTGCTGCGCTTTGTACTTAATTACCATCTCAACATCATTTTTGAAATCCAAATTAATGTCTTTTGGTAACAATGGAAATACATAGCTACGCATAAAAGAACCTGGATCATTGTCAAACTTACTTTGCAAGTCTTTTTCAAGCTTTTCTTGATTACCAGCCTTTGCAAGCATTCTGTCAAGCGTCTCAATACAACGATTCCGACCACCTTTTGGTCTACCAGGACCCGCTGTTCGTTTCAAATTTTTTAGACTATTTGGATGTACCATAATATATAAATAATTCTCGGTTTTATCGGTTTTCAAACTGATTTCATTACACTTCTGACTGTTTAACTGTTTCTGCTGATTTTAGTTCAGTTACGATAATTCTTAAATCTTCTTTAGCGTTTAGATAGTTACTGATAGCACTATCTATTTTACGCTTGATTAGTTCAATATGTTCTGACTTAGGTTTCAAATAGCTATGAGACTTTAGCTCTCTTGCTTTCTGAATCAAGTCATCTGCGATATATTCAATGTCAATTACTTTCGACTTCAATGAGATATCGTTCATATCTGCTGCATAATCTAAGTCTGTATATCCTGTGTTATTCATTATTACCTCGCTATCTCGTTTTTCTTGAATGCTGAGTGTTTTAAAATTGGTATCTTTTTGACTTCCTGTGTTATTTCTTCTGGCTTATCAAATATTTGCTGGACTTCATTTTGTGATAGTCTTCCTTCTCTCATTAACAAATCAATAGCTTTATACAAAGCACTTTTAATCTGCTCATTTACTTTACGTTGTTCCCTATTAGCCATGTGCCAAAATATTATAAAAAAAGGAAATACAATAAAAATAAGAAAACCAATGCATAATCCAATAATCTGAATATCACTCACTGTTTGCACCTCCTGTTAATTCATTCTTTAATCGCTGCCTCCAAGTAAGCCACTCCATAAACTCATCAAAATCTGTATTTTTCGGATTGAGTTCTTTGTATTCGTTGTATAACACAATGAATGACTCAATAGTAAGAATTTCCTCATCTACTGTAATAATACATTCAGGCAAAACCTCTAAATCCTGGCTCTTTACAATGTACATTGAGCCACTGACAATTAATGTCAATAACACAATAAAACTAATGAACCTTTTCATTTTTTCTCTCCTTCTGCTGTTCAAATGATGTTAACAAATTTTGTACGTCCATTTCTTTGCTTATTTTCTCAATAACTTTTGCATCTGTTGGATTATAAGGTACGAGATTGAAGCCATCATAGATCAATATGAAATTATCATCAACGCCTAAATTGACTAAATCTTCTGCAATAAGATATTCTTTTCCAATCCTAACTGGAAACGTCCAGTATTCGCTTGTTTCAAAATGAATTATAACCCATTCATTATCTGGTGTAACGAAAAGAATATATATCGCTTCATCGGGACCTACCCAACGCGCTCCCCTGGCATATACTCTTTTTTTATACTTGTCTACCCACTTTTGAGTATAATACCTTTTTCGTATATTACTCACCTTACTTTTCTCTCCGATATTTTTATACTTACACTGTTACAGCATATTTATATTTACAACTTATTTTCTATATTCTGTTTACTTAAATATTGAACTTGCGTGCTTTCTTTGTATAATTTTTGTATAAAAGTTGTTGCATCTTAAATTTAGTATGCTTATCTTTACTATGTGATTAATGACAAATAAACTAAAAATCAATAACTTAACTAAGGGGTATAATCCTGGATCAGCAAAATAAGATTGAATTCTGTGCTTCACAATTAGATAAAATACTTGACAAATTAATCACTGTCAAAATAGGCATTCAGGACATCACATCAGATCACTATAAAAAAGAAGCTAGACATTCTCTAAATGATAGATTACATCACTTTGAACGTCTAATTAAATTTATCAAAGATCAAATAAATTAATTTTGTTTATTTTTCACTTTTCGCCCTGTGAGTGACAGGGCGGAGCTATATCTAAAGGAGTTTAATCATGAAAATTTACAGTGTTAAACCAGTGACCGATAAAGTCAAAAATGATATCCATAATTTACTCAACGTCAGTATTAAAAAACTCAATATTGGTAACCCCGTTGCAATTACTGATATACGTGTTTCTATTTTAAAAAATTCAATTGTATTAACTATTATAACAAATTGCAACGTGTATCATGAACATAAGATTATTAAATATGGAAATAAAATAACCGCTAAAACTTATACAGATAAGCATGAATTCAGATCAAAAATAAACTTTTAACCATATTATTTAAGGAGAATAGCCATGAAGCAATTCAATCCAAAAAAAACAATAAAAAACGGTCAATATATTATCCAGTACGTTGAGCCAAAAGTAATACGAGATGAATTATCTACAAATATAGAGATTAATCAAGCATCAGATATTTATAAAATGTTCAATTCATTACAAGACGAATCAAAAGAAAAATTACTTGCTATTCATCTAAATACAAGGAATAGAGTTCTTTGTATTGAGATTGTCCATATTGGTGGCACCTCTGAATCTATTGTAACACCGGACGCAATATTGAGAACATCCTTGCTTGTCAACGCTAAAGCTATTATTATTTGTCATAACCACCCAAGCGGCGACCCCTCACCATCAGACGAAGATAAAAAAATAACTCAAAATATTATAGCTGCTTGTAATTTATTTAACATAAGATTTCTTGATCATACCATAATTGGTTATAATAAATATTTTTCATTCGCTGAACATGGTTTAATATAACTACATCAACGCCCCGGTTCGCCGGGGCTGTACTCTTAACTTATAGGTGATAAAATGAACGAAAAACAAATTCAAAACAAATTAAATTCTCCCTGTTCTGCAATTTCAATCCACAAAAATAAATTCAGTGAGAAACAATTAAAATCATTATCAAAAAAATTTAAAATAAAAAAAGAACCATTTGGTTATCTTAAATTTCAAATGAAGGAACAATCACAATGAAACTAACAACTACTTTTACAACTGAAAGCAAAAAAGTAATCGATGTGTTGAAAAATCCTGGCATGTACTATGTGCCAAACTCTATCATTTATGGCTTTTCCTCACAACGTCAAATCATCGAAGATTTAATTCGATATTGCTTAGAAAATGGTATCTTACTCAAACGAAAGGAGCAATAATGTCTGACATCAATATTTTACATAAGTTACGAGCTTATCCAAGCTATTTGAAAACACAGCAGAATAGAGTTCTTATCTTGCTGCATCAAGTATTCAGCACTCAACAGTTGAATGACGCGGACCAAGTTCGTTTTAGAATGATCTGCGATGAATTAAATAATCGATCAATCTTAACTTAACCTGGAGAAGCTATGAAAAAACTTCTTTATGCAATAATAGCTCTCATTGTTAACGTTGTTGCACTCTATTTTTTATTAGCAGTCTATAAAATTAATTGGATAGCTGCTATTTTAATCGTATCACTTCTTTTCATCTCCAATTTCCTTTGGGGATTGAATAATCATTAAACAAGGAGAAAGAACAATGCAAAACGCAAACATATTAAATGCAAAAATCTACACTAATTACCATGACCATTTAAACCCACTCAATGAAGTGGTTTCTAAAATAGTGATTGATCGAAACTCTAAATTTAATCGAAATAATCTGAAAACTATTTTAGCCGACTGTTCAAACGCAACTATTATTCAAAAATAACATTCCAAAGAACAAAGCTCTATCACTCCTGGTAGGGCTTTTTCTTTCCCCACCAGTGTCTATAAAAATTAATTCCGATTATCCAACTTGGAACAATCACAAACACCGAAAAAATAAAAGTTGTAAAGTATATCCAATCCCACATATTTACGACCAATTGCTTTTTATTGTCCTACTCATTTGTCCTGAACTGTTTTTATTCCCAATGTTACCATGCGGTTTTTTCTTTTCCAGAAAAGAATAAAACTCTTTACGCCAACGCTCTGGTTCAAACGCTGCATATATTGGCAAATTATGACTCAGTTGTTCGACTGTCATACATTCTCTTTTCTTTTTCTTTGTGAATCGATAATCTTCTCAGAATCAATATTATCAATGCTATCGCTGAAACTGATATGCAAAGTATTTTCGCTGTTATTGAGAGTTCCAATTGAAAAACCAAAATTAGAGTTCATTAATATTCTGTGTATTCTGTCAATCTGGAAATTTCTTTCTGAAATGTTCATAAAACTCTGAAATCATTTTATGTATTTCTCTTAATTGCTCTGAATTGTGTCTTGCTATTGCGTTTGTATCTTCAACTCTTTGTCTTAATTCTTTGTAGTGTTTTAATTCAATTTCTTTTATCTTATCAAGTCGAGGAATAACTTGCTGTTCAATGAGTTGCATTCCTGCTGTTATCTGTTTGTAGTTGTCTGCCACGTTGTTAGATAATTCTTCAAACAGCTCTTTGTATCTGCTATCATACTTTTTGAACCATTTATCTAATAGCCAACCAATTATATCTGTCTTAAATATGTTCATTAAATTCGCTTTCAACTTTTTCAGAAATCACTTTTACAAGATTATCAGATAATAGTATTTCCAAAAATAATCCTGCTTTATCCAATTGCTTGTAAAGTTTCTCTTGCTCCCTAAAATCATATCCTTTCTTAATTCCAACCTGAGCCAATCTCATTAAGTCTTGCAGATATATGGGTATTTCTATATTTTTGAATTCCATGTCCACCCCAAAAAGCAAAAAAGGACAAAACTATCCTACGTGAGAATTTGTCTTGTCCTTCTTTTGCGGTTAACCGAAAGCATTTTCTTCCTCGATCAAATAAATTGAATTAATTTAATATACAATATTTTTTGTCATTTGTCAAGAAAAATTTTAATTATTTACCTATCTGCACCACAATTGGAACATTCATATCGCCATGCCCAATTCCAATGACCACACCATTTACATCGCCACATAATATCACCCCCTAAAAGTCTTTATGAGTTCCACAACCTTTACAATGTGATCTGAAAACACTATTCCATGTCAGACAAACCTTACATCGCCACATTAGCGACCTCCTCCACCTGGATTTGAAATATGTCCTTGACTGACATAAGTCGAGTCAGTTGTTTGCTTCTTGGTTGAGTTATGCTTACAATCACTTGTTAATACTATTACTATTATCAACACAATGATAAAACAAGCTATAACTATTTTTCCTATTATTTTATCACTCATTTTTTACGTCTCCTGTACCAAGTTTTTGACTTCTCGTTTTCAATTTCTTGCTCGTCTGTTTCTTCTATTTCCTCTCCTTCTTTTCGCTGACGTTCAAGTTTTTTCAAATTTGAACTTCGTTTTTCGCTTCCGTCCGATTTTTTTAGTCTATAAAATTTCATCTCATTAATTTCTTTTCAAATGTTTTGATCTTAAACTTGCCGGCTTCTGTGCCGACAATATAGTTAATATTTTTTATTGCCTCTGCAATGTCATCTAAGCTTTGAGCACATTTAGCACAACAATGACCGTAAAATCTCAATACACTCGGTTCATTCTCAAATGCTGGCGCTAATCTAACGCAATATAATTCACCACACACTCGACAATAATGCTCTACTCTAACTTTCTTTTTTGGTTTTTGAGTGATGTAATATTGTTTCTTGCCTTTCATTTTCCCCTATATACTTGAAAATTAGAATAACTTTTTCTTTTTTAATTTCAGTTCCGCAAATATGATAATCTAACTGGGTTCTGAAAGTATTCTTTATTCGATTTATTTCTGCTTCATTAATGTCAATCGGCACTTCTAATTTAAGTTTCATGTTAATCTCCAGGAGCTAACCCTCTATTATTCCAAAATATTATTAAGTTAAAAGTTATTGTTGGTTAGCTCCTGTTTTTTGTTAAACAGTTCCAGAGCCATCACACGTAGAACAAGTAACCCATTCTTGTGTTCCGTCTGCTTTTGCTAACCAAAACCCGCCTGAACCACCACAAGATGGACAAGTTTTTTTTTCTTTACCCATTTTAATCCCCATTAACAAAATTATTTATAATTTCAGTGAATTATATTTTTCAATTTCATTTTCAAGATAAATTTTAATTAACGTCAAATCTGTTTTATTATTTAATTGTCGATATTGCCCTAATTTTTCATAAATGTCTTGACCACGTACTGCTTTTATTTTTTCCCGATACTGTTCTTCCCTATTTGGATTATGAATTCCCCACTTATGCTCCCCTATCGTTAAAACAATACAATTTTCTAAATGATAGCGAAGAAAGTAATTTGGCTTCCCGACTATATGATGAACCTGGAGAGTTACATCTGACTTTCCAGATATTTCAGACTTATTTCCAGCCCTGAGTAAACATAATTCCCTTAAAAGATCATCACAAACTTTTTTTAATGGTTTCTTTTTTACGATCTTGCTTTTGCTGTATTTTAGCTTTTGCTTGCTTTTCATTAAATCTTTTCCAGTATTCAGAAAGAATATATTTGTTTTTTAAGTCCATTGTACCCTCCCTGGCGGGTTAGTACCATGTTATAATTTACCACTCCACCCCAATTATAATTCAATAAAATAGTATAATCGATGTGGATCAAACTCTTTTTTTACAACGCATATGTATTTATATTCAAGATGTTTAGCCAAAAAGTATCTTGTTGGGAAAATTCTAAAGTATATTTTAAATCCATCTCGTTTCATAAAGTACCCCACCAAAATTATAACAATGCAAATTAAGCTGATTGAAGGGCTATGCGGTACTGCTGAATGGACTCGAACCATTCACATCCGTAACACACAGTTTAGTTATTGCGTAGCCCTTCAACCGCTTATTTGCGGTGCGTTATCCAGCAGAGCAACAAAGCTCCTGCAATGTTGCCCTGCCTTTGCTCGATATGAGGGATAATGAGCTATTCTGTTTCAAGTCCTATTTTCAAATCTTTTTCTGCTCGTTTAACCACATCTGCAAGGTCTGCTTTTCTTGGATCATCTTTTCTGTCTAATGCTGCGCAGCAATCAGCGTATGCCCATCCAATTGCTTCAAATATTTTATCTTCAGTCGCTTTTTGACCAGCCATAAATGCGGCTTTGCAGATAGTGGTCAGATCCAAATCATAAGTTTCGTATGGAGGAATAAACTCGTTTTCATACCAGTTTTTAAAATTCATCTCATTCTCCTTCAATTTTAAATGGTATTCCTGCTATGTAAAATTTATTATTTCCAATACTTTATTGTCCATTTCTTCATAAGTTGAACCTTGACAAAAATTATTTATAATCACATCAATTGCTTTGTCATAAAGCTGTGAAAATTCTATTTCGTCCATGCTTGCAAATGAAATACTCTTTGGAATATAAATAATTTTGCCTTTGGTTGTAACATGCTCTCGATAATTCCCAGATTTCAACTCAACTTCTATTCTAAAATCTTCAAAATTAGTATATTTATCTTGATTCTCAAATGCTATGTTTAACAACGCAAAGAACTTGCGGTGAAATTTTGCATTTCTTGGTTTTATTACTTTAGCTCTCAATATTTCGCCAACCTTCCATTTAGAAAGTTTTTCTTCATCAGTTGGTAAACTTGGAGCCAAATAGTTGTTTTGTATTTTTATTAAATCTATTTCAGCCATTCTCTCGCCTTAAATAACAGCCAGACGTGATTACCACATCACCACTATATATTAATCTCACCTCACGCCTGGCTATTGAGGGAACTATTTATTTTGATTCACCTGCGTTGATGCATTCTTTTGGTCTATATGAAATTGTGTTAAATTCTTCCATTTCAAAAAATTCCATTTCAACAAAACAATCTTCATAACTCATGGACTCTGAAAACAAATTTGATACATGCCTAATACCTAAGAATCTACCAAATATTTCAAGTACTGTTGTTGATATTTCATACCAGCGATGTGTGTCTATATTAAGACCATGCGCTACTTCTTTGTAATTAGCGAAGTATGTATCCCATATATTTTCTGGTATATTTTCTTCCCAACAATTCTTTTGAATACTATCTATTTCTTTTAGTTTAGCTAATAATTCATCAAACTTATTCATTTCACTTCTCCTCAGATAGATGTTCGATTAGTTCTTTGTTTTCATAGATGTTGCCGATTATTTCAACACCAACTTGATTTATTCTATTACTCAAATAATATAAATCATTTATTTCAAATTTAACAATATTTATTCTTTTAACCCTTATCTGTTTTCCATTCTTAGCTTCAAATCCGAACCATTGATAAATATCACCTTCATAAATCTCTTTGTCGTTCTTGTCATGTAAGCCTGTGAATTGCATTATCTCAATTTGATCGCTCTCATAACCAGAAAATCCTATTTCAAATACAAATGGTGCATATTCTCGTTTCATCCAACAATAATCAGAATTATCACGTTTTGTGTAGTACATTTCTTCGTATTCTTTACTCCACGCTCTAAATTTAATTTCCCTCATTACTTCTCCTCAATAATAGATTGTTTTTTAGATGTGAATTGTTTAGCTTTGTTCAACCAATAACCTGGAAACGCAAATATCATGCGTATAAATACCTTATTTGCAACAATTTGATGATACTCTGTTGATGTCTTGATGTCTGCAATTTCAAACTTTTTCATATACCAATACATATAGTTAGAGTATGAAATAATCCAAAAGCAATACCAAATAGCAGCTACTTTGATTATGGCTGAAACATTTGATTTATAAAAACAAAATGAAGCAAATAATAGAATAATATGTCCCAATAATGTTTTTTGTCTCAACGTCATTTCGATTCCCCTGCGTTTATGTATTCAACAAACTCCTTATTATCCTCAAAGAATTTGTCCACACATTGCTCAAAAAACTCACTCATTCCAATTTTTTTATAATTGCATAAGAGCCTTAATTTAAAGAGTTTGCTTCTTGGTAATTTGCAAGAAGCTTGTTGTCTTATTTCATTTTCCATAACAACCTCAATATAAGAATTATTTTCATTAATTGCAAGTAAAAAAGTAAAATTTCACTTGACATTGTCATTTTATTTTGTTAAAATAGGAGCGAACATCTTTATGAACACTTCACACCTAATTAAAAACATTCGCCCCTTCCTGCTGTCAGGACAGCAATAACAAATCCTGATCCACACATGCAGTTCGTGTATTAGAACCGCTCCTTGCGAACTGGTATAATGTTCGCACTTCCAGTATAGAATACAGAGATATTGCCGATCTATCGAAAAAACGAGTCTGGTGATCATTGGAGACAACTGGAGACATTTGAGTTTTTTCGATCTGGTATAAGCTGACCGCTCAAGCCTACACGTGAGTTAAAGTTTTCCAGCCTTTTTGCTCCTGGCTGGTTTCCGCTTTCTCAACTCAGCACTTCCGTGAGTATAAAATTAATTATTCCATTTAACAGAACAAACATTAAAACATTGTCCTTTTCCTAACGGTGGCGTTAAAATATCGCCTTTCCAGTCAAAACACTTCAATTCATTATCTATGATAATATATGACATAACAGCAAATGCAGAAAACGTTTCGTTTCCATATACATTTTTGGCTATCGTTGGAGAAGGCATATTTTTATTGACAATCTCAACAAATTCATCATCTGAAATTGTTTTTTCATCTGTTACAATTTTATCAGGTTCTTTTTTGAGATGATTTTCTATTATTGTTTTTGTTTCTTTTGTCATTTTTCACCTTCCGTGAGTATAAAGTTAATAACTCTGCTTGTATAAGACATTATTTTGAACTTGCACTTGTTTCTCGAATGCTTTCATAGCAAGCAATATCGACACTACTACTATGATAGCTACAAGAACGTGTTTTAGTGAGTTAATCATTTTCAGACTGACTTTCTTTTACAAACTCGACACCACATGCGAACTGAATAGCAGTCTCTAAGTGTTCAATTTCAATGTGTTTTCCAACTAATGCTTCACATTTCTTGACAGTAACTCCATCGCTATCATCCATTTCTGGAAAAGAATTGTCAGAAAATAAATCGAGTAATTTTATTTTATGATCTTCATCTTTGCATTTGTGATAATGCAAGTATGGATTATATTCAAGTATCTCGTATTTCATTTCACAATCCCCTCAGTTTAATCAGAATGGTAAATCTGGTTCTGACGGTTCAGTACGATCTAATTCGTCTCTACTTTCTAGTTCATTCGATTCAGCCAAGTCAATATGTTCAACTTTATGGAGCATATCTGCCCTGATAAATCGAAACAGTTGATTCTTACCATCTTTTTCATAAGAACGTGACTTGTTTTTGCCTTCAACATAAACTCCATCACCTGTTTTCAATCGCCCAGCCAATTTCGCCCATATTCCCCAACATTCAACATAATGCCAGTCAGTCACTTTCTTTTCTTTGATTGTTTCATTGGTAGCAATGGAAAAACTTGCAAAATCATTGTCTTTGATCTTTTTTGTCTGCGGATCAGCACCAAGATGTCCAGCTATTTGTACTCTATTTAGATTTGGCATTATTTTTCATCCCCTAATTTCAACTTCTCTTGTTCAACTTCTGCTTTTAAAATTTGATTTCTCAATTTGACTGTTAGCGCCGAAAGTTCCTGTTCATTCGATGGATCAAAACCACCTTGAATTTCCGACTTTAATTGGTTAATAGTTTTTGACCCAAGTTCTAAATCCTGCAAATCTCTGGACTTGACTGACTCCCAACTACGAGTCTCAAATAATGAATTGATAATACAAAGCTTTAATTGCTTATGTTCGCCACTGGATTTAGGAAATATAGAAACAAGTCCATTCTCAATGTTTTCAAGAGCTATTTTTACACGCTTTGCTCGTTCAGCAAAATCTTTCTCAGAGCCATTAAATAAGGCTTCACTGGTATCTTGATTAAATCCGATATGCTCTCCGCCCAAATTCAAACGCATAATGTGAGGTTTGAAAAAGTTGAATGTTGGATTTTCATCGACTATCTTCTTGTAATCAAGATCACCATTCTTTCGATATGTCAAAAACTGCTTTTCTTCTCCATCAAGGATACCAAAACGATCCTTCACAACTGTCGCCTGTCGAAAATATTTAGCTGATGGATTTTCTTTATCATAGACACGCTCAAATTGCACCTGGAGAGATGGTTCAAAACTTGATTCTGTTTCAGAACGTACACCCACACCAGTTTGAATTGTTTTCGTATATTCTTCATTGTTGAAACCCTGTTCTGTCACTTCATCAAATAAGTTTTTAGCCCTGGCACACCAAATGATATGCAATGGCATATTGACGTAAGGATCGCTAAAATGTGTTGACCAGGTCTCTTTAATTGGTTGCCAATCTTGAATTGAAATGAACCAGCCACCTTTTTTCTTTTTCCTTCGATATGCTTTCGTAAGTTCCTTGTAAGCATGTGTTAGCGAGTCAATAATGAGAATGTCACATTTTTGTGACGCTTCTTTCATTGTGTCAGAAAGCGATTTAAGTGAACGTGACTTTTCTCTCAATAGTTTAATTCCTGCATAATCAAAAAAATGTTTTGTGAAATCACTCCCTGTTTCAGAATCCCAAAAAGCAATCGGTTTTTGAGATTTGATTAGTCGATGCAATCCTATTGCTGTCAAAACAGCCGATGTTGTTTTCCCAGAAGCCTCGAATCCAAAGTATCCAGCTTTTAGAAAACATGCTTCATTTTTAAGTTCAACTAAGCTCATTGCTATTCTCCTTATGCAGCCAATCTATCCATTATTTCAAGATCGCTACGTTTTTCTGATTTATCAATATACTTGAATTCTACATTATCAATTACTTTGTTTTCAACAAGCAACTCACAAAGCTTGCCAATAGCTTCGTATTTTGTTTTTCCTATTTCAAAATACTCATCATCTTCAAAAAGATATGCTAAATATTTTTCACCGAATTTTAGATATGCTATTGTGTGCATCTGTTCTCCGTTTTAATGTTAGTGGCTCAGTCTGGATTCGATACCAGGACATCCTGAATGCACCTTTCGGTTACCGTTTTCAGATAACATAGTTTTTTAATGTCGTCACTATCGACATGGTTATCCTATCAGGATTACATTTTAGCGTCTCGTGCTTCCGCCACTGTGCTACCAAATCAAAGCCGTATCTACACGTCCTCGCTTATTAGGTGATTTAGTTAGAATAGCTGGCATCCGTCCATGAGTATTTCTGACCTAAAACATGAATAACTATAATCTAAATCAATTTACCGCTACACGGCTTTGCTTTTACTTTGCTTTTAATTGATTTTAATTTTAAAATTGTATTTTTTTTTAATTTGTTTTAGTTTTTCAATAGCCTTAAAGCTTGCAGGTGACAAGCCTGCTTCGGCTGTCAATCACCTATTGCTATGAATTCTTTGTCAAAACAAGGAGCAATCTACATTTATATCAATTGTCCTTACAAATTAGAAAATTTGATAATTTCATGTCGCTTGATCTGCACATTCAATGCGTGCATTTGACGACTTTTTTCTTTGGTCTTATTCTGAACAATATCTTCATGCAAGTCAGATCGTATTTGATATAATTCGCTTAATTCAGGTTCTTGTGGGTGTATGTTCATTTTGACTTCTCCTCAACAATAATTTCTTTCTTTTCCAAACCTAAATAATACGTCCAGCTTGCGATGATAGCTGCTATTTCCTTTGTCTTGACTACTATTGACTTTGGTAATGACCAAATCCATGTGTCAATCTGCTTGTGTTCTGGAATTGATTTAATAGTTTCCATAGTTCCCCCTTATGTCCAGTCAAACCAATATGGTCTTTTAACTACTTCTTCTTTAACTTTCTTGAATTTTTTCTTTTTCTTCTTCACGTTGACCCCCGATTCGTTTTTCTCGTTCATCAAGCATCATTTTGGCGTAGTACCATCGCCATTGAAAATAGCGAGCCATTTGATTGTTGTTTTGCCAAATAGCTAAATCTGTGTAATAATCTTCCATTAAATCCTGAAATTTACGCTCAATAGTACCCTTATCAAAATCAAAACAAGGGTCTCTATACCAATCTGATATAGTTTTGTGTAATCCATCTTTATCAGACGGATCGTGTTTTTTTGCAAAATCATAGGTAGTTGTAGGTACTTTCGGCTTTGAATCGTGCAATGGTTCAGGATCGAACCATGCAGGTATTTCGTTTGGTGCCTGACCTGCAAAAAAGTCAAGCAAATCTCGCTTCTGTGCAGGTCTAATAAATTGATTGATGTATTCTTTTACTTCTACTGATGTCATTTTTCTATCTCCCTAATAACCTTACATTCCTTAACTCTGAATTTCGTATGTTCTAATGGAATACAGATTCCCTTAAAAAATGGTATTTCAACCTCAATTACCTTATCACCCCATTGTTTAGCCAATTCGATTGTTGGTGAAACATTAATACCATGCCCACAGTCAGTGAAAATATCATAATTGAGATAGTCAGTCTTAATTATTTTTCCTATTTCATATTTTATCTTATTGTCTTGCATTGGAGATTCCAATGCATTCGTCACTCCCTTATAAGCAATTATGCTATTTCCTCTCTTTTTGATCTTATATTTTTTGATAAATGAATCAAAGCTTAAATGAGTTAAGTGTGGAATATTTTGCAAATCAGCGCCTCGCAAATCAGCGCCTCGCAAATCAGCGCCTCGCAAATAAGCGCCTCGCAAATAAGCGTCTTGCAAATCAGCGCCTTGCAAATCAGCGCCGTGCAAATCAGCGCCTCGCAAATTAGCGCCGTGCAAATCAGCGCCTTGCAAATTAGCGCCTCGCAAATAAGCGCCTCGCAAATCAGCGCCTCGCAAATTAGCGCCTCGCAAATCAGCGCCTCGCAAATAAGCGCCGTGCAAATCAGCGCCTTGCAAATCAGCGCCTTGCAAATCAGCGCCTCGCAAATCAGCGCCTCGCAAATTAGCGCCTCGCAAATCAGCGCCTTGCAAATTAGCGCCTCGCAAATAAGCGCCTTGCAAATCAGCGTCTTGCAAATCAGCGTCTTGCAAATCAGCGCCTCGCAAATCAGCGTCTTGCAAATCAGCGCCGTGCAAATCAGCGCCTCGCAAATCAGCGCCTCGCAAATTAGCGCCTCGCAAATCAGCGCCTTGCAAATTAGCGCCTCGCAAATAAGCGCCGTGCAAATCAGCGCCTTGCAAATCAGCGTCTTGCAAATCAGCGCCTCGCAAATAAGCGCCGTGCAAATCAGCGCCTCGCAAATCAGCGCCTTGCAAATTAGCGCCTCGCAAATAAGCGTCTTGCAAATAAGCGCCTTGCAAATCAGCGCCGTGCAAATCAGCGTCTTGTTTAATAGCTGCTTCTACTGCCAATTTAATATTCTTTGTTTTAACAGAAAATAAAATATTTCCTGTGAATCTATTTTTTATTTCTATTTTCACTTTTCAATCTCCTTCTTTTCAGGTAACCAGTGATTATTCTGCTCAAGAAAATTATCTATAAGACTCTCATAAGCATCTTGCAAATTCTTATGTTGCAATGAGCAAATTGCTTTGAATAAAGCATGTTTTTGTTGATTAAGCCTTACTGTTAAGGTAACTGTTTTCATCTTTAGTCCTTTGTTTTATTTTTAATGCTGAAACAAGATAATAATTTTATTATTAAATGTCAACAGATATTTTACTTTTTTTAGTTCACCATAATACATTATATTTATTAGCACTTACAAAAACACTCCAAATATTAATTTTCTATGCATGTTTTTGCATAGTTAAATATTGAACTTAGCTCACTTTTTTAGAAAATTCATTTTTTTTCAGTTTATTGCACTTTTTTCTTGACAATTTATATAAAATTCTGTATATTGCTTTGTACAAGACAAAAATTTTATACTATAAGGAAGAATTAATATGAATACAGAAATGACTGTCAAAGAAGCAGCAGAATATTTGGATATGCACTATTCTGAGCTTATTATATTAATCAGAAACTTTGCTATCCCAAGTACTAAGTTTGGCAATCAATACAAAGTTAAACAATCTGATTTAGATGAATGGAAAGCAAAGAAGGATAATAACAATGTCACAGCCAGGAGCACCTCATAAAATTGGATTGATTTACTTTTCACACGATACTAATATGTCAAGCGATCCAAGAATAGAATATTTAGAAGCTGAAACAGGTCTCGAAGGTTATGCAATTTACAATAAACTACTTGAGAAAATATATCAAGACAAAGGTTATTATATCAAGTTCGATCAAAAACGACAGAAATTATTATCCAATAAAATTAATATTGAACTTGACAAATTAGTCACCATTGCAAATGTATGTTTGCAAGAAGGTCTGTTTCACAAAGAACTATATGACAATTATAGTATACTAACTTCTGAAAGTATTCAGAGAAGATATTTGCGAATCACAGAACGCAGAAAAGAGATACCAATAATTAGAGAATTTTTTCTTGTAAACAATAATTCAATAAATGATAACATTAATTTTATTAATGTAGACAACAATTCAATTAATGTCGACATTATTTGAATTAATGTTGTGAAAGAAAAGGAAAGAAAAGAAAAGAGAATTAAAATTTTTCTGGTACAAACATGAATAATAGCATTTTTACTACATTATTAGTATATATTGTAAAGAGTTTAAAATTTCAAAGTAGTTTTTCATTATCAAGTTTGTAATGATTACAATTACTAACTACAAACATAGTTGAGGAGAATAGAAATGGACGTTGATCTTAATGAATTAATACAATACAGACTAAGAAATTTTGCTGTAAAAATAGAAGATACTCATGGCGGATCATTATATCCAAAAGGCGAAGAAATGTGTCTATCAATTACACAAAATGGCTTTCAGTGGCAGTCGATCGCATTGACAAAAGATGAAGCTCGGCAAGTTATTAAAAAATTAGAGGAGTGGTTAAATGATTCACAAACAGGAGAATAGAAATGAAATTCACAAAACACGTTGAGTTTGAAATGCATGAAGTAACTTGCAAACCTGGTGAAACATTCACAGTTTGGCTTGATAAAGAACCATTTGAATTCAAAAGAGATGCTGTTCAAATAGAACTAAGAGTAACACCAGATCAAAAACTGGAAATATTTTGTAATACTGAAATAAAAATAAAACCATTTTCAGAATGGAAAGCAATTGAAATTGAGGAATAGAAATGAAAGAATGTAAAATAAATTTATATTATACAAGGTAATAATGGAAAAACATAAATTAGCAAGATTGAAAAGTGCAATATCATTTGAACAATTATTGCTTCATTTCAACATAACAAGTTTTAATACAAACAAAAAAAGATCAAAATGTCCAATACATTTAGGTGAAAATCCAAATTCATTTAGTTGGAATAATAACACATTCAGATGCTTTAGTTGTTTAGAGTCTGGCGATAAACTAAAATTGGTACAACTTGTTAACAACTGCTCATTCCAGGAAGCAATAAAATATCTTTGTGATCTAACTGGAACTCCATACGATCCTGGAAAAGAAAAGAAACAAGATTACAGCAAGTACAACGAAGCTATTTTTCCAACTCACTTTTTACAAGCGCAATGGAGAGAACAGCTATCAGACTATTTTGGTTATGAAAAAAAAATAAAAGCAGTCGTGAAAGCAATTGACGAAATAAGCGATATATGCAGAAAACAAAACAATGAGGACATTGAGTTTATTCTGTATAAGCTCGATAACCAACTCAATGATCTTGTTTATGAAAGGAGAAGCAATGTATAAACCATGTCCATTCTGTGGAAGTGCAGATATTGGTTTAATTGAGGAAGTCACAGTGGGTGATCGTATAATGAAAGATATTATACATTGCTATACTTGTGGTGCAGCTATTTTAACTTGTTGTGGTAGTGGTGAATTAATATCACGGTGGAATAAAAGACCAAAAATGTCAGAGCAAGAAAGACAAAATCAAATCATTTGCGACTATTATGATCTATTAGAAGAAAAATAAAAAAGTACTTGCAATTTTCAGTTATTATTACTATCTTTATTTTGTGCTTGAGAAAAAATAAATAAAAATGTCACATGAAAGCCTGTTTTGATCGGGGCTTGAGGGCAGGGTTATGTGACATTACCCTTCAAGCACACCCACAAGTCTCGATCCAAATAGGCTTTTTTTATTAAGGAATATGGAAAATGCCAACAAAAGAGTCAATAATGGATGCGTATTTATTTTTACGAGAAAACAACAACACAATTCCTGATGAAACTTTAGAATTTATGAAAATTAATTCATTAAAAGCATTGAAAGCTTTAGCAATGGAACAAAACTATAATGCTGAACGAAAAGAAATTATCAATTATCTTAATGAAAAAACTAACTCAAAATTCAGACATAATTCAAATAATGTCAAGAAACACTTAGTTGCAAGATTCAATGAAAAGTTCACTGTTGAAGATTGCAAAGAAGTTATCGACAAGAAAGTAGCTGATTGGTCTAACACTGAATATGAAAAGTTTCTACGTCCAGAAACGCTATTTGGTAACAAATTTGAATCTTATCTGAATCAGAAATCACAGAAAAAACAAACCAAGCTCGAAAGAGACTTGGATAATATAGATCAGTTGTATGCATAATGCTTAAATAAGCTGCTGGCTGGCGGTATCGGTTAAGCGTCTTCAAGGTCAGCCGATGCAGGCGACCTAATAAGCGCGTGCCTGCGGGCTGCCAGTCAGCTTAATTAACATGTTATGCAAAAAAAGAGATTGGAGAAAAAATGAGTTGTTGGTCTAAAAAACAATTAGAAAATATGCTTGAAAATGTGGTTAACGAGCTTGATTTGTCTGAATCTGCCATTGAAAAACACGGGCCACTCGGAACACCACCTGCTGAACTGGTAAGATTGGTGCTTAATGAAAAAGATAGAATTATTAGAAATCTAAAAGCTGATTTAAAACACATTGAAGCATAACGCACCGCAAATAAGCTGCTGGATTATGCGGACAAAGTCCCACAGAACACCGTAGCCTACAAAGTGGGATGGAGGTAGGTTATTCATCTCCCTTAATCCAGTCAGCTTAATTTGCGTTGTTATATTTTTGGGGAAAATATTGGAGTATTAA
>Ga0180437_10003949_pt1 | contig 21541 bp, 37 predicted proteins | sample SS_ome_4_FD_132410 | JGI IMG/M metagenome (GOLD analysis project Ga0180437, IMG submission 132410) | Hypersaline lake sediment archaeal communities from the Salton Sea, California, USA - SS_3_D_1 metaG | ecosystem: Environmental > Aquatic > Non-marine Saline and Alkaline > Hypersaline >...
GCAAACAGTGTTGATTCAGTCACGCGAATATCTACCAGTTGTCCATCACTCGCGTCGCGGAAACCCACGAATAGCCAATATGTGTTCGTGTGATAGACAAAAAACTCTATCGTGAAATTCTCCGATTGCTCTTCAAAGTGGATTAATTGTCCTGCGTATGTCGCTGGGTCTGTTGTTGTTACAGATTTGAATAACTCTACGACATCGTTATGCCCACTTTGCAACGAAATAATACGAACGCCAGCATTTGGCGCGTTATTTTCGTATTTCTCGAATGGGGAAACATTCAAATCGGAATCTATGAATCCTCTGAAATTGTGTGTCGCGTACCTGTGCGTACCTGTGGTTGGAATTGTTTTCGAGTTTAAAATTTGGGAAGTTATATTTTTCCCATTCCAGAGTACACTATTCGTCATTATGTTATCTCCAATATGTCGTTCGAAGGATTGAATATAACCACATCTGCACTAATCGCACACGCAACCGACTGAATTAGATCCCCAACACCACTCGGTGCCGTTTCGGTCATCAATCCATCCGTTTCTGACAAATATAATGCTGCTCCAGGCGTCCACGACCAACTGTCGTCTCGAACGACACCGTAAATTAAAAATTCACCACTCGTGTCGGCAGATATGGCTGCTGTTGCCATTGCAATTGTCGGGTGTTTCTCCGTCGAGTCCGCATTGGCCTTGTATGCTTTCCCGTCAGTCGAGTCAATATACACACAATCGAACTGGGTTAATGTTTCGCCTGCTGTTACTGTTATCTTGAATCCGTTGGCCTCGTGGTCTCCAGACGGTGTTAGATCTGACGAGACACCACCAGACTGTGCTGCATTTTTCCATTTTTGCGACGATAGTTCGTACACCAGAACTTCTCCATCGTTAAGACTGGCAATTTCCACATCGTCCAAATCGTTTAGAATACTCGCACCACCGGCATTTGAGATGTCTATATAAACATCTAATTCAGCATCGTAGCGATATAATGTCTCATCTGTTGTGAGCCAGTAGAGTGTGTCCTTGTTTTGTGGCGTCGAAGGAAGCGAATCCACGACCTCGTATCGTGCTACCTTTGCGAGGAGTTGTCCCTTGACCTTCTGTATGTCAGTAAATATTGTCGTTTTGGCCACCTTATGGAATGTTTTCTATTGTGCGTGATATATTTGTGACACGATCACTTGTATCGTATGTAAATGCTTCTCTCACTCTCTTGGAAATACTGAGCAACGAGTTCCATCTTGCCGATGTGTACAATATATAATCAATTTTTTCGGTTGTGCCAACATATGCGAAATCGGTTGAAACATCACCTGCTTCCATGATAGCAGTTTCAAGATCTTGTGGTAGAGTCCAAGTTCTTCCATGTTTGTCCACACTAATGTCGGCAACTGCCTCATTTGCATATGGTGTTGATTTCTGAGCATCGTCCTCGCACTTGGCGACATCAACTTCGCCAATGGTAATCCCACCACTGATCGTGGCAGTTGTCTTTAGTGCGACTTCTCCGCCACCAAGATCCTCACCACTCACTTCTGCGTGGCCAGTTCCTACCTTTGCTATTAAATAAGACATATTTTTTACCTCGTTATTATTTTTCTATTGTTTGTAGTCCTCCAAACTATTCGATCATTAATTGGTTGATCGAAAACCAATAAAAGAAAAAATTTTTGAAATTTAAGTGTAGTTCCCAGTAATTTGCATGCCCCATACCTTTGCCCCAACACTTGATCCCGATGGAGGTTCCCATCTTGTATAAAAGGTGTCATTACCTCCGGTCGAAGCAAGTGTACCTCCAACCTCAGGACTATGACTTGCTCCACTACCAACGGCAATAGATTCGTAATCGTCCCATGGTGATGTAACTGTACTAAATGTTGTGGCATCGTATGTTTCGTCTGCAGTTCCGACCTGCGCATCTGATCCGAAACCATTCGCAATACTAAAAGCAACACAATCTACAACACAATCTTGTAGTGGTGTATCACCAACATTACGAACATATACAGTTTCGACAGCAGACACGGATTGGGCTTGCACAGTACCAAAATCTATACCAGCAGACTCTGAGTAGAGAGTCCCCGATGCATTCGTGTCTCGAAATTCAATTTCTGGCGGCATTCATTTATCCTCCTTATTCACCTATGATCACATTTTCTTTAATTAATATTTCAGTGTTGCAGTTTCCACATTTCCGATGTACTAATCTCTCATTATGTTTCCTAACAGGAATCAAGTCGAAATGGTTGCGTACAAGTGGTTGTTCGCAACAAGGCTCGTCCACCATTTCGATCCTGACTTTAACAGGAAGTGGATCCTTGCAAAATGCACACACATTATTCGATTTGAGTGTTCTTGGTTGACTCAAATCGAGATCGAGAGATATCTGAAAGAATCGTTTGAATGTTTTTTCTTCTCCATCTCCATTACAGAGAGGACAGAGCACTTCTATGTCTATTCTTGTCATTTTTTAATCTCCTTTCAGAAAAAGTCTATATCCGCACCCCTTATTCCAAAATGTTTGTCAAAGTGAGCATCGAAGTCCCGATTTGAGACTTGGGCTGTTAGATTGTTTTCGTTGCTCTCTTCTTCACCCTGCAAATATTTGATGAAATCGTCGAGTAATTTCTTGGCTGTTGTCATTTTGTTATTGTAAACTGTCCGCCAGTCTGGTTGTCCAGCAGACAGTCCTCCTGCACTTCGTGTTGTGAACGATTCGGGATAATTAGTTTGTGATCGTTCACCACTTGATCCGAAGACTCGTTGTGTGCATTCAGCGGAGGCATAGTACATTGTTGCATTAAACAAATCTTCGAATATTTCGCCTTGTTGTATCCTATTTTGTACAGATGTCCATAGTTCTACTCGTTTCAGTGCACCGATAGCCCAATATTCCGCATTCCTGATTCTCTCGTAAACAGTTAGATTCGGAAGATCTTCTTCTGTAATTCCCGCATCGTCACGAACACGAGAAATAGGAGTAAAAAGAGGAATATAGGATGGTGTGGAAATAGATATCGCCTCTCTAAGGCAAGTCGTTTGTGTATTTGAGTATAGATACATGCGTGCGTCGTGTAACCACTGGTCTGATCGTTTTGAATGCTTGTATCTCGAGGGCACGTCGATCTGGGACTGGGAATCTTCGCATGGTGAAAGGTTCGGCAACAGCAGTGAATCCAAGTGCTGGACCTCGTTTTAACACGATAGCAGTATTTTCCAACAGCGGAACGAGACTGTCGTCTTCTTCATCCGTCCATCGGAGCGCATCGGTACTAAAGATGTCCAAACCAGCAATTCGACCGATTGCACCATCAGCGAGCCACTGTTGGGAGTACGGACCAGCCTGATTCCACTCGTTCATCGTCAACGACCGTTCGAGTAGACCCTCGTCGTCAGAGTTGATGATCAGAGTGTCTGGTCGGACATGTCCAAATTTCCGAATAACAGCCTTTGCTCTCGAAATCGAATCTTGAGGTCGATTTGAATTATCACTCCAAGTCGAATCTGCATCGAGTTCGATAATTTGCTCGGTGTCGTATTTGCTCTCGTCGAGTAGAGTCTCGAAGGCCATGCTTTCCTGTTTCATTGCAATGACATCGGTCAAATCTTCGACAGCATCACGAATGATATCCCGATCGAGCCATTTCTGGGACTGCTCGGTAACAAGAGTACCTTCTCGTAGTTCGACACAACGAGTAACGATCTCCTTGTAAGTAATCCCACGAAGTGGAGTCGGATCTCCTTCGGCAACCTCTCTGGCAAGACCACCAATATCTCCGTATTCACGATAAACAAACTCCTTGTTTGGCACAGTCCGCTCGGGCAAGATGTTGTTCATTATCATCAAGCCCTGCTCGCGTTTTAACGCGATCCCGAGTAAAACCTTCGGATGTAGAGCAGGATGGCCTGCATAGGTTTGTATCCCGTTGTTGAACTGTTCGGAGACTGCTTTACGCACTGCCTCTTCAAACTGGTGACTGTTAATCGTCGTTGGTGTGTATCCCCCGACTTTTCTACCTTTCACCTGTTCTTCGAACGCATATTGTGGAATTGAAAAATCTAATATTGACATTTTTATCATCCTCCTTAGAATCCTCGCAACACTACAATTGCAAGGCTGAAATTATCCTCGTCAACTCTTACAGCACCACCACTGATCGCTCTACCAACAATCATACTTGCATAATGACATTGACTTGTCAGTGGAGTATCGGAACTGGCAGGATCCACAAATGGAATGACATCCCCTGCTTGGTTACCAGCAGTATTCGAAAACTCTGGCACAACAAGATCTCCTGCATTCACTTCAACAGATCCCACAGGAAGATATAATTGTCCTGCGACACGCGAAGAAATTGGTTCACCATTTTTCGCTGGAGCCTCGGAAAAGCCTGCATACTTGCGAGCATATTGCTTATCAGTCGTGCTTGTCCCAAGGATCATATTTTTGACTTCTCTATCTCCCGATTGCATCAGCATGTTCATCGGTTGTCGTTCCGGTGCAGCAGGATACATATCTGCTGTATACGCACCATTTGGATCGATACCAATATTTTCGCCTGCTTTGTTACCGACAACCGTTGGAGCGAAGTCCTTGAACATCCCACCTGCAAAAGGTTGGCGAGATCGTCCTCTTAACACATTGTCTGGAAATTCTAATGGCATATTTCATTACACTCCATAGTATTTTTCAGCGAGTTGCTGTGGTGAACTCGTTCTGATCTCGTCCTCATATGTCGACGAGCCGACTTGTTTACCACTCATTTTGTGACCACCGACTCGAGCACCAGCCTTCGAAGATCTGGACTTAATCTCGAATCGTTTAATCGTGGCACGAATACTCCGGATTTGATCGTTGAGATCTCCCGGTTTTTTGTTTTCCAACTCGCGGACTCGTGATTGTATTTGTTTAGGATCGGTGAGACCTTCGAGTTGAGCCAACCGGATTCGCTGAGGAATGGTTGTGAGTTTTATGTTTTTCATCTCCAATTTCTCTGCCTGTTTCTTTTGCACATTCATCTCTTTTGTCACTTCTCTCAGAGCAGAGTTTGCCTTGGATAATTTGCTTTCCAAACTCTTCACAACCACTTCGTTCTCTACGACCTTCTTCTGGAGATCGGCCTTCTCTTTTTCCAATTGTTCAATCCGGGTCTCAAACATCTTTGTCGAGGCCTTTATCTGATTTGTAAATGCCTCGAACTGTTCAGCAGAGATCACAGACGAACCTGAATCGTTTGGCACGATTTTTTCCTCCATATATTTTATCGAAGCGATTGCCTCGTTCACATTCATTTGATTTTCTGCGAGAACACCCACCACTCTACACTCGTCGCATTTTGGATATGGTGTCGTACTGAGTTCGCGGAAAAATACACGAATTATCGTGTCCTCGTCTTCCGTGATTTTTATGTAACCAACACTGTGCCCGATCGGTTCGTCATTTTCGAGAGATTCGTTAATGAGCGCGATAGCCTCTTCTTGCTCTTCCGTTTCTCCCCAAATGACACAATCTGCCCACAATTTGACGAGAGGTTCTCCTTTCTCGTTTGTGGTTTTTTCGATTTCGTGTTTCTCGACCATTCCAAGTAAACTTTCTGGTTTGTCCTCGAGTTTATTGTGTCGCCACCTCAATTCTTTCCCTTCGAGATGGTGACCATACTTGAGAATTGCTTCGGCATCGAGATAATCCGATGTAAGCGCAAGAGTTCTAAATCTGAATGGTTTTGACTTCTCGGTACTCGAACTTTCCTGAAGCGAAATAACTTGGATTGGCAGTGTGTGCTGAAATTCGAAATGTTCGACGGTCAACATAGTGTGTATCCTCGTTAATTAAGGTTAAACGGATCCCATATATAGTTCAAATGGTTACAACCTCCTTTCCGATAAACAACAACAAAACACAAACAGCACACATTTTCTATCAGAAAAATCTAAAAACAAACTTATTAGAAATTTGCATATTTCATTTTCACAAAACAACACCAACAGGATTCCAAATATCGGAGATACATAAATTTAAGAAGTGTTATTAACAATTGTTATTAACATTTAACAAAAACAACGGTTGTGATAGGACATGTCAAGAAATGTAAAAAAGTTCACCACAGTCCTCTCGGAAAGAAAGATCGCCAGAGAGGTCGTGAGAAAACTCTGCAAGAATTCAAATTTGTTACACATAAATGTTCCCAAGGACTGGGTAGAACACTTCGAATTGGTTCACAAACAGGAAGTAACTCTAACATTAACAAAGGACGGATTCATCGTAAAGATAGGTGATAGAGACAAATGAGTAGAATACACCCAAGGATGGAAAAGATATGGAATGACATACTCTCCCGATTGAAACGACAAGTTTGTGTATCGATAAAAAACCCAAAAACATTCAAGAGCGAACACATAAAGGTAGAACAAGGTGCAGAGGAATTCACAAAGCAGTTCCTGATAGAACCGATCCTAAAGAACATAAATGTGGATTATTATCGCGAGGTCCACAGGGCAGACTACTACCTCCCACACAACAAGATAGTAATCGAAGCGAAGCCAATAGCCATAAATCTACACCGAGGGATCAACCTCGACCAACTCGCCAAATATGTCACATATCCCCAGTTTGTATCTGGCTTCCTAACTAATGGTTTAGAATGGATATATATGAAGAAAAATTCCGATAGAATAACATACATAGATGCACGATACGAATACGAAAAACTCGAACACTATCTGACCAGAACAGACGATCTCGACGAATATCACCCATTTATCATAAAACACAAAGTTCCTGTGAGGATAGAACTGATCAACAAAGTTCAAGAGAGGGCAGGAGAAATAGGAAGAAAAATAAGAAAAATAAGGGGGGACAGACGCACATATCCCAGATCCAAACTGCTAACAATAAAGGAGAACGAGTCAAAATGTATAGCAAGGTCTGTGTCAAGTAAATACGACGACGACGACACAAATATGTACCCATTCTTCAGGAAGATAGCCAGAATGACCATCGAGTTCTATATTCGTTACCCATTCCCAATTTGATTGATCCTTTCTATTTCCTCCGCAATTATCTTTTTTACAATTTTTCTATATCTCTTCACTGTGCTAACACTGATCCCCATCTCGTTAGCAATATGACCAACAAGATGCCCTTCCAAAATTCTCCTGAAGATCTTATCGCGTTTGTATTTTGGGATCGCATTATTCGGCATAATAGTTATCTCAAGAAGGTTAATGCAACAATAATTTGTTTTATTCTCTCTCCTATGTCAAATAAACTCTCTGCTTCGTCTCGATTTATGCTCTTTCCAGCCTCTTCCATTATGTCGTCGCTTGTATTAGAGAGACTATGAATCCAAGATCTTCTTTTCACATCTGGTATTTCCATTTCTTTGCTGGTCTTTCCCTTGCACTTCTCCATGGCCTGTTCGCGTGTCATCGAGTCGTCCTTTTTCATCTCTTCTTTGATACACGAGTCCGTGTCGTCCTCGTACATTTTACTCTTTTTTGTTGCACATTCTTCGACATTTTCTTTTTCTTCGTCGTCCTTTTCTTCTTCTTCTTCCTCTTTCTTCTTGTCGTCTTCGTTCAGGCGATCTGCTTCCTTCTGGAAAATGTCCAATTCACTAATACCCATTTTTATCTTCCTCCTTTTTTGTTTTCTTTATTATAGTTTGTGTTGGCACCGCTCTCCTCTTCGCAAAAAATGGGAGATCACTTTCCAACCTCTTGATTATGTCCTTTATCCAAATCATCCGTGCCAGGTTCAACAAAAATCCCAATATCACAAATGCTGCCACGAATGCCACCCAGTCGTCTCCCTTCCATGTTTCCCACGAAGGAATAAAATCGAGATGTCTGGTAGCCACCATAATTATTGCAGCAATACAAATTATCAGTGCAATAAATACGATAGTTATCGATATATTTATGTAAATCTTTTCTCGTTCGCTCAATTCTGTCATTCTATCTCCTCACGAAAGATCTCATATACGATTTGTTCGTCTGGTTCGAGACCAATCTGTTTCATATTCTCGAGTGTTCTCAATGCTTGGTCAATTTCATATTCGTCGAGGAAGTTCAACAATCTCTCTGCTATTTCTCTGGATGTGAGAACTTCACCTGGATCCATTATTCCATCCCTTATTTCCTTTGTTCCCATTCCTCCCATGAAATCTTGTAAGAACGATCTTGTCCCGGCCCAGTCGTACATTTCGTTTTTTCTATTTACTATTCTTTTCGTTTCGCTTTCTGTTATTTTCAAAAAATCTGTCATACATTTTATCTCCTATTTGTTTTTTCGTTATCATTTTAACACTCCCATCATCACTCCTTCAATAACTGCCACCACCAACGCAACCACATCCTCCGTCGATCTTATTTGTGCCTTCCTCAGATACGACCTCTGCGGCATTCGTATCACGATTTGAGTCGTATCCTTGCGCAGTGGTTTGTGATCCATCTCATCGAATTCCTTGGTCGGATCCTGCCTCTTTTCTTCCAAGAACATGGCAAGATAGAAATTGCGCATGCGCTGTGTCACTGTGAGTACAATAGTTCCACCAAACTCGTGGATTCGTGCATAGTCCAGGGCTGGTCCCATAAACACTCCAATTCTCCCTTCGTATCGTCCAGGCTCCTTTATAACATCAACGATCTGAATCGAATTGCGTAGCACACCAGTGTCTATGAGAATGGTGCGCTCGCCTCGTTTGGCACGAGCAGTGGCCTCTGCAATATCCGGCCATACCTGGAAGACTTCTCTGTTCACAGGATCGTAGACCTGTTCTGGTCCTTGTGTTCGAAAGATCTCTTGAATCCACCAGTGAATGCGACTCATTATCTTTCGATAGGCCAATTCCAGATAGTCTGGTAGTGCATCTACAATCTCCGGAATCCTATTTGTGTCGTTTATTATCACTGGCATGTTCATACATACATCCTAACAAACCTGAAATATTTTTTTGTTATTTCATTGTTTAAAAATGGTTCATTTCCACTTGACAGGTTATCCGAAAATCTTAAATAATCTTCGTCTTCTAACATTCCAGATTGATCGTCAAAATCGAAAAACAAATTTTCTATATCTGTGTTATATTTCGTGTTAAGATCTTTCACGATATCAATAATATGTCTTCCACTATTCATTTCTCTTTCCATGATCTCAACAAGTTCTGTTATTGACAAGTTCTGATTTGATTTAGACACAGAAACAACTCCACTCTTTTCTAATAAATCCAAAATTATATTTTTATCATTCATATTTTTTCAACTCTTCCATCTCGTTTTGCAATTTCTTGATCATTTCTCCCAGGACAATCTTGTGTGCCTCACACTTTCCCTGTTGTGTACACATATGTCTGAGATAGTTCAAATCTTCTAACGATGATCCTTGCACTCGCTTCAGGAATGCCAGTGCTCCCGAATCCTTCCCATCTTTTTTCTTGTCCTCCTTGGGTTTGGACTTTTCCTTCTTTTCCTTCGACTTGGTCTTCTCACTTTCTTGAATGATCAAATCGAGTAATCTGTTATCTTCTATCATTCAGACCACATCTCGTTTGCTATTTTCACTATTGTTCTCTTTCCACTCTTTCGACATCCACTCATTAGTTTTCGATATCCAATCTCTCCACACACAGCAATAACTACCTTGGCCTTCTGCACCCACGGATGTTCCTCCAACATGATGCTCAGAGCCTGTTTGTCTGTTATGTAATATCCCTTTCCTCGAGCCCACTTCTGGAAGTCTTCGAATTGTTGCGATTTGAGCATCCTGATCAACTCTTCCACATCGGCTTGTGTGATGTCACCTCGTTCTGTGAATCCGTGGAACTCGTCAAAGTCCTTGGTTGTCGCCGGTCTGAGAGTACACCGGCAATTCGGGTGTGGATCGGGTGGTTGTCTAATCAATCGTCCTTTGTGTATCATAAATGGTTCCCCAATTTTTACCACGTGCCCATTAAGTCCCCAACACACCTCGCATGTCCGTGTTGCCTTTCCAGTTCCTCCAGTTTGTTGTCGTTCCTCACTTGCCACCCACTGCCAATATTGTACACCATCGCTCTCCAATCGATTCCGCATACTACTATTGAATGCTCTAATCATCTCTGTCCGCACAATTCGTTCTGCTTGCCACTGCAGATTTCCTGTCAGTTTTGTTATTTCTTCCGATACTTCCTTCCGACTCTGACCACCAACCAAACCAGTTTCTATTGTCCGCTTCACATCACCAAGATATTTCTGTTGAAGACTGACAATCAAATCAGTAGATACATTTGTGAGAGTCTCTTGTATCATCGTGTCTTTTGGGGTTATCGCATACGGATCTCTCTCCGGAACAGGCACCTTGATTGCTTTCATTTCTTGCCCTGCTCGTTTATTTGCCCTGTCCCGAGCCAGATTCACGAAATCTCCCATCTGGGACTTCACAAACTCGTTGTCACTCAGAAGCATCAACTGGTCGAGTTTTTGCATTGCACTATCCTGTGGTGTTTGCAATTCTACCAATTTGAGTTCGAACTGATCACCACCAACCAGAGCCTTGTTAGTGAATAGATGAGAGATGTCCCCAAAAAGATTTTTCACCTGTTTGCCGAGATCTTTCATTATCTTGGTCATTGCTCTGGTCACATCGTTGCGCAGACCAGATGTCTTTGTGGGATCCTTCTCGATTGTGGGCTCCACTTCCTTGACATTCCACTTCTCGGGATCTGCCTTCTCGGTCAACATCTTTGTGCTCATCATGTCATCATCATAAATTTATCTCTTGCTTTACTCATCATATTCCAAGCCTCGTCCAGATATGCGACAATATCCGGATCCGAGGTATTAATTTGGTCAATATCCGTGAGGAGCGCATTCAATTTATTTATTGCCTCTCTTGGTTCTATTTCCATCTTGACCGATCTTAGTTTTGCTACGATGCTCTCTCTCATCTCTCGGACTTCCTCGTCGGTCAATTCGAGACCATATGCCTCTGCTCGTTCCCTAATCGGACAGGAAACCTCGACTGTTATTTCTCTTATGTCTACCATCACACAACACCTCTCTCTTGTTTTTCGTATCTTTTCTTTAAATAATCATCAACTATGTGTTCACAGTCCGAACAGAAATAAAACTTCCCAATTTCCCCAGTTTCGCTATTTTCCCACATAAGTGGTTCGTGGTGCTTGTATGGATCAAACAGGAACATTTTGTTGCATTCTGCACACTGTTGTTCTTCCATTACACATTCCTCCGGACACGGATGTTAGCATATTTTTCGTTTCCCGTTTCATTATAGAGATGACAATGAGCACACCACCGATGATGACCATCAATAATCGTATTATCGAGAGCCACATGGATTGGATCCATCTCCGTCCCATCTCGAATAAGGTCGAGGACTTTGACGAATCGGTCTCTGTCGTCGTCATTCTCTTCTTCTCCATTCATTATTTTCTCGATCTTCTCTGGTGTCACACCCCACGATGCTGGTTTCAAATCGAAAATGGATAAAACCACATCTTCGGTTGGGGAATATTCATTTACCAATTTTTCTAACAGATCGAGTGTTCTCGTCTATCTCACCTTTCTCATCTTTTTGCAGTGTGCAGATCCGAATGTATGCCCAAAACGACATTTTTCCTTGCGCTTTGGTGTGTGATGTTTGCACCCTTCACACGATTCTATAACAACCTCTTTTGGTTTTTTCTTGCACTTGTGTCTACTCAGATCCTTAAACATCTTTCCACAATGAGGACACCTGACCTTTTCCTTTTTCTTCTTTTCACTATCCATAATTTTTGTTGTTTCCAGGAGGTCGTCCCTGGTTTTCTTCGGTTGTTTTTCCTTCGGTATCATGTCGGATATATCCATATCTGCTTTTTGATTTTCCATAATTTTTACCTCTCTTCAATTCTTTTCATTTCTTTTAGATAAAGTTCTTCTTCTAAACTCTTCTTAATTTTTCGAGCCGAGTCCTTCAATATATCTTCTTCAAGAATATCGGCCCCACATTCGCGCATTGCGCGCATTATTAATTCGAGTGTCACACTCATTTTATATTTGCCCATTTTTGTTTTGTTGTTTCGCTAACAGGTTTTGGTGGCTCCTTCTTCACTACAACATGTTTTTTCGACTTGCACACATTTCCCATTTCTATTTTCATCTTCTCTCGGACTTGCTGTTCTATTTTTTTCATCCGTTCTTCTCCTGCAGATTTGTATTTCGACGAATATTTCAAGAGTGGATCTTTACTCGAATCGTATTCTTCCATCCCAATACACTGTTCCCCTGCCTTTGGTTTCCCCAATTTGTAAGGCTTGATCCCACTCACTTGCGCTGTATTCGAATCTACTTCTCGAATATTCGTTGATCCACCCTTACCACCACGCCCATTATTTCTGTTTCTCGATTCTCTTCGAGATCGTACTTCGTTTACAGGTTGACCTCGACTAATTTTCGGCATTGGTGCACGTGCCTCATTCTCATTCATTATTGTTTCCGATTCTGGTGGACAAGAATATGGCACAGCATCACCTTGACAGTTGAAACGAGCAATTGGTCCTGTTAGCGGTTCTGGGATAAAAAGTCCTCCATCTACTTCTTCCAAGTCGTCAAATTCTTCTAAAACTGATTGACCGTCGTTTCCCAAAATTCTTCTATTTTCGTTTTCCCACATTTTTAGAAAATCTTCACTCGTTTTATTTCACCTCGTGAATTGTTCTTCTTCCTCTTTCGTGTTTCACATTCTGGATCCGTTTTGTCATTGGATCGTCTTTTGGAGCATCTTCCAGTTCTCCATTATTCGATTTGATCTTTGCCATAAAATTCACCTCACTTTGTTTTGGGTTGTACAGGTTGTTTGGGCACTTTGGCACCTTTCTGCATCCCACTCACTATGTCTGCTATCATATCATCATCTGGGATAATTTCCTGAGGAGACAAGTCCATCACTTCCTCCTTGTTGTCACCATTCAGTTCTGCCTCGTCCTCTATCTCTTCGAGACCAGTCATTTGCTTCCGAAGCAGGTTCCGTGCTTCCACCTTGTCCTTCAATAATCCAGCCTGTGCAACTTTCAGGACATTATCGACATAGTCCTTCGTCGACTCGTCTGTGAGTTCTGTCCAATCGATCTCGAACATATTCTTCTCCTTGTCCAACTCGTCCTCACTGAACCCCTCCAGGATCAATACTTCGCGATAGAGTTTTTCCAGTACATAGGCAATTTTAGTGCGCATCCCTCTGACTATGCGGAGGAAATTTTCTGTGATACTTCTTGTTCCTGTCGAGAGGGCAGCACTACCAACATTCTGGAACAGGGAGATACTCCCACTTAGACCAAGCATGATTTCCTTGTTGAGAAACTCCAACATCGAGACCATGGCAGTCCCAGCATCGCGAGGCTGCTCCATTTGCATCCGCCAGTTGAACGGAACAGCCCACGCATCGAAATTTCGCCACATACTGGCTCTCTTGCTGGCATTCGCTAAAATCTTCTTGTAATTATCCACACTTGTTGGATGATGTAGTTCCGTTCCGACAGTGATAATTGGAACAGGTGTGCTAAATCGGTATGCGGACTTTCGCATAAAGATGATAATCCACTTCTTGTGAATCGCTATATCGAGCACACCCATCATGGGCGACTCGCGGAAGAGATTGAAGTACAAGACTTCGTCCTCCACCATCTGAGTGGTGTGGATCATCCCCTTCTCACCACGAATGACCTCGAAGTTCGGATCGATCATTGGCATCGGATCAAATGCCTTGTTCTCGAAGTCCTTCTTTTTCTTGGGGAGTTGTGCCCTCACAAAGGCATACTGTTTCCACTTCAACCAGCCTTCGAAGTCGTGTTGGAGCCTTCGCACGGTTCGCATATCAATTCTAAATAATTTTAATTTTTCGACATCACCTATCTTCACAATGCGCTTCAGGAACAGCGCATCTCCATGAATGATGTTATCGAAGACCAGATCTCGGATAATATCCACAATCATAGCAAATTTGTTGTAATCGTCCAGTATTTTCTTTATTTTCTCATTTCTCGTTACGATTTGAGGCCCATCCCCAACAATCGTCGCAAAGATACTCGTGGCCATTGCCCTGCAGGTTGGTTCGTGCCAAAAGGCCCATTCCAGATTCACAGGAGTCGGGGGGATGATCTGAGCCTGTAATTTCTTGATCCGCGGATCGAGACGCCAATACTCGTCTATGTAGCGGATGTCTCCCTCCTCGGCAATGGCCACATTGTCCTCCTTGTCCCTCTTCGGGAGTTTGTATTCCGATTTTGTTTGCATACTGTGTGATCCGACTTTCAGAGTGTAGGTCGGTGGTGCTTCCGCCACTGCTGTATCTCGAGCATAGACATCTTCCAAGTCGTAGTATCGAGGATCTAAATCGGGATCGAGACTAAAATCGAAATAGTCTGCGAACACACCTTCGTCGAGATCGTCAATTATGTTCCGTTTTTGTTTCGGATAGAACAGTGTATCGTGAAGTTTGCTGCTGCTCATCTAATCATCGTCCTTCCTTGCTGTTGCCATTCCACCCTCGCGTTTTAGTGCTTCTTCCACAATATTCGATTCTGGTATTGGCAAGTCCCAATAGGTGAGTATGTGTTTGCCCTTCAGGGCAGGATTGCCTTCTATTGTTTGGATTCCCTCGAACAAAGTGGTTTGTCGTTGGATAATGGGCTTCTTTGGTAGAGGACATTCTGTCCACCCGTGCCATCCTCTACTCTTTTGATGATTACACTTGTGACGTCGCGATCCAGGTAGTGTGTGAAGATAGGGACAGTTCCAACTCGGAAACACCCGACCGTCTTCTGTTTTCACTTTCCATTTTTTATATTCTTCGTTTTGTTCATTCTTTGCTCTTTTTTCTGTATATCTGAATTTTCCATCCTTCATCATACTAATTAACTCCTTCTCGATATCTCGTATCGTTTCTTTCTCTTTTGGGATCCCATGCACATTATCGTCGTCTGTCATTATTTAACATCTCCCAGATTATTCCCACCTTTCAGGACACCATCCGCTTCGATGACGTCCTTGTTCTTGGTGCCGTGATAAATCCAGGTGAGACCCTCGGGAATGTTCGGAAGAAACTCTTCCCCCTCCCCTGGGTTCAACCATTGATGTGTAATTTGATTAAGGTTAATGTCGCCCTCTTTGCGATATTCCACCCCATCCACGAGTTTCCACTCGCTCAAATCGACTGCTATGGCAAGTACATCTTCCCCATACTGTCGTGCCTCGCCTATACTTCCCGAACAACACACAGTCGGCTTGCTAAATTCACCATCGTCCGCAAACATCGGATCCTGATTTTGGATTTGTCTTGCTTCCGTCCATGTTTTATCTGAAAACACAAATGCGACAAAGTCCCTGTAGTCGTCTGCAGACATCACGATGTCCCTGAGTGGATGTGTGTCAACTCCCTTCACATAATTCAGATAAAACTCCGCCTGCATCGCCCTGCGCATTGGAACCATCTTGTCGAAATCTTTTTGTGTGAGTGTGACCACGTCCTGATTTTGGATGCGCTCGATTTCTTGTTGCATTAGTTCCAGTTCTCTCGTGACATATTCCATGTTCGTGATCACATCCCGAAGTCGCGATACGAGTCCGTCGATTGACGATTCTCTTATTTCCCAGAATTGTCCACCACCATGTGTTTTCTTCAGGACAAAATCTCCTGCTTGTGTTCCAAACACTGCTCTAAATCCTGCCACTCTCACGCAACCTCCGTAATGTTTGTTCTCTTTCCTCGTCGAATCGTCTTTGTATGTTTATCAACTCGTTCAAATTATTTCTGAGATCATTCAATACCACATCCAGATCTCTCGATTCTGTTATGAATCCTGTGAAATGTCCAGGGAATGGAGTATTCCCATAAGTCCACATCTTGTAGACTCCATCCCTTGTCCTCTTCATTTCTATTCTTAGTGGACTAATACAACCACGCCTCCTCTGCAACCATTTCGACCTCGACTGGTGTTGCTCCGCCCATAAATCCAAATAGTCCCAATTGAAAGGCATCACATCCGTGGTCGTCTGTTTTCACAATCTTTCCGCTGTCGTTCCTGTGATAATTTCGCAATTGTCGGATCAGTACATCAAATCCTTTTGGTATTTCCTTCCAGATCGGTTTTGCCAGCCCAAGTGTGATAGCAAAATCGCGAGAAGGTAGTGTCACCAAATCTAATTCTAATTTTTCGACCGAGTTGCGTATCATCACTTCCTTGATACTTTGTTTTCTTTTCACTCGAGTCTTTGTGACGGGAACCACCATCTTTCCGAAGGCAATTCGATTCACATTCAATTCGTAGATATCCTCCAGGCGTTCGTTCTCGCTCTCGTGACTCGAATCGGCGAATATTTCGTTCACATCAAAATAATGATACAATTGACTGATCCGTTGTAGTATCCACACGAACTTGCGACCTGTGTAGTACTCGCACCACAACACCTCGTACTTCTTCTTGATCACATTCTTCTGAATAATCACTACACACGTGTGATCACCCTTGCCCCAGTCCACTCCCAGATAACAGTAAAATCGGGAATCTCGTTGTGGTAATGTCGATGATCTGGCTCTGAGGATATCTTCCAGGTCGTACACAGCACCTGTAATCGACGAGAACTCGCCCAACATATCGGTCAGGAACTCGTCCTTCGACATTTGTCGTTTCTTGCGATCTATTTCGTCCTGATCCTTCCAGGGACAATCGTATGCCGTCCAATGATACTGATTTGACTGGAAGTCGGGATTCTCCCACAGATCGCGGAACAGCACCACACCAGCATCGTTCTGGGGTGTTGACGAAACCACCAGCAACATCGGTTTACGATCGCCAAGCATACCGAGAGAAGATTTGTAGATACTGGGCTTCACGAGAACAGCCTCGTCCACAATTAGACAATTGGGATGAGGGCCACGGACTTGGCGTTCACTGGCAGTGAGACACTTCAACCAACTCCCATTCAGAAAGATTGTGAACACACGAGTCGGTTCCTTGTAGAGCATATTCGATATTCGTGTACTCCCATAAATCCACTCGATACAATAATTGTACAAGATGAGCGACTGCTCGAAACTCCCACTCACAATACAGACCTGAAATCGCTCGAAACACACTACCAACCATGTGGCTAACATACTGAGCAAGAATGTTTTCCCGGCTCCTCTGCTGGCCTTGATGATGCTGTATGGGTGTTTAAATCGGACAAACGATCTCAGAAATTTTTTCTGTTTCGCGGTCAGGGTGTAAAACCCAAGTTCCCACTCCACAAACTTGACAGGATCTCGTCGATAGATCTTAATTTCCTCGTCGGTAATTCCTGTTTGTTCCAGGTCTAATTTGAGCGCACGATAGACAACATCCTCTAACTCGAACTCGTCGAGAGTTCCAGTGTCAAAGAAATGCTGGTAGGTGACTCCTCCACCTTCTATCGATACACTCATTCGCGGCTCATCTCTATACTATGTTCTTCTTCTTCTTCATTAGAATCCAAATGCCTTGTGGAATTTCCCTTGGAAAAACTCGTTTAGGATGTTATCCAGGACTTGTCCATTGGGAATTCTCGACAATATAGCATTCGAATCTGTCATTTCTCCCATCGTGACTGTTTCCATTGCACCATCATTTGGACTCGCATCTATCCAATCGTGTCCAGGAATAATATCCCCACATCTCTTATTACCAATGAATGTCGCTGCCTGTTCTGCTGCCATCATTTGTCCTTCATATCCAGTTGGAATAATGTATTCCTTATTCAGGCGCATGTCATTATCAAATCCCATTTCCTCCAAAAATCGAGTCAGATTGGGAAAGTCTTTAACTCTCATTCCTTGTTGTTGTACACTTCCGACCTTCCTGGAACTTGCCGAAGCAACCCCAGAGGCTTCCAAAATATCCGATACTATGTTCTTCTTTTTCATAATCTTCTCACATCACTAAATTCTGTGGAATATCCACCAGGTTCGATCATTCCACCAAGCAGTTCTTCCACATTGTCCCATCCACTGACCCTTCTCATTTCTGCTTCGTCTCCCACCCATTGGAACGAACCATCTGGGTATTTCCGAACGATCCTGATTGTTACTGGAAATCCCTGTGTAATATCCTCGTATCCTGCCGGTCTAAAAATCCCAGTCCAGGTCTGACCAACATCAATCCCAGAAAATTGTGCTTCTCTATTCACAGTCCCGACCTTCCTGGCACTCGCAGAAGCGACTCCAGAGGCTTCCAATATGTCCGAAATTACATTTTTCTTTTTCACATTCATCACCCCATTTCTACGATTGTTTCGCTGTTCATCCTACTGGCGATTTTGGCCAAGAAGACCACGATGAGGATCATACACAGAAAGTTCAGGATTCCCATCACACTCGAAACGAGCATGAACAACTCGTCGCCTTGAAATATCATCTTCTAATCACCATTTTCAGCATGTATTTCTCGAAATAGTAGATTCTGCTTCTCTGATGTCTCGTTGTATCCTCATTACTATATCTCTTTCTTCTTCCCAAGATCCAGGCCCTCCTTCATAATCTACATCTGACAAATAATCGAAATTGGGAATAATGTCCATCATTTCGAACGACAAACTCTGTTGTAATTCTACAAATTTGTATGACATTTCTATGAGATTGTCTTGACCTGTTTCTTCTACAAACAATATAAATTCGTCGTAGTCTTCTTCGAGGTCGTATCTATCCGCTCTATCAGACCACTTGTTTATTGCATTTATCCACCTGTTAGTCTCGTTTAACATATTTCCCAAGACACGCAACATTTGTGAAGATATGTCCCGTGGAATACACTCGTTTGTTAAACGAGCAATTTCTTTTTCCATTATTTTTAGTTCTTTCATCTTCTAATCCTCGTCGTATTTGTCGGCAGCAAACGGATCTCCAAGATTGTCCATGATCGCTGCCTTCACTTCTCCGTCGTTAAAAAACGACACATTGTTCTCGTAACCATACCGGGACAGATAATTACACAATTCTTTTATTTCGTCCTTGCTGTGTGTCTCGGCATACTTCTTCATCACTCTAATTCCATGCCAATCTAATTCCCCGTGCCACAATAGATCGTTAAAATCGGTGTACTGATTTTGGACACGAGAAATTTCGTTCTGTGCTATATTTAATTCGTTTTTGTTCATATTTCTTTCTCCTTCCATTAACCTTAAGGCGACAGGCACTTGCCTCTCTACATCAAGTATGGCGTCCGAACCACAATACGGACACGTCTTTGGAGGAACAACCGAAAACCAGTTCTCCCCACAATCCAAACATCTGTATTCTTTCATTTCCATTGTTTTACTTTCAAGCGACGAGTATTTATTATTTCGAAGCAGACTTGTTATTATTTCTTTAGCCTGTTCTATGTTGTCGAAATACTCCTCTGTCTCTATTTCTCCGAGTTCCTCGTTCCACAATACTACACTGGGATTGTCGACACCCCTCGATATAGAAATTTCCCATCCACCATCAAGAGGAATTATCCATCCTCCATATTCACTATAACTTCCTTTTTCTACTCGTCTCCCAAATTTGGAAGCAATATAATGCATCTGGTTACCAAACTCTTGTGTATCTATATAATCAAACTTGTCAAATTCCAACATTCTCATCTCTTTCTTTTTCGATTTTGGTGTTAACACACTCTGAACCACGCGCTTGCCTGTGCGCTTGTCAGTACAGAACACACCCTGTTTGCCAGGTTGGTTCTTCAGTGGGCCCTGTGCATACGATCCAGGTTTGCAGTGTTCGGGACTAATCTGCCGGTCCCGATAATAATTTTCTGTTTCGCGAGGTACTCCTCCCACCTCGTCCATCATAATCGTTAATACATCTATTTCGTTCTTATCCCCTTCCACCTTGCGCATGATCGTGGCACAGTAGGCACCCGGATCGTCCTTGTCGACATTCTTCCGCTCGCACTCCTTGAAGTTTTTGTATCCAGCAAATGGCATGTTCGAATCATACTCCGAATTGTCGTCTCAATCGTTTGGCTATATCCCCTACTCGTTCGAGAGTGTCAAAATTTTCTTTCATCCGGTCCGAGGGAGCCATACTGTACGAAGCAAGATTTTCAGCATCGAAAACTGCTCTTTGTGTCAATTTCCACAATTCGTTGAGTTCTCTTTGTTGATCCAACGATACACGAACGAGCGCATTCTGTGTTGCCGAGACAGTCCCCGTGGCTTCCAACATTTCTGTAACTATATTCTTTTCGACCACGAATCTTCACCTACAAAAATTTGTTAAACAAACTTTTCCAATTGGTCGGAATCTTTTCCACCAGTCTATCTAACAGATTTGATTTCATCCCATCGAGCACACGTGGTATGTTCTCGATGTCTTTCATCAATTCTTTTATTCTTTTCATTATGATGTCGTTTTGAATTATCTTCCGTGTGGTGTCCGAGACAGTCACACTGCTCTCCCTTGCGACTGATGTAGTCAAATTCATCTTTCTTCCTCCCTATTGGAATTTCCAGTAATTGTCTAACATTTTCCGGACATCGCTGGCACTGCTGTCTTCCCCAATCTTCAGATTCAAATCGGACTTGGCTTTGTCTTCTGCTTGCTCCTGCTTGCCCTCGTCGAGGAGTTTCTTGATGTCCTCGATGCTCTGTTTCTTTGCCTCGTCCGATGCGAGTTCGTTCTTCACATTACTCGCGCTTGCCATTCCACCGGCTTCCAACATTTCTGTGATAATATTTTTCTTTGTCATCTTAAATCTACTCTAATCCTGTTCTATTTCATCAATATTTCTATTTGTTTGTTCATTACATCTATTGCCTCTCTTGTGGTGCGAGCATTGTGTGTAAATATGTTTCGACCGTCGTCCTCCACATTTATTTCGAAATTGTTGTCATCCCACGGTGTGATACGAAACATAAGATTCGTACTGTTGTGATTAAAAACAACAATTTCGTCCAAACTTGCTTCTGTGTACAATCCATATCTCTCTGTTGTTGGTTTTATGCCCTGTTCCATCTCGTGAATAATTCCCCACAATTTTCTGTCTATTTCGTCCATGTCGTCTTCGTCGTCCCAATCTTGATTTTTTTATGTTATTTGCCGAAATAGTTCCACCTCTTTCCAGTATTTCAGTCACTACATTCTTCTTTGTCATTTCGATTCACCAGATTCCAAAATGACGCCCAACATCGTCTGCCATGTCCTGATCTTCTACATTGTTCAAATAACACTCTATAGCATCCTTTGAGATTAGTCCATAAGGTACACCATTTTTCGCATCGATATCTTCTTCACAATAGTCCAATTCCTTGTCGTCTTCCGCATACCAATCCCAGTGTTGTTCCATGTACATCAGGAACTCTTCACGATTGATATATCTCTGATTTTGTACACTACTCGCTTCTTCTTGTGTAGCACGAGCCACTGTAGCACACAACGCACTTGGATCCTTCACACTATCCCCAACAGCCTCTTCACATCGTTTGAACTTCTCTGGGCTCCATTTCACTTTTCCACCCTTCTTCGGCCATGGCTTCTTCCGCTGGTTACTCGCCGACACCACACC
>Ga0180437_10003950_pt1 | contig 21540 bp, 10 predicted proteins | sample SS_ome_4_FD_132410 | JGI IMG/M metagenome (GOLD analysis project Ga0180437, IMG submission 132410) | Hypersaline lake sediment archaeal communities from the Salton Sea, California, USA - SS_3_D_1 metaG | ecosystem: Environmental > Aquatic > Non-marine Saline and Alkaline > Hypersaline >...
GCAATATTCGTATCTTATTCCCTTCGCACGCCCATAAAAAGAGTATGTAAGCAACTTGAGTGTAAAACTCAAATTGCGTACCTATTCTTCTCATGGAATGGCTGCAGGAAACAATATACTTCATATTGCCTCTTGAGAAGGTTGTGTAACCTTCTCTTCGAGGGCAATATTCGTATCTTATTCCCTTCGCACACCCATAAAAAGAATATGTAAGCAACTTGAGTTTTAACCCCAAGCTGTTACAATGCCCCCTTGTTGCTTTTTAGTCTTTGATATGAGGGGATATGCACGCACTGCGGATAGTTGGGGGAAAGCCGGTTGAGGGAACCGTCACTGTTGCAGGGGCACGCAATGCCATTACGAAGCTGATTGTCGCCTCATTGATATCGGACAAGCGGTGTATATTTCTCAATGTTCCAGATGTCGATGATGTGGCCATGACACTGCAGATGTGTCATGAGGTCGGCATGGAGTACTTGTGGGACAAAGAAGCAAAGGTTCTCGAGGTTCAGACAAAGGCTTTAAAGACCACGTATGTCTCCCATAAATTTTCAGGATCTAATCGCCTTCCCATTTTAATGGTCGGGGCTTTGCTTGCTCGCTCTGAGCGAGATATTGTGGTTCCCATGATCTGTGGAGTCTCTGGAGATGCACGACCTGTCGATTTTCATGTCGACGCATTTCGCGCTTTAGGAGCAGGCATTGAGGTAAAAATGGCAAGAAAGGAGGGTTCTTTTCACGCTTTTGCCCCTCAAGGGCTTACTGGCGGGCTAGTGGAGCTTTCTTATCCTTCAATCGGAGCGACAGAAAACACTGTTTTAGCGGCAGTAACGGCTCGCGGGACCACCATGATCACCAATGCCGCCATTGAACCAGAGGTCGTCGAGCTGATTCTTTTTTTGCAAAAACTCGGGGCCAATATTGTCCTTGATACCGATCGAAAGATTATTATACAGGGCACACGATCTTTTAAGCCCGTAGAGCACTTTTTGATGGCAGATAGGATCGAGACCGCCTCTTTTGCCATGCTCGCTCTTGCCTCTGGAGGTCGTATTTTCGTGAAAGGGGCAGAGCAGAGCCACCTGATCACCTTTTTAAATGCCGTTCGTGAGATTGGCGGCTATTTTGCCGTCAAAAATGAGGGAATAGAGTTTTGGACAGAGCATCCTTTGAAAAGTGGCCTTCATATTGAGACCGATGTTCATCCGGGATTTATGACAGACTGGCAGCAGACCTTCGTTGTGTTGCTTACACAGGCGGTTGGATCCTCAATTGTTCATGAAACAGTCTATGAAAATCGGTTGGGATATGTTGACACGCTCAAAAAAATGGGAGCCGAGATCTCCACATTCCGCCAATGTCTCGGTGGCAGGATATGCCGATTCAACGACCATGCTCATCCGCACAGCCTTATTGTTCGAGGTAAGACCCGTTTAGAAGGGCTCTCCATTTCAGTTCCCGATCTTCGAGCAGGCTTTGCCTATGTTATGGCTGCCATTTTGGCAAAAGGGGAGAGCACAATTGAAGGATTGGATTTTATCGCCAGAGGGCATGAGCGACTTATAGAAAAATTGCAGGGCGTAGGTGTCGATATTTCAACAGTTATCCAAGGAGTCGATTCAGGCGGTGATTCCCCAGATCTCTTTACCCACATAAACCGCATTGATGGGGCAAAGGAGAGACCAACCATTGTTCGGGGCGTGCACGAATAGTTTAGGCTCTTCTTGTAAAGATAAAGGGCGATAGAGCCTTTTTTCTTGAAAACCAACCATTGGATACGCCATACTTATTCAATACATTAGGTATGATTACTTAAGGAGAGAAGAACTTCACATGGCATCTGTTAAGAAAAAGCGTCGGGCGAAAATGGCCAAGCACAAGAGAAAAAAACGCAGTCGAATGAACCGACACAAGACAAAATAACATTCAGCTTTTGCGCCTTTGTATTATAAAAAGGCGCGTCTATTTTTATATTTCATAGTAAAAGACTATTCATATGGCGTGGCGCTATCCATCTTCTTATGATGTTATTGTAGTTGGGGCTGGACATGCTGGCTGTGAGGCTGCGCATGCGTGTGCCAAAATGGGTGCCCATACCCTGCTTTTGACGATCAATCCGTACACGGTTGCACAGATGAGTTGTAACCCTTCTATCGGGGGGATAGCCAAAGGTCACATCGTTCGTGAGATCGATGCCTTAGGTGGCATTATGGGTAAGGCCATCGATCATACGGGCATTCAGTTTCGTATGCTCAACACACGGAGAGGGCCTGCCGTTCAATCTCCTCGAGCACAGGCCGATAAGGCCGCTTACATGCAGTGGATGAAGCATGCGCTTGAAAAGATGCCTAACCTCGAGCTTAAGCAGGGCACAGTTGAACATATCGTTGTCAAAGATGGGGTGATCCGAGGTGTCGAGATCCAAGAGGGCGTCTGCTTTGAGGCCTCTTCGGTTATTATCACAACCGGAACCTTCATGCAGGGAATTATCCATATAGGAGAAAGTCAGTTTTCCGGTGGACGCTGTGGAGAGCCCGCCTCATTGGCCTTATCGAGAAGCTTAGAGGCCCATGGCATTACATTAGGACGGCTCAAGACTGGGACTCCTGTTCGCGTTCACAGTCGCTCGATTGATTACTCGTTAGCTGAAGAGCAACCAGGGGATAACTCCGTTTGGTTTTCCTTTGATGAAAAGGCGCCTCGATTGCCTCAAGTCTCGTGTCATGTTGTCTACACAAATGCGAAGACAAAAGAGGTTATCCTCAAAAACCTCAAGCGATCTGCGATATACTCCGGACAGATCACCAGTGTGGGGCCTCGCTATTGCCCATCTATAGAGGATAAAACCGTTCGATTTTCAGACAAAGATCGTCACCAAATCTTCCTTGAGCCCGAAGGGTTGGATACAGAAGAGGTCTATACAAGCGGTATCTCTTCGGCGCTTCCTTTTGATGTGCAATATGACTTTATGCGTACTATCCCGGCCCTTCGCAATGCTGAGATTGTTCGACCGGCCTATGCCATTGAATATGACTATGTTCCAAGTGGGCAGATTGATTACTCTCTTGAATCGAAGGCGATTGAAGGGCTGTTCTTTGCAGGGCAGGTAAATGGAACAACGGGATATGAAGAGGCGGCAGGCCAAGGTATTGTCGCAGGTATAAACGCCGTACTTCGGTGCAAACGGGAGCCGCCATTAATTCTCACACGCGACTCTTCCTACATTGGCGTTATGATCGATGATATCGTGACCAAAGGAGTTGACGAGCCGTATCGGATGTTTACAAGCAGAGCAGAACATCGACTTCTTCTTCGACAGGACAATGCCGATCTGCGCCTTCGCAAAAAAGGGTACGAGGTAGGCCTTATTTCCAAAGAGCAGTATGAGCGCCTTATACAAAAGCAAGCCGCTATTGAAACAGAACCTAAGCGTCTGTCTAAGATATACAAGACGGTCAATGGCAAATCGTGCTCGTGCGTTCAACTGCTTGCACGGCCAGAAAACACATATGCGCAGTTGCTCGATCTGTTCCCAGATGATTTTACAGACTATGGGTTTGAGATCAATAACCAGATAGAAACGGCAGTTAAATATGAGGGGTATATTTCAAGGCAGCAAATAGAGGTGGAAAGGCTGTCCGGTATCGAGCAGATTCATCTTTCCGAAGATTTTGACTATTCGTTGGTTCATGGCTTGCGTACAGAAGCGAGGTTGCGCCTTACCTCTGTTCGACCGCACAACTTAGGGCAAGCCTCTCGTATTCCCGGTATTGCTCCTGCAGACATATCGGTTCTTATGATCGCCCTCAAAAAGGTGTCATGTGCTCTTTAGACGCGATATAGATCTCAACGTGCTCGAGTTTGACCATCTGCCCATTTTCGAGCAGCTTCAACTTGAAGAGGCGCTTCTACGGGCAGGAGAGGGTAATTGGTGTATCATCAACAAGAGTTCCGATCCAGCTATTGTGATGGGGATTTCTGCTGTTGCCCATGAGGTGGTTGAAGTAGAGCGAGCAAAAAAAGAGGGGATTCCTTTGATCCAGCGCTTTAGTGGAGGCGGAACCGTCGTTGTCGATACACATACCTGCTTTTTGACGATGATTCTCGATGAAAAGGAGCTTGTCCATCCCAATGCGCATGACACAATGATTTGGATGCACGAGCTTTTGTGTCCCCTCTTTTCTCCTCATATTCTCACTCTAGAAGAGCAGGATTTTGCCCTTGAGAACCGTAAAATCGGTGGAAACGCACAGTGCTTTGCGAGCAAAAGGGTACTTCATCACACCTCGTTCTTGTGGTCGTGGGAAGAGGAAAAGATGTCGCTTCTTCGCCCTCCAAAGCGCCAACCCGCCTATAGAAAAGAACGCTCTCATGCCGAGTTTTGCAATCGTCTCTCTTCGTATTTTTCTTCGAAAGAGGTGTTTACAGAGGCACTGAAGCAGAGGATAGGAGAATTGTTTACTCTTCAGCCTGGAGGGGAGATAGAAAACGTTCTCGCAAGGCCGCATAGAAAGGTGTTAAAGCTTAAATAACACGTTTAAGCGGCCTTTTGTTGCGTTTTGTGTGCCCATTTAAATTCCATTTGGCCAATGTCTGATAGGGCGTATCCTTGTAGGTGGTGGGGCGGTAGATATTTGTAATTTTTGTATATTATGGGAATAACAGGGAGTTGTTTTACAACCTTCTCCTCGGCCTTTTTCAAATATTTTTGGCGCTCTTGAGTGGTTTTTGCGGCGTCTACCTTATTGAGAAACGCTATATAGTCTTTGTTTTCCCACGGGGAGCCGATCATGCGGAACTCTTTATATTTAAAGCAATTTAGTGTGTACATGGGGTCGCAGTAGAGGGAAAACCAATCGGAAAGGGCGAGCTGAAAGTCACCAGAAAAAACACGCGATAAGAGCGCGTTGTGGTCGCACTCTTCGAGGATAATTGTAATTCCTAGCGCTTGTTCAAGTTGTTTTTGGATGAGTCCAGCTATGCTTTGTAGCATCTGATCACTTGTGTGCAAAAGCGTAAGAGGGGGGCAATTTTTTCGTGTATATCCACACGCTTTAAGCCCCTTTTCAAAAAGAGATCGGGCTTCCGTTTTATTGCCATTTTTAAAAAGCGGCCTGTCAAGGAGTGTAAGAAATGTGGGGAGAATGCTGTAGGCAGGTTTTTCTCCACATTTAAGAAGCTGGTTGCAAATGACATCCCTATCAATAGCCGTTGCAATGGCCCGTCTTACCTTTAATGATTTAAGAAGCGGTGTTTCTATCTGACACTGAAGCCAGGTGCATTGACCGATATCTTTTTTATAAAAGGCTTCTGAATGCAGCCCGTGGAGCATATTTAGAGGAACATATCCACAGGGTTCTCCAAACCAATCGAGGTCTCCAGTGCAAAACATATTGTATGCTGTTTGAGGATCTTCGACAATTGTAAATGAGATGGTGGCTGCCTCAGGGGGAGACGGATTCCAATACAAAGGATTTCTTTCGAGAATGATTTGGGAGTTTAGAACATGTTTTTTTAGGACGAATGGGCCATTTGAGACATATTCAGGAAATGCCTTTTGCGCCCAATTCTCCTTTTCTCGGCATGAAGGGGGCAATGGAGAAAAGGCTGGGTTGGCAACGAGCTCCAGAAAAAACGGAGTAGGATGTTGTAAGGTGACCTGCAATGTATGTGAATCGATGCTTTTAATACCAACGTCATCGATAGAACACTTCTTCTTGTATGCCTCAATGGCGTTTTTTATATTATAAAATAAATATGAGAAGGCCGAGGGAAAGTCGGGGTTGAGAATGCTTTTCCAGGCATATTCAAAGTCATAGGCTGTAACCTCCTCTCCGTTGGACCATTTAGAGGCATGTAGCTTGAAGGTATAGACACAGCGATCTTCTGAGATAGTTACGCTTTTGGCAAGAGCGGGTCTATATTTCCCCTCTTGATCGATACGAAAGAGGCCTTCAAAGAGGTGACGGGTTACATTTGATGATATTCGATTTACCCCAATTCTAGGATCTAATGAGAAGGGGCTGGTTTGCAGGTAGAGCCGGACCTGTTTTTTGTCTTTTTGATCGACATCGTCGGGGTGTGAACAACCAGAAAGAGCCAAGAACAGGTTAAAAAAACCAAGAAAGTAGGGAGATAACTTCATAAACGAGTGGACAACCGACTGGTATAGAGAACCTTGAAAAATATAGTACAGATATAGAAGGTATGTTGGCAACAGATCTTTCAGTCTTAGGGAGATAGGAAATAGTGAACCCTGAGAAAGTAGAAAGCGTCGAAGATATATATGATACGAGTCTGTCGTTCCCGGCCTCTGAAATTACAGGGCCTATAATGTCAAAGAGGCCCACAGGAGTCACCAATAGTAGTGGCTGTCAAAGATCCTTCTTGTCAATCCATTTAAAGTCGATTTGGCCAATTGCCGATAGTGCCTCTCCGTGAATGGACGTAGATTTCAGGTATTTGCAGTTTCTGTGTATAACTGGAATAATGAGAAGATGATCGATACACAGCTCCTCTGCTTTTTTCAGGTATCTTCGGCGTTTTGGAGGGTTGAGGGTAGCCTCTGCTTGTTCAACAAAATGGCTAAAACCGCTGTCTTGCCACTCATGTTTAAGCCAGTTCAGGGTGTAGGTGGGGTCTTGGTAGAAGGTAAACCAGTCAATAAGACAGAGCTGGAAATCACCGGAGAGAAATCGCGCTAAAAGCGTGCCATAGTCACAGTCTTGAAGGAGAATTTTGATTCCTAGTGTGCTTTCAAGCTGCTCTTGGATGAGCTCCGCCATTGCTTTTATAGTCTGATCGTTACATTTATATTGAATAGTAAGAGACGGACAACTCTCTTTTGTAAGACCGAGTTCTTCAAGTCCTTGTTCGAAAAGACGTTTGGCTTCTTGTGCGTCACCGTTATTAAAAGTAGAAGTGGACAGTTGTGAAAGGGATTTTGCAAGAACTGTTTGTGCGGGTACTTCTCCGCATTTGAGAAATCGGTTGCAGATGGTTTCCCTATCAATAGCAGAGGCAATCGCCTTCCTAACAGATTTTGAGCTTAAAAGAGGCACATTCATTTGACATCGAAGCCATGTACATTGCCCAATATCCTTTTTGTAAAGGGCGTTGGGGTCAAGCTCGTTTATTATATTGAGAGGAACTTCACCACAGGGTTCTCCAAACCAGTCTATCTGACCTGTACGGAACATATTGTAAGCCGTCTGTGGGTCTTCAATAATGGTAAAGGACATTGTATCCATCTGAGGTGGAGATGCACTCCAATACAGGGGGTTTTTCTCGAGGGAGATATGAGAGTGTACATCATGGGCTTTCAGAATGAAGGGGCCATTTGAGACATACTCAGGAGCAGAAGTTCCTTTTTGACAATGCGAGCGAGAAACAGGGGAGAAGACCGGCATGGACAGGAGCTCGAGAAAGTAAGGAGCTGCATTTTTTAATGTGACTTGTAGCGTGTGAGAATCAACAACGTTAATACCAACATCATCGAGAGAGCACTTTCCTTGGTATGCTTCAAGGGCGTTTTTTATGTCATATAACACATAGGCACATGTTGAAGGAAAGGACGGATCGAGAATGCTTTTCCATGCATACTCAAAGTCATACGCTGTTACTTCTTCACCATTGGACCATTTAGAAGGGTGAAGCTTAAACGTGTAGCAACAACCATCATCTGAGATGGTAACACTTTTAGCAAGCGCCAATGTATGGCTTCCATCGGCGTCGATTCTTGTGAGCCCTTCAAATAGTTGACGGATCACAATTAATGACATTCGGTTTCCACTAATGCGGGGGTCTAGGGAAAGGGGGCTTGTTTGTAGGTACAGCCGAGCCTCTTTTTTGTTTTTTCGTTCCTGCTGAATAGATCGAGAGCAGCCAAGAAGAAGGATACACGCAATACAAGAAGATACAAGTAATGTTTTCACAATATTCCTCAACTCAATGATCTTGTTGGATCAGTTAAGAAAACAAGTATAGTGGAAAGGTAACCCAAAGAGGAAGGAGAACTTCAGGACAAAAAGAGAACTGCCCGAAACAATTGAAACACCTTAAAACCCCTGATTGTACTTGGGGTTTGCGTTTACAAAAAAACTACCCGGTCTTCTCTACCCACTTAAAGTCCATTTGACCAACTGCTGATAGAGCTTCTCCATGTAGGTTTTTAGATTTTAAGTACTTACTGTTTCTGTGTATTACGGGGATAACGGGAAGCTGGTCGGTGAACCTCTCTTCAGCTAGTTTTAAATACTTTTGACGATCCTTGATGTCTACAGAAGCGTCTGCTTTATCAAGGTATTCTCTAAAGATAGGGTCTCCCCAATTTTCATGCTTGAACCAGCCCAGTGTATAGCCAGGATCTTGATAAAAAGTTGTCCATTCAAGCAGGCAGAGTTGAAAATCTCCAGAGAAAAATCGTGCTAACAGTGATCCGTAATCACAGTCTTGAAGAATAACCTCAATACCCAGTGTCTGTCCAACCTGCTCTTGGATAATTTCTGCTACTGCTTTTAATGTCTGGTCGTCACACCTATATTGAATGGTAAGAGAGGGACAGGTCTCTTTTGTCAGACCAAGCTCATTAAGCCCCATTTCAAAGAGTCGGCGTGCTTCTTCTGCGCCGCCATCTTTAAAGGGGGGATCTGATAATAGAGAAAGATATTTAGCAAGAACCGTTTGGGCTGGTATTTCTCCACACTTGAGTAGTCGCTCGCAAATGGCACTTCTATCAATGGCAGAGGCAAGAGCCTTTCTAACAGATAAAGAACTGAGCAGTGGCATATCTCTTTGACAACGAAGCCATGTACATTGGCCAATATCTTCTCTATGAAGATCTTTCGGATCCAGTTCACCTACCATATCCAAGGGAATCACACCACATGGCTCCCCAAACCAATCGAGCTGACCTGTACAAAACATGTTGTAAACCGTTTGAGGGTCTTCAATGATTGTAAATGACATTTTGTCTAGCTTTGTAGGATATGGACTCCAATACAGAGGGTTTTTTTCGAGAAGGATTTGAGAGTTTAGATCATGTTGTTTAAGAGTAAAGGGGCCGTTAGAAACGTATTCAGGAGCAGTGGTTCCCTTTTCACAGTGTGAACGACAGATTGGAGAAAAAAGTGGCATGGCGAGAAGTTCAAGAAAATAAGGAGCTGGGTTTTTTAATGTAACCTGTAGTGTGAGGGGGTCAATAGCTTTAATACCAACATCATCGACAGGGCATTTTTTTTGATATGCTTCAACAGCATTCTTTATGTCATAAAGTACATAAGAGAAAGAAGTAGGAAAAGAGGGATCGAGCATAGTCTTCCAGGCATATTCAAAGTCATGAGCTGTAACGTCCTCGCCATTAGACCATTTAGAAGGGTGCAGCGTAAAGGTATAGACACAGCCATCGTCTGAGAGCGAGATGGTTTTGGCAAGCGCTGGCTTATGACTTCCGTCAGCATCGATTCGTACAAGTCCCTCGAACAGTTGACGCGTCACAGTTAGAGACATTCGATTTCCTCCAATACGAGGATCTAAAGAGAGGGGGCTGGTTTGTAAATAGAGTCGGGCCTCTTTTTTTTCGCCGTTGGAAGAACGTGAACAGCCAGAGAGCACCAAAAGAAGACAGATCGTAATAAAAAAATATAAACTTGATGCCTTCATGATAGCCTCCTTCTCAAGGGTACAGAGAAATCTTGACAATCATGCTACCTCTATAAGCTCTATGTTGGCAACAGGTATTTCAAGAATTATTTGTGTCGTATGATTATGCGCCTTCCGCTCTCTTTTCAACACATTTCTCTCTCTTGTCTCATGTACTATTTTTTAGATCTTACAATCTCTTCAAGGCAGGACCATAGTGTATGGTCGTCCTTTTTTTCTACGTTATTTTGTGACAGGACTTTTTTGGGGCTGTGTTTGTTGAGAGACTTTTGAAGGATCTTCGCATTTCAGAACTCTCTATATCGGAAACAATTTCCTCATCTAGTTCTGGGGCGGCTACAGATACACAGGTTTCTGTAAATAACGGGATGACAGGAAGCTCTTCCATAACGAGAAGCTCCGCCTGTCTTAGATAATCATTCCTCAGCTCTTTACTAGCAGAGGTATTTGCTAGATTAAGCAGCTTTGAATATTCATGAGATTTCCATCCAGATTCATTGAACCCAAATAGACTGTGATCAAGCGATTGCAAATTGTACATTGGATCTTGCAGTGGCGTATACCAGCTCATTAAGGACAGCTGATATTTTCCTTTCGTAATGTTGTTGAGAAACGTTTTCCAGTCATATGATGTAAGAGTAACAGTAACTCCAAGTGTGTACTGAAGTTGTAAGCTAATCATCTCTGAGATAAGACGAATAGCAGGGCCTGCCCAGTGAGTAATTACAAGCGGTGGATACGAATTGCTTGTGTAGCCTAATTCAGAAAGACCTTCCTTAAATAATTGTACGGCAAGATCGGGGTTATTGTCCTCAAACGTTACTCGTTCTAGTTGGGAAAGTTGTGAAGGAACGATACTTGTTGCTGGGACGTCTGTGTCACAGAGGAAAGAGGAGCAAATTTCTTGTCGGTTGATAGCGCAGGCAATTGCACGTCTAATCTTTGCAGAAGAAAGATGGGGGGCATCAGTAAAACAGCTTAAGCGAAATAGTCGGCCTGTTTGTTTTTTTACGAGCTGTTTATTTGTATCGAGTTGATTTGTAATTTCAGCTGGAATTTCTCCAAGAGGGTTGCCATACCAGTCTAGCTCTCCTTTCTGGAACAGTTTATATGCAGTATATGGATCAGAGATAATCGGAAATTTGAGTTTTTGAATCTGAATTGCTTTTCGATTCCAGTAGTTGGGGTTTTGCTCAAGAGAGATAAGAGAAGCGGTATGTGTTTTTAAAATGTATGGACCGTTCGAAATATAGTGAGGGTCTGTCTTTTGAACCCATTCAGGGTTCTTCTTATCACATGGCTGATAGATAGGAGAAAAGGGAGGAAGCGAAATAAGTTCGAGAAATGATGGAGAAGGGTGTTCTAAAGATACTTGCAGTGTTTTTTCATCGACGGCACGAACGCCGACTTCATTGAGAGAACATTCGTTCATCCTGGCCCGTCGTGCGTTTTTAATAACGAAAAACATATATGAATATTTTGTGGGGTGCGAAGGATCCAGCAAACTTGTCCAACTCCATACAAAATCGTGGGCGGTAACTGGCTGACCATTTGACCAGTGAGATGATCGCAACTGGAATGTATAAACTGTATTTTCATTTGATATGGCAACAGATTGTGCGACAGCAAGCTTTGCTTTTCCCTCTGCATCAATTCGCGTAAGGCCTTCGAAAAGATATTTTATCACACAAAGAGACCTGCTGTCCGCGCCCCGTCTTGGGTCCAATGAAATGGGCTCTGATTGGAGATACAGATTAAGCGTTGAGGGCGCTGTCGTAGTAGCAGATGGCCTGAATGGCAGGACTTCTTTTATTGGCTTTTCTGGAGAAAGCGATGGTGTCTTTTTATACGCCCTTTTTATCTCTATGCTTCCTATGGGTGTAATAAGTTCTCCAGCAAGTGAATGCGATTTGGTAAATTTGTACGTTTGGTTAAATAAAGGAATAACGGGTAGATCGTTCATCACAAGCGCTTCTGCTTGTTGAAGATATTTTTGCCGTTTTTCCTTTTCTTTTGTTGTCTCTGCAAGGGTAAGCAGGCGGATATATGCACTATTTTCCCATCCGGTTGCGTTGATACCATTGTCGGCAAACTTGAGGCTGTTGAGGCTGTAAGACGGATCTAGGAGCCACGTATACCAAAGGGCTATACCAAGATGGTAAAGACCAAGATCGAGGGCCCTTCGATACGGTTCCCACTCTTTGGGGACAAGCTTAACAGTGATTCCTAGCGTATGTTGAAGTTGCAAACGTATCATTTCCGCAACAATACGGATTGAGGAGTCCGACCAAAAAAGGAGTTCTATTGGCGGATAGGTCTCTCTGGTATATCCAAGTTCTGAAAGCCCTTTTTCAAAGAGTTTTTGTGCAAACTCAACATTGTTGTCTTCAAAGGTGGGTGTTTCTAGCAATGAAAGATCAGGCGGAAGAATACTTTGGGCGGGGCTATCACTTTTATGTAGAAAGGCTGTACAGATCTCCTTTCGATTGATGGTGCAGGCGATCGCTTTTCTAATTTTTACAGAGGCAATGTGAGGAGCTTTTGTCCAACACCGCAGCCAGAAGGAGATACCGGTTTCCTTTTTGAGAAGATAGTGCTTTTGATCGAGTGCTGAGGTAATTTCAGGAGAAAGCTCTCCGAATGGATGTCCATACCAATCCAGACTTCCCTTTTTAAACAGGTTATATGCGAGATGGGGATCCTTGATAATAGAGAAAGATACCTCTTTTGTAGGAACATTGCCAGCATCCCAATAAAAAGGATTTTTCTTTAACAGAATAAGGGCTCCTTTTTCATATTTGCTAATTAAAAAGGGGCCATTTGATACGTACAAAGAGGGCTGTTCTTTGTTCTCTTTCTCTTTTTGTACAGCTGTTTGACAAAGAGGCGCAAACAGCGGAAGGGCAAGAAACTCTAAAAAGAAGGGAGAGGGGTGTTCAAGATGGACTTCTAAGGTGTAGTTGTCGAGAGCTTTAATTCCTACTTCATCAATAGAACACTCTTTATTTCGAGCCCTTTTTGCATTTTTGATCATGAAGAATGCATATGCAAAACTAGTCGGAAATGAGGGATCGAGAAGACTTTTCCAACTCCAGGCAAAATCATTGGCAACCAGGGGCTGGCCATTAGACCATTTTGAAGGGCGAAGGGTAAAGGTATAGCTACATTCATCATCCGAGATCGAGACAGATTTGGCAAGGGCAAGCTCCGGTTTTCCCTCGGAGTTCAATCTTGTAAGTCCTTCAAATACATTTCTCAGTACGTTAATTGAACGCCGGTCTCCACCTCTTCGAGGGTCAAGGGAAAAGGGGTCAATCTGTAAGTAGAGATTAATAGAGTCGTTATGACTGAGAGCGGGAATTGAAGTAGGTGTGAGAGCTGATTTTTTCTTTTTTGTTTCGATCCTTTTTAACCACCTGGTCTCCATAGTTCCTATAGACGAAACAACTTCTCCAGTGAGGTCCGGATTCTTTTTATACCTATACGTTTGCGAAATTATTGGGATGGCAGGCATCTCCTCGAGAAGAAGAAGTTCTGCGTTTTTCAGTAATTTCTGACGTTGACGCATATCCTTGCTTTTTATAGCACTGTCGAGAAGACACTGATATCTCGTGTTCTCCCATGCGCCCATGTTGGTAGAAGCCAGTGCATTCTTAAGGTACAAAAGCGTATGTAGAGCATCGGGAATCCATGGAAAACAAAAAGCGGTTATGAGCTGAAAATCACCAGAGGAAAACTTTTTAATGTATGTATCCCAGTCTTGAAGTGCAATTTCAACTCGAATACCCAAAGTCCGCTGGATGTGTAGTTGGATATTTCGGGAAATGGTTTTGATAATAGGATCTGACAAAGAGCTGATAACAAGGGGAGGATAGGTGTTTTTTGTATATCCTAGATCTTGCAAGCCTTGTTCAAAAAGGGCTTGAGCATATTCGGCACTATCGTCAGAAAAGAGAGGTTTTGCAAAGGAACTGAGTGTACCTGGGAGGTGGCTATATGTGGGGATTTCACTCAAAGGAAGCAAAGAGTCACATAGCTCTTGTCGATTGATAGAGCACGCAAGTGCTCGACGTATTTTAGGAGAGGCAAGGTGGGGCTGTTGTACACGGCATCTCAACCAAAGGCTTCCAATTGTCTCCTTCTGAATAAAGTCAGATTTTTCTTCTAGTTTGATATTTCCACAAGGGTTGCCATACCAGTCGAGATCCTTTGATTGAAAGAGATCGTATGCTGTTTTAGGGTCTTCAATAATATGAAAACTGACAGACTCACTTTTTGCGCTATCGTCACCCCAGTATAAGGGGTTTTTTTCGAGTAGAACAAGAGATCGCGGCTTTCTCTCTTTAAGCAGAAAGGGTCCATTACATACGTATTGAGGGAATACTCCATTACTCCATGAGGGATCTTTTTCCACCACGGCTTTACATAAAGGTGAAAAAATAGGATGGGACAGAATTTCTAGAAGGTGAGGCGTTTGATATTCAAGGGTTACTTGTAGTGTTATGTCGTCTAATGCTTTAACGCCGACATGATCTGGAGAACATTTTTTACAGTACGCCTTTTGTGCGTTTTTGATGAGAAAAAGAGTGTGAGAAACTATCGATCCCAAAGCTGGATCCAAAGCGCTTTTCCATGCCCACTCGAAGTCGTGAGCTCTGATAGGCATTCCATTAGACCACTTTGCAGAGTGTAATGTAAAGGTATGTATTAAGCCATCTGTTGAAGAGCAGAGCGATTTTGCCAGAGCAAGTTTTGGCTTTCCATCTTGCCCTATTGTGGAAAGTCCTTCAAAAAGCCCACGAACAACTTGCCGTGACCGCCGATCTCCTCCGATCCTGGGATCTAACGAGATGGGTTCTCCTTCTAAATAAAGCCGGATCTCTTGCTTTTGGTTTGATTCTTCTGTTTTAGATGGAAGGCTATACTGCGGGCAGGAATCAGGTGCCCTAAAACGTGCCCATTTAAAGTCTACATTACCCAAGTGGGAAATGTAGACGTTTTCGATAGAGTCATTCTTAAGGTAAAGGGAGTTATAATCGAAAAGAGGAACAATCGGCATCTCTTGCAAAATGAGCTCTTCTGCCTTCTTTAAGAAGAAGTTTCTTCGATATGACTCCTGCTCTTCTTTTGCGGCATCGATGAGCTGTGTGAACTCACCATTGGACCAGTTGCACGTGTTTACAGACGAGGTTTTATCTGTAAGAACTTCAAAAGAGTACATTGGGTCGCGATACCATGAGTACCACATGGTTGCCCATATGTCGTAATGAGCAGATGGCATTTTTTCAAAATATTCATGCCATCCCAGAATGTCGAGCTTTATAGATAAGCCAAGGTGTTCTTCCCAGGAGCGAGCGACTATTTTAGCTACAGATTTATGAGGCTCTTGATCGTAGAGAACCATGTTGATGGCTCGCAAATCTTCTTTGAGTAAGCCTTGCTCTTCTAAGCCCTCTTGGAAAAGTTTTTGAGCATGTTCGAGATCGAAAGGAAGAGAAGACTGGTTTTCTAAAAGAGAAAGAGAGGCTGGCAAAATACTGTGCGATGGACGTTCGTGTCCTCCGAGGCACTCATCAATGATTTTTTTTCTATCAAGAGCTAAAGAAAGCGCGCGGCGTACTTTGGCTGATCGAAAAAGGGGATTGTGGACGTTGAGTTCATACCATTGTACTGCCGACATCGGTTGAGACTTAATTCGAGGATGTTTTTGTTTGATTAAGCACATGGGGGTTTCAGACAAGGGTTCACCGAGCCAATCGAGCTCACCTTGTTCGAAAAGATGTAAGGCATGTAAGGGATCTTCAATAATACTGATATCGATTTTCTCAAGGCTAACGCGGTCTTTATCCCAATGGTGTTCATTTTTCAGAAGCTGAATACCGGTGTTCCGCCCCCATTTCATGAGTTTAAATGGTCCGTTGCAGACATAAGTCCTGTCGCCGTAATGAGCCCATCCCGGATCTGCTTTGTCGACTTCTCGGCACAAAGGAGAGTAGATCCAAAGACAACACAGCTCTAAGAAGTACGGGGTAGGCCGCTCTAATTCGACAACGAGAATATGGTCGGAGAGCGCGCGGACTCCCAAAGAGTCGACAGGAAGGCGGCCGGCCTTAACTAGGCGCGCATTGAGAATTGGGTGGAGTAGATAATCAAAGACTGTGCGAAAGGAAGGATCGAGGATCTTTTTCCAGGCATATTCAAAGTCATGAGCAGTCAGGGGACTTCCGTTTGACCAGACGCTTTGCCGTAGTCTGAACGTATAGGTTTTTGTGTTATCCGAGACAATAACCTCTTCTGCAATGGCATGAGTGGGGGTACCACTAGGGTCAAGCCTCATAAGCCCGTCGTAGAGCATTTTAATAACAATGCCGGAAAGCCGATCTGTTCCTATGCGCGGATCGAGAACAAGAGTGGGTCGTGGAAGGCTTATACGCAGCGTCTGGTCGATACGGGCTCGTTTTTTATTGTCCGCCATTTCTTCAAGCCAAGAGACGAGTTTCTTTCGCACCTTAGCATCGTTATGGGAACAGATAACGAGACAAAATTGGCGGCCTTCAGCAACTTGATCGCTGACGGCTAATTCATTTTCCTCGATCTTAAATTTTGAGCGAGACTCGAGAATATCTTCTTTAGTAAAAGAATCAGGACATTCAAAGGTAATGAAAACCTCTTTTGCATATTCTTGGACATCAAAAGATTTTTTTTCTTTTGACTCGTCTCGTAGGGACAAGAATTGGCGAAACGATGTGAGGATGTGTTCGGGTCCAAGCAGATTTTTCATAATGCTTGGCGTAATTGAGTGGAAAATATCCTCGATAATTGAGAGCTCTTTTATCTCTTCTTTAGAAAGAAGCGGACGTATGCCTTCGAGGAGCTGGTGTTGTTGATATATGAGACCTCCGTTAAGGTCTCGAACCTTTCCAAATGTTGACTCTACATAGCGCAAAACCGACTCTCGAGTCTTTAGAAAATCAACGGAGTGATCGCGCCGTAAAAAAGGTGTCTTTGAGCACTGAACAAGAAAATGGATACCTTGCTTGATATATCTGTATCGAAGTTTATCGATGGTAGAAACGCGTAGAGGAATAAATCGTATAATCTCCGGAAAGTTGGTCGGGGGTGTTGGAAGTTTGTCATAGCCATCCTTAACAGCCCGTACGAGGGTAACATGAAAGTCTAAAGCATCGTCGGTTTGTCCAGTGAATTGAATAATCACTTGAGGCGTATCTTTGGTGCCCCGAATCTGTTGGCTTAAAAGGAGTAGGTTTCGAAGAAGGTCTTCCTCGTTTTGAGGAATATCTATTCGACTAACTACTTGCTCGATAGAGTTCACAAGTTCCCGGGACAGCTCTCTTTTAAGTCGGGTCCATTCGGAAAGAGAAGGTAGAGAGCCATCCTCCTTGGCAATTTCCATATAGAGAGAGACACAGGATTCTTCAGGATAGTGATATGTGTAAAATGAGTGAGGAATCAACTCAAGCGATGGAAGAGATCGCTGGCAGGCCAGAAGCATATGTCGATGATTAAATCGTTCATACGTTGATAAGGGTTTTAGTGAAACAACGAGTGAGATAACGTTTTTGCTACCAAAGGTGTAACAAAGCTTTGTAGGAAAAATTCTGAAAAAAAGCTGTTTTTCTGTCTCACTTGAACCCTTAAGAAGAGGAAATTGTTGTTTTAACCAGTAATGGGCTCGGACAATCCGTAGAAGCTGGGTTGGTGATCGTAATCCCTTAAACTCCTGATCTGTTGACAGAAGAAAGCGCTGCAATTCCTCAAAAAGTTCTGGGATAACCTGTTTTTTATGCTGTAAAAGTTGTTTAACACAGACATCTCGTAGTTCTTGATCACTGGAAAGGGATGCGCAGGTATGTAACATATAGGGAAGGCTACTAGAAGACGCGAGAGCAAGTTGCAGCTCTTGGCGAAGAGTAGGGGCCTGCTTTTGGAAAAGAGAGACGGCTTCGTGCGTTTCTACGGTACCCGCAATCTCTGTAAAAAGGAAGTGTTGGCCTGGACTGTCTTTCCAGGAAAAGGGGAGCTGATTAACAGAAAAAGAAGAGATAGGGATCTCCGCAGGTACCCAGCTTGTGGATAGATCTAGGCTTGCCCTGTTTGATGTACCCGCTTGTATTATTTGAACGGTAAAAGACATCGTCCCCTGTTTTGGGGGGGTTATCTCAATATAGGCAAGCTTTGGGTTAGGCGCTCTAGCTGCTTTTTTCGCAAGCTGCTCGATCTGTTTTTCGAGGGCAGGTTGATTGCAAAAATCCGTATTGCTTTGGAGTTCTGGGCTGTGAATAACAATGTTTGAGTCTTCTTCTTTGTCCATAAAGGCCAGCTGCCGTAAGTGGAGTCGGTTTTATATATCGACTCTCATCGCCAATACAATTAAACAGTTCAGATTTTTTGTTTTATAGAGCGCAACTTGGGTTTATAAGTGTGGTGTGTTACACACATCCGCTCCATTATCAACGAACGACTCTTTTCTAAAAACTAAATCCTTCCTTTTGTTTGCTGTTTCCGACGATCTCTTCTCAAAGAGATCTTTCGAGAATAGAGACCATAGCTGTAAGCTGGTCACAGCTTGAAATAAGTGGTGGACAGAGGTACAAAACGTTTCCTAAGGGTCGGATAAGCAGTCCGTTGCCTTTTGCCCGAAGGGCGACACTACGAGCACATTTGCTGTCTCTAACATCTAGCGCAGCGATCATGCCTAATGTTCGCAAAGCAGAGACACCTTTGCATTTTTTCAGGCAATAGAAAGCGTTTTTGAGCGTCTCGATTTTGTCGGAAAACGTCTCCTTTTCTTGTTCATAGGTTTCAATAGCCGCGAGGGCAACGGCTGCTGAGATAGGGTGACCACAGAAGGTGTGTCCATGAAAGAGCGTTTTGTCCTCTTCTTCTTCAGAAGTGTTTCGAAATGCTTCGTAGATCTGTTTTGTTACCATGGTTGCGCTCATGGGGATGTGGCCGCCGGTCAACCCTTTTCCTAAGCAGAGAATGTCTGGCGAGATAGAGGCCTGTTCGCAAGCAAATCTCGTTCCTGTTCGATAGAACCCAACAGCGATCTCATCGGCGATAAGAAGAATAGAGTATTCATCACAGAGTGCTCGAAGCTTTTGCAGATACAAAGGGGGATAGATCTTCATCCCTGCTGCACCTTGACAAAGGGGCTCGACAATAATGGCCGCAATAGATGCATGATTGTCTGCTACTAACTTTTCCATGCTCTCAAAACAGGGAGCTTGGCAACTTTCCCTATTTTTTCTGTAGGGACAGTTGCAGCAACGCGGCTCTTCCGGCTGTAGGGCGTTGTTGAGTACTGAGGAAAACGGTTTGTGAAATGATGGTAGAGGACCAACACCCATTGCGCCCAACGTGTCTCCATGATAGCCGTTTTGTAAGGAGATAAATGTGTTCTTTTGGGGCGCGCCTTTATTGTACCAGTACTGCAGGGCAATTTTTAGTGCTGCCTCAACAGCACTTGCTCCATCGCTTGCAAAGAATGTCCTATTAAGACCAGAAGGGGTTATTTGGGAGAGTTTTTCAGCAAGATATATTGCTGGCCCATGGGACATATTTCCGAGCATAGAGTGTTGTAAAGAGGCAGCTTGTTGTACGATGGCCTCAATGAGGGCGGGATGATTATGGCCTAAGTTACACGACCACCATGAAGAGATTCCGTCGATGTAACGCTCACCGCTTACTTCGTAAAGATAGATGTCGTCGGCTTTATCTATGATTGGAAAGTCGCTCTTTTCTAATCGGGCAATATCCGTAAATGGGTGCCAAACATGCTTAAGGTCCGTTTCACGAAGCGTTTGATAGGACATTGTAGAGTCTTGCATAGCTTTCTCCTGAAAGAGAGGAACCAAAATATACGTTATCGAGAATATCGATATTTCCTAAAAGAGAAATGGCTTGAGGATTGTCCTTGCGAATGAAATCGTCCTTTATGTCTACTGCATCATTGAGAATGACACCTACAATTGGAAGAGAGGCTTCTCGCAGTGCTTTGAGGGAAAGAAGCGTATGGTTGATCGTGCCAAGGCCTCCTCGTGCAACAAGAAGAACAGGAAGGGGAAGGGCCTTCATGAGATCGAGCATGGTTTGGTGCTCATTAATGGGAACAAGAAGTCCTCCAGCGCCTTCTATCACAAGAAAATCACGGCTTTTCCACAGCGAATTTGCGCACTGCCTAATATAGTCGATGTCGATTGTCCTTTGCGCTATCTTTGCAGCTAAATGGGGAGAGCAAGCAGGCTCAAAGAGGTAGGGGCACATGAGCGAGTATTCTTTGTCTGTTGGGGTAAGACGGGCGTGATGTAAACAGTATTCGAGATCTGGCGCTTTCTGTCCTACAGAGCCTGTTTGAACGGGCTTCATGGGAAGCGCGTCTACATCTTTTCGAAGATGTGATAGAAGCTGTGCTGTAATATAAGTTTTTCCAATGTCGGTATCTGTTCCTGCAATCCAAACACCTCTCATAATGCCCCCGTAATGCCATAAAATATATTGTAGGTAACTTTTACGCCATTTTTGGTTTTGTATTGATTAGCGTAGGTCAGAGCCAATTGTTTGAGCTCTCCTAGAGAGAGAGGATGAGAGAGCCCTCTGGGTGCAGCGCCGATCTTATTGATGGAGCGAAGGGCATGCCAGGGATCTGCCGCTTCCATTTGAAAGGAATCGGTGAAGGCCCTTTCCATAGGAAGATTGAGATCGGAGAAGACATTTCTACAGTCTGCGTCATCCCAAAGAAGCGCAAGGGGCTCTCCTGTAATGGATTTGTATAGTGTATACAGCTCCTGAAAAAATCCTTTCACACTCATAGCGACTGCAAAACGCCCATGAGGGGCGAGAGATTTTTGGATGTTTTTTGCCACGGCAGCTTTGTCATAAAACCAATGAAAGCTGCTTGAAGAGACGATAAGATCGGCGTTATTGGGTAGCCGAAATTCTTCAGCTGCGGCAACAGTTACAGAAAGATTTTTGTGTTGACACCTCTCTTTGCACTGCTCAACCATTCCCGGGGCGATATCGATGGCAGTAATCTTTGCCAAGGGGTATTTTGAGCACAAAAGTTTAGTTAATATTCCTGTTCCACAGCCAAGTTCGAGAATAGTGTCTGCTCGTTCTGGCAAAAAAGAGAGGAGGTTTTGGGCTATACGTAGGTGGGGCTCTGCCCATTTGTTATAGTCAGGGGCAGCTTTTGAGAAGCTTGCAGCTATTTGTTGTGGGTCAAGATTATGTTCCACTTAGAAACTCCCGAATATGCGAAGCGATTTCTTGAGCATGTGTTACGGGCAAAGCGTGACCTGCTCCCTCGATAGAGATAAGTTGTGCGTGTGGTAGGTGAGAGGAGAGATATTCACCGCAAGCAAAGGGGGTGATAGCGTCTTGAGTGCCGTGTAGAACGAGAGAGCGACTGTTTATTTGGGCGAGTTCTTTTCTAAGATCTGTATGTTCTAGAAAGAGCAGACCCTTTAGAAGAAGTTCTTGAGGAATTGAGAGCGCTTGTTCATATAGAGTTTCGAGATGCTCTCTATGTGGATGGAGGTTCATGGCGCAAAATTGTTTGAGGGCCTCTTTGGGGCTTACTTGAAGGGCTTGCTCTAGCCCCTTTGCCGCTTTTAGCGGGACACCGATAAAGTCATGGTCTTCTAGCTGTCGAGGTGTTGTAGAGATGAGAATGCATGTTTCAAATTGGTATTTTTGAGCCGCTTTTAAAGCCATCATTCCACCAATTGACCATCCGATACAAACGGAGGTGTTTTTTAATAATTCGTCTGAGTCAAGTAGTTGGTGCCATTCGATGGTTTGCATTGAGAGGCCGAGCTGTTTAAAAAGTGGGGTGCAACATTGCGATGTTGTTCCCCA
>Ga0180437_10003953_pt1 | contig 21529 bp, 21 predicted proteins | sample SS_ome_4_FD_132410 | JGI IMG/M metagenome (GOLD analysis project Ga0180437, IMG submission 132410) | Hypersaline lake sediment archaeal communities from the Salton Sea, California, USA - SS_3_D_1 metaG | ecosystem: Environmental > Aquatic > Non-marine Saline and Alkaline > Hypersaline >...
TCTTTTGCGATTGATCTAAAAGGTGTGATTCCTGATCCGCCCGCAATTCCGATAATCTCTTTCGAATCTCGAATGGAATCGTAATAGAAGTAACCACTTGGTCCAGAACTAATAACATTGGTTCCGATCTTCCAATTATTCCAAATGTAATTAGTTAGAAAGCCATTTTTCTCTTTTCGAATTGTTATTTGATAAAAACCTCTTAATGCATCAGAAGGGGAAGAGGAGATAGAATATGGACGAGTAATATAAGTGCCATTTATATTAACTTTTAGGCTTAGAAACTGACCTGCTCTAAAATATGCTAACTTTTTAGTATCCAAATTAGGGTTAGGAATTAGTTTAAAGGTTTTAGCAGAATTTGTTTCATCTTTTATTTCAGTAATAATTAGATTTTGTATCTGAGGGTGTAGGCTTTGAGCTAAATCATTTATAGCGTTAGATTCTTTAAATGCTTTTGATGCTTTATCAATATGTTTACTTCTTTCTGAAGTTAAGTTTTTGAAGGCTAGTAAATCTCGAATATTTCCTTTTACAGAAATCTTTAAACTTTTTTTCTTTTGTTCTCTCAGCTGCTCTCACCTGTTTCTTTTAAATCTTTTAAAGTTAGAAATGCTGCTATTTGGCCAGAAAGTAAGGCATTAGTGTAACTCTGGCAATTTGCTGAAAAACCACCACAAAATTCTATTCCTTTAATGTACTTTTCATTATCCATTTCCATTAATCTTGGCATGAAGGAATCCCAAGGATCGGTTTCATATCCATAAGCAGAACCTCCAAATGTTCCCGTATATCGTGCCAATGTCTGAGGAGTAGCAATTTCTATCTCTTCTATATAATCGCGGATAGATGTTTTTGTTGCAAATTCAAAAGTATTAATTAGATGTCGAGCGATTTTATTTTTTAAATTAAAATAATCTTCTGGAGCTACATTTTCCCATGCTTCTGGTAGAAAAAAAGCTGTTATCGAAAGAATGCATGTATCTGGCGGTGAACAGTCAGGTATCACATTATTTAAGCAAATTGTAGCTTGAGCTTTTGGAGGATTTAGAGTCTTAAACGATTCATAGATTTCTTCTGTATCAGTTGTATCATAAATATGATAACTATAATTTTTGATCCCAAGATCATCGGCACTAGCACTTAATCCTAAATATACAACAAAACAACTTATAGCATGGCGACGAGCATTGATATTTTTCAAAGCTCTCTCGGGAACATTATCTTTTGGGGAGATAAGATAATTATATACCAATGTGGGAGAGGCATTTGATATTACATGATTTGTCTTAATCTTGTCACCCTTATTAGTTTCAATACCAATTATTTCGCCATCCTCTACAAGAATCTTGCTAACTTTTGTATTATAAAGGATTAATCCCCCATTTTTCCTTATAGCTGATTCTAAAGCTGCTGTGTATGCATGAGAACGATTCTTAGGAATATACGCTTTTCGAATTAGAAAATAATAATGCATTGCGGCATAAAAAGTGAAATTGATTCTATTAGTAGGAATTCCAATATAGCACCAATAAGCATTTAATATATCCTGGGCTTTCTTGGGTATCTTTAATGCATTATTCACTTGGTCTAAAGTATATGGTGCTGTTTTAAGAAAATTTTTATAATTTTTAATAAGCACATTTTTATCTGGATTTCCTTCCGCTTCTGTAATATAGCTAATTGCTTCGGTTATTTCTTCTGCTAGAGTAATATAATTTTTAATATATTCCTTACTACCTGGAACTTCTCTTTCCATCATATCAATAAAATCTTCTCTTCCAAAAGGTACTACAAGATCTAATTTTTCATTTGGGTCATTAATGATTAATCTAAAGGCTTCGGGTATTTCAATAAAGTTTAGGTTTAATCCCATATCATCTTCAAGAAGCTTTCTAATGGCTCCTTTATTCGTTTTTGGTCCATAGTCACATAATTCATGTAAGGCTCCTTCAAATTCAAACCGCCCTCGGATAAAACTTGTTGCAAATCCTCCAGGTAAATTATGTTGTTCACAGAGTAAAACTTTTGCTCCATCAATTGCCATTTGAGAAGCAGCTATTAACCCACCATTTCCCGCTCCTATTATAACTGCATCATATTTATCTTCTATAATTTGGGAACTAATTTCTTCGACCATATAATAAACCCCATATACAATTCAATTAGTAATTATACAATCTCATAAAATTTTTACAATAATTAATATCTTATTTTCTTCAGAAAAGAATTTTTGATCATTAACAACTATTTGATTCTCAAGATTTTTATTAAAGAATAACTATTATTATCAAAACTTTAAAAAATTGATTTTGAATGGATGAAGCTCAATTAGAAGAGATTGACAATTTTTTATACGAGTATGCTGTAAAACGATTTGAACTTCTTTTTAAGTTTATGTTGATGGGTCAAAAAAGACTTAAATCGTATATCATGCTAGTGGTTAGAGCACTCATACGCTGTATTCATCATATTGAAAAAGAGATGTATCTCAAGGATGTACTTGAGGTAACAATGGCAGAAGCAGACTATATATTAAATGAGGATCTTACTAAAATAGATTTTAAAAGCATTGCGAAAATTCGATATTCTGAAGAGTTCCAAAATATGATAAAAAGTGAAATTCATCGTTGGATAATATATCTTGCTGAGAACAATAAAGTTCCCGCGAATTTTACATACGATCGATTTTTAGGAAGATTATCTGTTCTTTAATAAAAGTTTTTTTACTTCTTTTTGTTTTTTTTATTTCGTTTAAGAAGAATAATATGAAAGAGAAAATACTTATTGAATTGAGTTATGATTGGTTTGAAAGAATGTGGAGTATTCCAGAATTTGGGTTAGTTGATAAAATAGTTGATGCAGAATATTGTCCTAATTGGATTTATATGGATGAGAAAGGACCTGAATTAGTGAAACATGAAATTAAGTACTTTCGTTCTATATTTCCTGATTTGAAATTCAAAGTTACAGATATTATAAACCAAGATGAAAAAGTATGGTTGAGGTATAAAGCAAACGGTACCCAAAAAGGCTCTTTTTGGGGATTTAAACCAACTAATAAATTCATAGAATTTGAAGGAGTAGCCATTTTACATTTCAATGATAGGAATCAAGTAATTGATCTCTGGGAATCTTATTGCTTTTATGATATATTAGAAAAATTAAAATTAGTCCCGCCATTCTCGGAATTACATGAATATTTATAAGATTATTCTAATGAATAAATCTCTTATCTTTTTGCTGGAGATGCATAACAATATGAACAATTATGTTCACAGCGAAATATACCCGTATATCCTCCAATATCTTTTGATTTGTAACAGCCACAGTCTTTTCTCTGGCCGATATCCCTAATTTTTGTAATAGATTCCCCGATAATACTCTCTATCTTAATAGCATCTATACAATGGGCTTGTTTAACACCCTTCATTGCTAATAAATCTGGTTGACAACAAGCTTTCATTTGGATTCCATAGATTTTACAGATTTCAACTAAATTGTGTAGAATTTTTAATTTTTTCTCCAAATCCAATTCGATAGGTACATAACCCCTATAATCCATACGCTTTATTACTTTCTGGTAGAGAGTAGCAAAAGAGAATGTTAGTTCATTTATTCCGTAATTTGAAATGTTTTCTACAATATATTCAAACTTATCTAAGTTACTTTTTATCTTATCATTTCCTTTAACTTTGTAAAATATAATTGGATCGAACCTAATATTAAGAGCAGATGCACTAAAAATATCAATCAATGATCTTAATTGTTTAAAGCGTTCTTCTAAAGATATTCTAATACCTGGTTCTAATTCTGAAGGAGAATTAATTGTAAATTGGAATATGTGTGCTTTATAGGCTTCAAAAATTGATTTATTTGTTTTGTACATTTCAATCCAATATTGAAAGTTTTTACTCCACCAAACCCAAGCCTTTACATCTTCAGGTAATAATGAAACTCTTGACACTTGTCTTCTATTAAATGGATTAATTACATCTACAAATCCCTTCTTTATTCTATTAATCACCCATTCCATTAAAAAAGCGGGAATATCTGTCCTTCTAGAACAAGAAATGATTTCTGATTTAACTAATCTAAAATCAGATTCTAATCTATTTTCCATATTATGCATCTTTTTAATTATCTTAAATAAAGAATCATAGATGATACAAATAATTCTTTATCCATGTTTTGTGAAGAAGATGTGTTAAACTCATGCTTTGCTTGATTATAAATCATTAAATGTGGATTATAAAAAGCAATACCTTGTTGAATGTCTCTTTCTAAACTTCGGCGAAATTGGGGATTAAGCCAAACTTCAAATGGTCCTGAGCTATGCTCAGCTTTATATTTAATTTTAAAATTCTCTTGCAAGGTTCTTATAACTTCGTAGACCGTTTCACAGATTTGAACTAATTTTTCTGTATTTTCTCGATAAAAATAATTGATTGGAACAGGTAAGCGCATGTGAAGAAGTAATCCTTTTCCCTTTCTAAAATTTATATGGCCATAACCAAAAATCACTTCATGAAAGCCATTCTTTATGAGAATAGAATTAATGGTATTAATGATGTTTGGTAAATATTTAGGTTGACTTAAAATGTCTTCAAATCCTGGAAATGCAATATGATTTATATCATCCTCTGAAGTCTGTACCAATATAGCAAATGATGAACGTTCTTGCATGTATTTTTGGTATTCTTCCTCTGTGAGTTTTATCCAATAACTTTTACATTCATTAGCCATAATTTCAATGAAATTATTGATAAGCTTACTTTTTCCTTTCATCAATACTACCCAGTTGACCTTAAAGTTTGTTGAGTGTTCCTTTGATGGAATTAGTTTTCCAAATTCTCCCGGTAATTTTATAGGTGAGGTAACAAATTCACTTACAAGGGGAAATATTTTTGCTTCTAAAACTTTTTGTAAACCATTAAAAGCTGAGATTAAATCATCTCCAAATATTAATGCTTTGTTTAAATTCACTTCTGGCTGGTATAATTTGAGATTTGCACTTAAAATGATACCATAAAAACCATTTCCTCCGACAATCTTATTAAATAATGGATCTTCTTTTTTAACTTCGCAAATATCTCCATTAGGTAGCATAATTCTCATATTAATGATCCATTCCTCGGCTGCCCCTAATTTTCCAGACGTGATCCCACTTGCATTTGAAGCGATCAACCCACCGAGACGAACTGGCAATTTAAGTGCACTTGCAGGTTGAATAGGAAACATAAATTTTCCCTTAGATTTATATTTGACAATTTTTATCAGATCGGAGATTAAAACACTTTGTTCAGCATAAATTCTATTATTATGCATATCAATTATTATCGGTTTAGCGTTAGAATGCATATTCTCAAGATCGACTAAAATACCGAAATTAGAAAAACCTCCAGATAAACCTGTTTTTCCAGAAGCAAAAGTAATCGGGACCTTAAACTTTCTTGAGAGAATCACTATCTTTCTTAGTTGTTCTTCAGTTTTTGGACGAGAAATTACATAAGGGGTTAAACTCAAAAGCGAAGTATCCCTTATTGTGCCTGAACTAATGAGATTATCCACAATAATAATAATTCCTGAGTTTAAAGAATTCTTATTTCTAGTATGTAAGGAATTTGAAATCTGAAATCCCTGCTTGCTCAACTCATAAAGAAAATCCTTCCAAGGCAAACTTTTTTGCAAATATTCAATTATTTTCAAAATTGTCATTCAAAAAACTATTTAAAAATTATTAATGGGTGCTAAACTACTTCTTTTTTATTTATGAGGATTTTTAATTAACGAAATCTATATTTTCTAAGATAAGTAATAAATATTAATTTTAAAAATTATTTAATTTCATCAATTTGGGCTTGTCTTTTTCCGAATACAAAAGAACTGATTAATATAAATGCAATAGCAATCATATAAAAGACAATTGAAATCAATTCAGATGGAAATTTTTGAAAAACATAGAAATATACTATTGAGGGAGCAATTTGGACGGGAACTGCTTGAATTGGTACTAAATTGCTAGCATCTCCATATCTTAATGCATTTGCCATAGTAGATATTGCAAACATATTAGTAATAACCAGTATAATAGAGGATATGATGAAAATTATAAGCTCACCGGTTATGAAATTCCCACTAAAAACATTTGTAATCGCTCCCATTAGTGGACTTATCCAAAAGTTCGATAAGCCAAATAATATTCCCGATATAACAGCAAGAAATAGAGCTCTATATTTACTTAATTTCTTTTGAATAAGATGAAAGAGAAAAATCAATAAAAACAAACTTATAGTAAATATTGTTATCCTTATTGTGAAATCAATATCGATTAAATCAAAATTGAAGATTTCTATAGATAGCTGACTCATACCAAGGAGGCCAATTGCTAAAATGAGCAAAAAAATAGAGATTAGCTCTCTGTAAGTCAATTTTTCTCCAATTATTTTTATTGATCCTATTACTAATACAATTAAACCGCAAGCCATTAATCCCGGAACTAAAGCAGGACCAATGATACTTTGTGCGATCATGAAAAAGATTGTACCTATTCCAAAACGCAATATTAATGCAAATAACCATATTGGTGATTTAACTAAACTTTTCATTAATTTAGCTTCTGAGGGCAGTCTGTTAATCACCATTTTCTCTATTACAATTCCTGAATAGTGAGAAATTCCAGAAGCAATCCCAAATAATATTCCTAGCCAATAAATATCCAAATTAATCCATATTTATTATTTACAAATGAAATATGTGATATTAATATGCTATAGTTAAAAATAATTCGAATAAAAATGTAAAATAGTTCGATTACTTAGGTTTTTATTAGTATTACAGATACAAATTACGATATAGTTCTTTTTCATGGAATTCTTGTATTAAATACTATAAATAAATAGATAATTAATTTGTATTAAAATCTATCCCAAGCAGCATGAACGGCTTTACCTGTCATTTCTATGACTGGTTTCATTTTATCCAACGAAGCTAAACCTGCTTCAGGAGCTATTTTCATAATCGAAGCATGACTAACAAACACTTTTCCATCTTCTTCATAAACAACAAAACTGCAAGGAAAAATTAAACCAACTTGTTTTGACACATCTAGCGCTGCTTTTGCAAATCGTGGAGCACATGCGAGAATAATAGTGTACCTCTCGTAATCAATATTCAGTTTTTTCTTGAAAATTTGGTCTAATGACTTAGTTAGCATGTGACTAAAGCCTTCTTCTACAATAATCTTCTCTACATGGGCAACAGCTTCATCAAAATCCATCTCTAATTCTTTTTTAAGTATATCAACCATATGTATTACCTCACTTCTTTAATTAAGTTATATAAAAAATTATTTTTGAAAATCATCTAACGCTTTTAACACATAGCTCGTAAACATCATCGCTGGACCTCCTCCTAGAGTTCCAGCAACCATACTAGCTTCTATAATCTCATCTCTCGTAGCTCCTGCTTCCAGAGCATATTTCACATGCCAGGCTACACAAAACTTGCATTGCTTAGCAATTGAGAGAGCAATCCCAATTAGTTCTTTAAATTTTTTTGATAAGACTCCATCTTTCTTCACGTTTCCCATAAATTCCTGAAAACCACTCATAGCTTCTGGATTTGCTTTACCTAAAGTCTGAAGAGCATGTGCTGCTTGGTTAAAATATTGCTTTGCATTGTATTCGTCCATCTCTTTTTCACCAATAATTTTTATTTATTTATCTTATCTATGATTTTAAGAATAAAAAGAATTTTGCTTATGAATTAAAAATAAATCTTGTCCGAGGAGGATTTAATATAACCTTTTCATTCTCTAAATAACCAATTTAAGGCTAATAAATAAACTATAAATAAAACTAATAAAGAAAAAAGAGAACTATTCAAATTTATTTGCTATTTCGCAATTGGATAATCTGCAGAATACCACGCCCTCATGCTTCCTAATACATTGTATACCTCTTGGTATCCATGGTTTTTTAATATACTTGCTCCCATACTCGCTCTAGCCCCATTCCCACAAACAGTAATAATAGGCTTGTTTTTTGGTATACTATCAAGATTATCTTCAATTTTCCCTACATATATATTTTCAGCTTCTTTTATATAACCCTCCTTCAACTCTGGAGGACTACGAACATCGATTAAATAAATATCTTCATTCCTATCCAATTTCTCTTTTAGTGTGTCTGCGGTTATTGTTCCGACTGTATCTGTTGGAAAATGATTACTATACCATGCAATTATACCACCAACTAAATATCCCTTAATGTTATCATATCCTACTCTCAAGAGATATTTATAAGCTTTCTTAAGATTTTCAAAATTCTCGACAACAAGAAGCAGAGGCTTATTATAAGGCAGTACCCATCCTGCATATGATGGCAAACCTTTTAACCATATATTATATGAGCCTTTTATATGAGCAGAACCAAAGGATGTAGGATTTCTAGTATCTACAACAACTGCGCCTTTATCTAATTCTTTTTTAAACTCTCCGGGAAGTAAAGGCTTAAATCGGTCCAGATTCTTCAGTAGAGGTGGTCCATTAAGATTATAGTCTTCCATTTTCTTAAAATAAGGTGAGTAATAATGATGTTCATCCAATTTAAATTGTATAAATTTTTCTTTATCTTTTAATTGTAAAGCACGGCTCTGCATTCTTTCCAATCCAATTGTACTCAATTCTCTCTCATTAATATCAGCACCGCATACAGATCCCGCTCCATGAGCTGGGAGTATAATACATTGATCTCCTAATGGCAATATTTTATTAAAAAGACTGTTATAAAGATTTGTTGCATTTTTTTTAGCGAGTTCTGGTCCGTACATGTCGATTCTCCCCGTATCACCAACAAAAAGAGCATCTCCAGTGAAAATCATAACCGCTTCACTCCCCGTTGATGTATCATATACTACATAACTCATACTTTCGTCAGTATGACCTGGTGTATGAATAGCTTTAATTTTTAAAACACCCAAATTGAATTCTTGACCATCTTTTAGTGTATTTCCATAGTTCCAATTTAAACCAGGACCGTGATAAATCTCAACATTTGTTGAGCTTTCAATTTCTTTTGATCCAATTACATAGTCTTCATTGCGATGAGTCTCAAAAACATATCTTATCTCCGCTTCTGCATCCCAAGCTAATTTTAAAAATTTTTTAGCATCTCTTCTTGGATCAACTATACAAGCCTCGTTCCCAGAAGCTAAAAAATATGAGATTGATGCAATTCCTTCGCTTTTTACTTTTTTTAAAATCAATATTGTTCCATCTCACTGATTATTTAAAGTCTAAATATATTTAGACTCATTTTTATAATAATTTAATGGCTATAAACTAAAAATGTAAGCATTAATAACAAGCTTAAATTGTTAAATATTGAGATATATAAAATTTGTGTTAGAAATGCTTGATGAAATTGGATTTTTGATATTTATATGTTCTCTTATTCTTTACTTGGGAGTGGTTTTTTATGGTTATAAAAGTAAAAAACCTACTAAATTAAAAATATTAAATAAGGTCTATAGAAACTGGGCACGAATTCATATTCAAAGAGAGCGCCATCTTGTAGCAATTCAAACTCTTAGGAATTTCACCATGGGAAATTCAGTATTTATTTCGGCATTCTTTATACTGTTAGGTATTTTAATTGGTTTTTATACTGGTGGGAGCTTTAATTCAGACCCATTTTGGGGTCTTCCTCAGCTTAGCATAGGGCTAATGCAAATCAGTGTGAATATAATTTTAATTATGTTCTGTGTTATAAATTTTTCTTTATCAATACGTTCAATAACCCGTTTATCACTACTTCTTACCGCTGATATTCAAGATTACACTAACGATAATTTTAATGGCATTGATTTTGCTGAAAAAACATTTATTAACGCTAAAAATCATTGGATGGCTGGAGTACGCGGTTTATTTTATTTGATAACAACATTAATTTGGTTTGTAAATCCTGTTTTTTTTATAACAGCCACAATCTTAGTAACTTTTTATCTAATAACCATACATGATCTAAAGTTATTTTAATTGATATTGAGAAATTTCACAAGTTTTAATAGATATTTAATTCTCTAATTATTATGATTCCCTCAATTGAATGGAAAAACTCTAAAGTATATATGATTGACCAAACAAAGCTTCCATTCGAGTTAAAATTCTTAGAATTGGAAAACTTTAGAGATGTAGCTACTTCTATTAAAGTTATGAATATAAGAGGTGCACCCGCTATAGGTGTTGCCGCAGCAATGGGAATGGCGTTAGCAACTATTGAATATAAAGATCTTCCTAAAGATAAATTTTTAAAAAGAGTAGAAGAGGCGGCAACTATAATAAAGAGTACCCGACCAACTGCCTCTAATTTATTTTGGGCTGTTAATCGAATCTGGAATATTATCCAGAGCTATCCTGATGATCCTGCAACTATTTCGGATTTAGTAGTAGAGGAAGTAAAATTGATGGCTCAAGAGGATATAAATGTGAATAAAAAGATTGGAAAAAATGGAGCTTCTTTATTAAATGATGGAGACACAGTTTTAACTCATTGTAACGCTGGTTCTTTAGCAACAGTTCAATATGGCACTGCATTAGCACCGATTAGGGCAGCGATCGAAGAGGGGAAAAAAATAAAAGTCATTGCTGACGAAACTCGCCCCCGTTTACAAGGAGCAAGACTTACTGCTTACGAACTTCAGTATGATAAAATACCTGTAAAAGTCATTTCAGATACTTCATCAGGTTTATTAATGTACCTAGGAAAAGTAAATAAAGTAATAGTTGGGACCGATAGAGTGACCTCAGATGCTGTATTTAATAAAATAGGGACGTATTTAGTAGCACTAGCAGCAAAAGAAAATAAAATTCCGTTTTATGTTGCAGCTCCAACATCTACCCTTTCATTAGACGATACTGTCGAAAATGTTACTATTGAACAAAGAGATTCTAGTGAAGTTAGTAAGATTCTAGGCAAATTACAAATAGTTCCAGATGGTGTAGAATGTTTAAATTATGCATTTGATATTACTCCATTCAAATTGGTTACAGGAATTATTACTGAAGACGGAGTTTATAATCCAAAACAGTTACTTGAGAAATATAAATAAATTTACAAACATTTTCTAATAAAGAGGTCTCATTATGACTGCCGCATTCATATTTGATAAATATCAAGGAGGTCGGAAAAGAATACTATTTCGAACCTTTTTATTGGCCATAATCGACATTACCTGCATTAATTTTTATTTCATAATATCTGCATTATCTATGAATTTTGATTGGACTGAAGAGTTGCTAACCACTACACTTGAAGGCTTTCTCATTCAAATTGTATGGTTAATTGGAATACTCGGAGGAATTGCATTAGTTGTACATATCATAATTTTATTCGGTTTATATATGAGAAGTGATGATAAAGATCTCACAAATTAAATAACTCTTTAAATTTTTGTTTTAAATTCTTTAGATCTTTAGATTTGGATAATTTAATTCGCATTTCTGTTGAATTCTTAATGGATTTAGTTAACCAGATTGCATTCCTTCTAAGTTCTTCAAATTTAATTTCATCAATGGTTTTCTTTGTTTCACATGAGCTATAATCCATTTGATCAATAATGTCTTCATATAAGATAAGAGAATCTGTAATATCTTCAATTCTTTTTTTATTAGATGATAATTTTTCACATTCAAGGTATTTTCTTATCTGGTAGAAAATTCTAGGATTTCCCATAGAAGCTCTTCCTATCATCAATCCATCTACATTAGTATACTCCATGATTCTTTTTGCTTTTTGTGGTGAGTTGATATCGCCATTTCCTACAACTGGTACTGAGAGATTTTCTTTTAATATTTTAATCGAATTTATATCTAATTTGCCTAGTTCAAATCGATCTTTAACAGTTCTACCATGGATGGATACCAAATCGATATCAAAATTGTTGATCACGTCAATAATTTGAAACAATTCATCTGAAGAAGTAAATCCTGACCGAATTTTGAGCGATATAGGCCTTGAAGAGAATTTAGTAGTGATATCCAGTATACTTCTAAAATTCGTTAGATCCTTTAATAAAAACCCCCCCTCTTTCGAATGAATAGCCCTTTTGGAGGGACACCCAGCATTAATATCCAATATATCGTAATTATAACTTGATAGAATATCGAGTGCATTCTTGAAGGATTCTCTCTCTCCACCAATTAATTGAATACTAATTGGATGTTCTTCTTCAATTTTATAGAGATTTTGATATATAGAATGAGGATTTTTTTCTAGACTTTTTATATATATCATAGGAACATGAACTAATCCAATCGTATCGAATTTGCGACAAAACCTTCTATAAGGACCAGTAGTAACCTTTAGCATAGGAGCTAAAATCAAATTATTTTCTAATTTTACGGTTCCTATTCTCATATTATATATTTTACTATCTATAAGCATGAAATTTTTATTTTAACTATATTTACATGTAATTAATAAAATTCACGCTAATGGTTTGAAAAATTAATCCAAAGAGAAAAAATTTATTATGTCAATGTACCTCGAAAAATTTAATTTCACCAATAAATTGGAAGAAATTAGCTATAACGAAGGAGAACCCCTGAAATTAAATGAAAGATTTAACTTCTTTCATAATAAGAATAAGTTTAGGAAAGAATTAAATAAACTCCAATATATCTTCAAAAATTATACCGGCAACTCATTAGTTGCTTCAGGCATTAGAGATACATACATTCAAGAAGAATATTCTGAAAATTATTTATTAATCTTATTCACAACTAATGAAATAGTGAAAAACACGAATAACATCCTCAAAACTTATTTAAAAAAAAATATTGAACCAAGTTGCTTTTTTATGATTTCAACTTCAGATTTTTTATTACTAATCGCTAAAGATATGGAAGGTTTAGTATTTGGAGTAGATTTAATGGAAGATTTGTTTAACCAAGTTTTTGAGCATTATATGAAGCAAAAGGAATTTGGGCAATATATCAAAATCCGACCATTTAGTGCTATAGGATGCAATAAATCTAAGTAAAAATTAATTTTTTTAATAATATTTTTTATTCCATGAATTTCCATGGTTTTTGTTTTACTAGTTTATAAGCCTTTGTTGAATATTCTTCAACCATACGATGAGTGTTAAAGAAGGCGGCTAAAGATATAGCATTCTTACACTTAAATAGCCATTCATCATGATTCATATAAGTAGGAATGATTTCATCTTCCAAAATACTATAGATTGCATTAGAATCTATATCCCAGTCATTTGAAACTCCAGGATCATTTTTATCTGAATCATTAGGACCAATAGCCCAACCTGCCATTGGATTTTTACGATACGCCTCTAACCACCATCCATCTTGTACACTAAAATTAATAACACCGTTTAATGCAGCTTTCATTCCGCTAGTACCACTTGCCTCACGATATCTTTCTGGAGTGTTTAGCCACACATCTACTCCTGATACCAGCATATGTGCTAAATCCATATTATAATTTTCCATGAGCACTACTTTAACACCATAGTTATCATAGAGATATTCACCTGATTCATAAATTTTTTTAATATAATCTTTACCCATTAAATCTTTTGGATGGGCTTTTCCAGCAAAAATAAATTGAACTTTTCCTTGACTTATCTTTCCGAGTCGGTCAATATCATGAAAGATTAATATTGCTCTTTTATATGTAGCAAATCTCCGAGCAAAACCAATAGTTATTAGCTCTTCATCTAACAAATTCCAACTATGACCTTTCTGATAATTAATCAAATTAAATTTATTTTCAATATGTGCATCAAACAGATCCAAATCATCAATTTCAATCGCATTCTGTAATACAGAAGGATTTGCCTTCCAGTTAGGCCATCTTCTATCAAATATCTGCTTTATTGGTTTTGAAACCCAAAATGGTAAGTGAATTCCATTTGTAATGTGATCTATTTCATATTGGGGAAACATTTTTCTAGTAATTTCACCATGTTTTTTAGCGACAGCATTTCTATAACGAGAAAGACCCATACCCAAGTAAGTCATATTGAAATTACCATTATCTTCAGCAATTTTTCGAATATCATCGGGCATTCTCTTTTCAAAAACTTTGTTTACTAAGTTCTGATCAAATCTATCATGACCAGCGGGGACGGGTGTATGTGTTGTGAATACAACTCTTTCTTTTACTTTGTCAATATTTTTTCCAAACATATTGTACAACTCAACTGTTGCAAAAGAGCCATGACCTTCATTGAGATGGTAAGTTTTTATATTGTTATATCCTAATGAATTTAATAATTTAACACCCCCAATACCCAGAATGATCTCCTGTACAATTCGATTCCACCGAGAAGTAGAATCATATAAAGAACCCGTCATTTTCTTCATCCAAGGTTCATTCCCCTCAACATCTGTGGTTAATAAATAGATAGGTAAGATATGACCAGATTGGCCAATAACCCGATAAAGCCATGCAGATACTAACACTTCCTTGTTTTCAATTAGAAGCTTGATTGGTTTTTCAACTTTATCAAATTCATAAAAAAAATTCCATTCTACTTCTTTTTCTTTTTGTTCACCTATTTCATTAAATAATTGATAGAAGTATCCTGAACTGTAGCAAAGGCAAATTCCTACCATTGGAATTTCTAAATCAGCTGCAGATCTAACGGTATCTCCTGAGAGTACTCCTAAACCTCCACTATATGTGGGAATGTTTGAATCAATCCCTATTTCCATAGAGATATAGGCGACAGAGGTCTCTTTTTTAAAATCATCACTAATTTCCATTTTAATTTCCTTAGATTAGTTTTGAGAAATTACTCGTTTTTACATTTATATTAATATTTTAAATTTATATTTTAAAATCTTATGTGAATTATATATGAAGATCTTTATTTTCTAAAATCTCAACTTTAATTTCAGGGTTCTTTTTGTTGACTATTTTTTTAAAAGTATCCAAATTCACATCCCAGTTGTGCATAGGTATCACAATTTTAGGTTTAATATCATCCGCAGCACCCGCGGATTCTTCAAAATCCATAGTATATGTTCCACCACAAGGCAACATTGCCACATCAATATCTTTGGAACTTAAATTCTTCATTTCAGGGATCCTTTCAGTATCGCCTGCATGATAAATCTTTTTTCCCTCTGCTTCTAAAAGGATTCCTGCCCATTTTTGTTCTTTTGGATGAAATGGTTGATTTTTTGCTCTCATTCGTTTTATATTATAGGCGGGATATAATTCAATAGTAATATCTTCGATTTGATAGGGAGCATATAATTCCAATCCCTTGCCATTAAATTTGTTTAATTTTGAGGAAATACTTTTTGGCCCTAATAGAATAGTTGAATCTTTGTAAATCTTGCGAATTGACTCTTCATCAAAATGATCGCCATGTTCATGGCTACAAATAATAATATCTGCTTTATCTTCAGTTTCTGGGATTTGATAAGGGTCTAAATAGATTATTTTCTTATCTTTTGTTTCTATTTTGAAGGACGCATGTTTTAACCAACTAATTTTCAAAAATTTTACACCTTAATAATTAATTTATACAGATTAGTTTATAATGAGAATGCTAATAATAACTAGAATTTAAAAATATTCTATAGAAATAATGATGGATAAAAGTTTAATCTTCAAAATCCAAATCTAAATCTGGTTTCTTTAGTTCTATTTTCTTTAAAAGATTAAATTTATCCAAACGATTAAGACTATATTTGTCTAGTTCTTTGTTAAAAGAATTTTTCCTGAAATTGAATCTCATTTTGGGTGGTCTTGGCTTGTTTAGTAATCTCAAAAATATAGGTGTCTTAAATTTGTTCCTATTCATTAAATCATTCATAAACTCGTCTTTTAATGCGATATGTTTTTTAAAATGAGGGTTTTCTGCTCTTAAATCATTTTGTGAATCCCTCATCAGCCTTGAGTAAATTGGTGGAACACTTAAATTATCTATACGGCAAGTTGGGCACTGAATTACTTCAAAACCATGAATACATTTCATACAATTTCACATAATTTTCTATCGTATCTGAGTTCTTTAAATTAATTTTATTTTATATTTCTTTTTATTATTATTTATGAGTAACTTATTCTTGAATGAGATAAAATCGCAACCCGCAGCTCTTAAAGACACATTTGATTATATTACTAAAGAAGGGAAAAATCAATTCTTAATAATTAAGGATTTTATAAAAAAAGGCGGAATTAATAAAATAATCTTCACGGGCATGGGATCTAGTTATATAAGCTGTTACTTACCTTATTACATCCTGAATCAATACGGTATTGCAGTGGAGATGCGTGAGGCTGGAGAATTTTTATTCAATACTTTTCCTAAAACAAAAAAGAATTGTTTTAAAGATACAGGAATTATATTAATCTCACAATCTGGTGAATCAGGGGAGATTAGGGAAATATTAAGGAAAATTAATTCGATTCCTTTGGAAGATAAACCATTAACTATAGGAATTACCAACAATCTGGATAGTTATTTAGCCAATATGACGGAATTACAGATTCTTATGAATTTCGATAAAGAAACTTCTGTAAGTTCAAAGAGTTATGTATGTACTTTACTCATCTTATATGTTATGTCGAAAACTATTATAGGGGAATTCTTTAATGAAAAAGAAGAATTTCAAAATGTAGAAAATCTTATTAAAGAATTAGAAACCTTTTTTTCTAATGAAGCCGAAATTTCAAAAATATGGGAAAAAATTGCTAATAATTTTGATTCTGAGTTAAAATTCCTTGAAATCTTAGCTAGAGGAGCCTCTATCACTACAGCGCATCAAGCGGCATTAAATTTTAAAGAAATAGTTAAATTATATTCTGAAGCGAATTCAGTTTCTTCTTTTCGCCATGGTGGAATTGAATGTCTTAATGAAAATACCCATCTTCTTCTTTTGACTTCAGATTTTGAAAATCTTAAACTGAATATAAAATTCATGGAGAATCTTATAAACAAATGGAAATTTGGAAAGTTATTGCATGTTTATAATCAAAAATCCAATGAGAAATTAGATATAATTCATAAAAATCCAGATATAATTGAATATAAACATAATATTTCAGATCCATTTTTAGCACTTTTTATGGAAATTGCTGTTCTCCAGTTACTTTTTTACAAAATTGCTGAAAAGAGAGGTATCGAGCCTGGAGTTTTCCTTTTTACTAAGAAAGTCACTGATGATATTTAAAAATATTTATTTCTCTTTTAAATCAAATATTTATTTAAAAAACAGTAAAAATTAACACTAATAGATATATTAATATAAAATTTATAAAGTAAAACTAATTTTCTTTATTGTTTGGATAATGATATTTAAATCATAAATACAAACGTACAACTATAAAGAAAAGTGAATAATAATGACAAAATGGCATGTTGATGAGAAGAAGGCTTGGTTTCATAAATGGTGGCCAGAAGGAGTTTCATTTAATATTGATTTCCCAGAGATCAGTCTAGGAGAGTTTTTCGAAGAGCAGAGAAAAAAATTTGCTAATGATAACATCATGTGGTTCTTGGAATCATGGATGACATACGAAGAGGCTGGTAAGGCAATTGATTCGTTTGCAACGGCTCTAAATAATCTTGGAATAAAGAAAGGTGATGTTGTTGCATTACTTTTACCAAATAGTTTTCAGTATGTTATAGCTTTTTATGCTGCAGCAAAGATTGGGGCTATTCCTACCGGCATCAATCCTACGTATAAACCATTAGAAGTGCTTCATCACCTTGAAATAACTGGAGCTAAATCATTGATTTCATTAGATGCATTATATGGAGAATTAGTAAAACCAATTATAGATAAAACAAAAATAGAACTTGTAATCTATACAAATATTGCTGATCTTGCTTCAGGGCTTTCAGGATTTATAAAATTTTTGGGAAAATTAATTGGCAAAATTCCTAAAGGGAAAGTTGATTTTACTCCTTCCTACAAATTTTTAGATCTTTTAGAAACTAAACCAAATCTTCCACAAGTAAATTTTGATCCCACTACCCATCCAGCAACTTACATCATGACTGGGGGTACTACTGGAGTTCCAAAAGCTACAGTTTTAACACACTTCAATTTAGTCTCAAATGTAAAGCAGTGTGTCGCTATTTTAGGTGGTGAACAACCTGGAATGGGTGATATTGGAGCTTTGCCTCTATTCCATTCGTTCGCAATGACTGCAGTTATGAATGTCGCAATCGGTCTAGGAGGGTGGATGATGCTCTTTCCAAGACCACCTCCAACTGAAGAATTCCTCAAAGAAATCAATGAAATCCCTGCTCCAAAAGGTTTAGCTTATACCGGAGCAGAGATATTATTCAAAAGAATAGCAGATTTTCCTCACTTAGATAAATACCCAGGAATAATGGGAAAGCTTAAGCTAAATATCTCAGGAGCAGGTCCATTACATGCACCTGTAAGAGATGCTTTTGAGAAAAATACTGGTGGAAGAATCGTGGAAGGTTATGGTTTATCTGAAGCTACTCCAGTAGTTAGTGCTGGTAATCTATTTGGTGAAAGTCCCATTGGCACAATTGGAATGCCTCTTCCGGGAACAGATTGGGGAATTTGGGATGCTGCTGCTCCTAATCTAAAAGATGGACCTATAGCTAATGGATTACCTGGATCTAAATATGGAGAGGAATTTACGGGAGAATTATGTGTTTGCGGTCCTCAGGTTATGAAAGAATATTTAAATCAGCCTGAAGAATCTGCCGCAACATTGCAGGAATGGGATGGTCGAACATGGTTAAGAACCGGAGATATAGGTTTCATGAATGAAGATGGTACGGTTGCTTTACGAGATCGAAAGAAACAACTAATAAAAGTTGCAGGTCACTCTGTCTTTCCAACTGAGGTGGAAACTATGTTAATGAAGAATGAAGCAGTTAGCGAAGCAGCTGTAGCAGGTTTACCAGATCCAGAGGGCAAGGTTGGTGAAATTACAAAAGCTTGGGTTGCATTAAAACCAGAATATGTTGGGAAAATTACTGAAGAAGAACTAAAAGCATGGACGGAAGAAAATTTAACAAAATGGAAATGTCCTGCACTAATTGAATTCATTGATGAAGTTCCAAAAAATATATTAGGTAAAGTACAGCGTAGAATCCTCCAAGAAGGAGATCCACTCTACAAGAAGTAATAAGACTTTCATTTTTTTTTCTATTTTTCATATTTATTCTGTTTTTATACGAATTTAAAAAACTAAAAATGTTAGGGTGAATTTTAGTTGTTTATATTTATCACATTTTACTCATACGCTAATTTTTATTATGACTGAACCTTCAACAGCAACTTTTCGAAATTATCTGGTTTTTTGGATTGGTCAATTATTTTCTCTACTTGGTTCTTCGATCATTCATTTCGTAATTATCTGGTGGATCGTTAAAGTAACAGGAGATTCAAATTTATTGGGGTTAACAAATTTCTTGGGGATGCTTCCATTAATAATAATAAGTCCAATTGCTGGAGTTTTTATTGATCGATGGAATCGTAAAGTAATAATTGCAATTGCGGATTTCGCTCAAGCATTAATTACTTTCTGGTTATTATTAATATTTTTCTTTGAAATAGAGCAAGTATATCTTGTAATCATTATCAATAGTTTACGAGGAGTGTGCCAAGCATTTCATTTTCCGACAGTAAAAGCTATAATTCCAATAATGATCCCAAAAGATAAGTTAAGTAGAATGAATGCAATAGATTATTTATTTAATGGGGTTGTACATATAGCAGGTCCAGCTGTAGGTGCGCTTCTTAATATGATATTTCCTATATATATGATTCTTTGGGTAGATATTGTCACCTTTGCTATAGCAATCATTCCACTATTATTGATTAAGATTCCTCATGTATCAGAGAGCAAAAAAAAGAAAGAATCTTTCTCATTTATGAAAGATCTTAAGTTAGGAATTCAATATATGAGGAAAGTCCCTGGCCTCCTCATTTTAGTCATTTTCATTTCAATAATTAATTTTCTTGGTCAACCATTTGGAGTGTTACTTCCACTATATGTTGAATCCATCCATTTAGGTGATGAACTTGATTTAGCATTCATAATGATGCTGATGCAGATTGGTATGATAGGGGGTGCTTTTATAACTTCATTAAAGAAAGATTGGAAAAATCGTGTTCTTTTAATCATTGGTTGTGTATTATTAAGCATAACTGGATATATGTTAGCAGCTATAGCACCGATAGGTTTTTTCTTTATGATCGGTATTGGGGGATTAATAAGAGCTGGAATGACTCCATTAATAAATACTAACTTTCTAACAATAATTCAATTACATGTTCCACCAGAAAAACAAGGAAAGGTTATGTCAATAGTTGTTTCGCTCGCATGGGCTGTTATTCCTCCAGGATCATTAGTTGCAGGAGCCTTAGGAGCATTAATGGGAATAACTCCTCTTTATTTAACATTTGCTGGTTTAGAGTTGCTTACAGTAGTAATCACGTTAACAGCAACAAATATTCGTAAGGTAAAATTTGAGAATGTTTATGAGAAAAACTAGAAATCATATAAAGATAGATCTGTATTATAGTAATTAGGTGGAGTGCAATTATGAAAGGATCAATAGTTATCATCATGGGATATCCCGCAAGTGGAAAGACCACGTTTGCTAAGCAATTTGAGCGAAAAGGATATACTCGACTTAATCGCGATGAATTAGGAGGGACTTTAGATGATTTGATTATACATATGGATAATTTATATAACACAAATGATATTAGAAAATTTGTTTTGGATAATACTTATGTAACTAAGAAATCACGAGCTTCTGTAATTAAATGGGCTAAAGAGTATGATTTTGATGTCATATGCCACTGGATAGATAGCGATATCGGAGATTCACTATATAACGCCTCCGAACGTATAATACGTAAGTATGGAAAATTATTAATGCCTAGTGAATTAAAAGAAAAAAAAGATGCTAGTATTTATCCTCCAGTTGCGATATATCGCTCCCGAAAGATTTTTGAGCGCCCCACAATTGAGGAAGGGTTCAATAAGGTGAAAAAAGTAAAATTTGAACGTGATTTAGATAAGAGTGTATATAAAAATCATGCTTTTATTTTTGATTATGACGGAACTTTAAGAAAGACAATATCAGGAGATAAATACCCTCTTTCTGTTCAAGATATAGAGATCTTTCCTAAAAGAGCTTCTATTCTTCGAGAGTACCATGAAAAAGGTCACAGACTATTGGGAGTATCAAATATGTCCTTAGTCTCAAAAAAAAAAATTAGTTTTGAAGAAGCAAAAAAGTGTTACGATTATACTAATCAACTTCTGGATGTACCCGTTGAATATTCTTTCTGTCCGCATCCTGCTTTCCCCCAGATATGCTACTGTCGCAAACCAATGCCAGGATTGGGCGTGGCTTTTATTGAGAAATATAAACTTGACCCTTCTAAATGTATTATGGTAGGTGATATGAAAACAGATAAGACATTTGCTGAGCGATGTGGCTTTCAATTTAAATACGCCGAAGAGTTTTTTAGTGTTTGAAA
>Ga0180437_10003954_pt1 | contig 21524 bp, 16 predicted proteins | sample SS_ome_4_FD_132410 | JGI IMG/M metagenome (GOLD analysis project Ga0180437, IMG submission 132410) | Hypersaline lake sediment archaeal communities from the Salton Sea, California, USA - SS_3_D_1 metaG | ecosystem: Environmental > Aquatic > Non-marine Saline and Alkaline > Hypersaline >...
GTCGATTTCCATCTTAGGATCGAATAGCGTCAGTAGAGCGTTCGCGTTACGCACGCTGTCCCAAATCGTATAGAAATCCGTGAAATGGCGAACGCCCGACTGCCATAACGGGAACTCGTCGTCCACGCCCAGGTCGCTAGGCATACAAAGCAAGCGCGAGAATTGCGTATAGAACAGGGTCAGGGCCTCTGTATCGCCACCCTTGACGGCGATGCGCGAGAGCGCTCCCTCCCACACTTCCTCGGCCTCTTTTCGGATAGCGTCGAAGTCCTTATCTGCGCTTTCGCGATCGACGCTGGCCCGCGCCTTCGCCACACTCACGTACGAGATTCCCACTTTCATCTGAAGCGCGTCGATCGGGCCGAATTGAAGGGCAGCGAAACAGTTCGCCTCATCGGCATGTGGCCCGGGCATTACGCCGTAAAGGTTCCCGACTTTTTTCGCAGCGATGGGCTTGTCGAATCGCGCATAAAAAAACACCGAATACGGAAAGGTATGGCCCCAACCGCCCCGGAAATCGCCGCGTCCCCCGACCTCTACGTCGCTTATGATCTCGACGTAGCCTCCCGTGCAGGCCCCGGTGCCCTCGTGTTGCCGGGCGCCGGGGACCATCCCGCCCACCTGAATCACGGCGCCCACGTCGATGAATACGTTGGCGGGTTCGCCGCCCGGAAAGGTGTACCGGTGCACGCCCGTGCGCGCTGTTGACGTGAGTTCGGCGCGTATGCCCCCTGACGAAGCGCCGTGGGCAACGCCACGGGGCCGCAGCGTCACCGCGTAATATCCGGGCTCGGCCTCTTCGGACTCTTTGTCGAACCCCCCAAGGCGCGTATCGAGAGATCCCATAAACGGCGCGATACCGATGTTGCCGTATCGCGCGCCCCCGCCCGTGCCACTGACGTGCGTGTGGCTGAAATGCCGGATCGGCTGGTGACTTCGGTACCCGTTTGTTGACTGCCCGTCCACTGACAAGGTGTCCGGGCCCAAACGCACCAGACTATAGGGGAGATAAGGCCCGCACAGCGTGTTCCCGCCCCCGTCCACCCCGATAAACGGGTCTACACTCGATATCCTGCCCATTTCGCATATCCCATTCGTCGGCGCTTCTCTTGGCGCAGACTATACCAAACCGCCCCGCACGATTCAGCCCTGAGAGTGTTCGTTGTCTCGGGGCACGCTCGGCCCCGGTTGTGGCGCGTTACGCCACCAGTTTCTTGCCCAGCCGGCGCGCCTTCTCTTGTGTCTTCGCGGTCAATTGTTGTTTCTCCTCGCGCGCGGCCCACCCGATGAAGAGCACGCCAACCGTCTTTGCCCCCAACAGGCCCGCTGTCTTCTTGAGCAGGCCCACAATCGGCGTCAAGGTGCGCGCCATTAGGGTAGGCGCCTGCGACGAAGCGACGATCACGGCCCGTTTTGTCTTCTGTTTCCTTCGAAAGTCCGGGGCGTTCGTTCCCCACGGCCAATAGGCATAGCAGATAAGCCGTTCCATGAACCGTTTTGTCACCGCCGTAACCGTGCTGAAATTCGTTGGAGATGCAAGGATAATGCCGTCTGAGGCCTCGATAGCATCCAGGATGGCCGCCATATCATCCACCGTAGGACATTTGCCGCGGTCGCTCCCCGGTTGCAAGGTGCAGCGCCGGCAGTTCGCACAGAATTCTATGTGCTTGTCGACCAGATATATCCTTTTCACTTCAGCGCCTTGTTCGCTTGCCGAAGCGAGTATTTGATCAGTCGCTTGGTCGATGATGCCTCCTTTTCGATACGTTCCGACAATCGCCGTCACTTTTCTGGCCTTTTCCATGGAGCCCCCTTTGTGTCCGAAGCCGCTCAAACGGCAGCGCATCGCGCCTAGCATTGTATCATAGCCGTAGCCCGATGCTCCTCGGGCCCGTCGGAACAATGTTCAACGATCTTTCCTCTCGTTTTTGGAACCGTTGCGGCGTCGTACGGATTCAATACATAGGGCCGTTGCCGCAATACGGCTGGCGCAACAAATGACGCCTGCGTGAACCGGACAAGGGGCGTTCCCGTTCTCGATGCCTTTTCTCTTGACCGCCGGATCTCTTGCGCCTAGACTGGTTTCTGACATCTGATGCGTCGGCAAGGACATCCCGCAAGGAGAAGGCCATGAACAATCGCACTGCCGCAAAGGTCTTGGCCGTTATGGCGTTGGTGGCCATTGGCGTCTATTCCATAAGCTGCAAACCCGCCTGGAGTCCGCAAGGCGACCAGGTCGCATACATCTGTGGCGCTGAGGTCGACGACGAAAGCCAATTCGCCATCGCTATATATGATTTCAAAAACGGGCAAAGTCGCTGCATTGTCCAACCGAAATCCGGGGAGGCGGCGGCCCGCCTCGTCCCGATAGAAGTGTTCTGGCCGAAACGCGGCCACAAGTTGTACTACGTGTCGGCGCCGGAAGATGAAGAAGATGCAGGCACAGTCCGATTCTCGGCATACGACCTCAGAACCGGGCAAACGGAGGTCCTGCAGGAAATGCCCGCCGACGGCGTCTTTTTGATGTCGTCTGCCTATCCCATCCTTCTGCACAAGCAACGATGGTTGTGGATCTTGGGAGACGACGCCTGTTTCCGGGTGGACCTGAAGAAACGCAAGGCGACGGAACTGAAGCAGGCGCAGGTGCTCATCGGCGCCGGCCGAAAAGTCTTTTTTCTGCGTCAAGCGCCGGACGACGGGTTCGTCTTCGGCAGAATCAGAACGTTCTTCTCCCTGAAGGAGGCGCCGCTTTTTACACTTTCGCCTGAGGAAGGCGAGGAGTTGTTCCCCGTAACGGCCGTTCCGGAAAAACGCCTGCATTTTGCCTGTATCAAGCACACCGACAAAGCGAATGCGATGATGATTCTCGATAGGAAAGGCGTATGTACTAAAGAAATACTCCTCCCGAGATCCATCGAGTTCGACCATGAGTTCTTGCCCGGCGCTGAATGGAATTCTGACGGCACAATCCTATGGGTGACGGTGTCCGGGGAGGACGATGAAAGAACAGAATACACCGGTATTATTGAAATCAACGTGCCAGAGGGTTCGGTGAAAGTCATAAAGGTCAATGAAGATGAGCGCTACGGCGATTTGAAGCCGTGGCATCTCTCCCTCTCGCCGACGGGCACGCATTTGGCGGCGTCTATGGCCGGCGACGACGGGTTTGCCTTGTGTCTGGTGGACCTGAGGACGGAGGAACGCGCCGTTACCGTTGTGCCGCCCCCAGCGCCGTTGGCGCCCGCTCAAATGGCCAAGGCGCAATGATCCACGCATTCGCGGATTGGGTATTCTCACACGTTTGCCATCAGGAGATCGCGCGGTGTTGGGCGCCCGGCGGCGTCCCACTCGCGTTGTGTGAGCGCTGCGTCGGCGTCTACGTCGGTGCTGCGCTGCTGCTGTTCGCCGTGCCTTTGATGCGATTCGGGCCCACCAAGACCCTCCTCATACTCCACGCGTTTTTCGTTCTTCAAATGACTGTGTTCGGTTATCACCTCCTCCCCCATCCCCCAACCGCAAGGACGCTGTCCGGCCAACTTTTCATGACCGGCGTGTTCTTTTTCCTCTGGAACCATCTCCGACACAACTGGGCCTTCTTTCAGGGCAACCGCTCCCCGCGTCCCTATCTCCTCGCCGTCCTAGCAGCCACACTCGTGCTGCAATTGCTCGTACGAGCCCCCTTTCCAGTCGTTGCCCCCTTCATCGAGTTCCTTGCGCTGCTCGGACTTCTCACCATTGCCCTCGCGGCCACAGCCACAGTCGCCGACCTCCTCTGTCAAGTGCGAAAGAAAACCTAAAGAAATGAAGCGCAAACGTACCGGCTGATCTCTTGAGGGTGGCACCTTCGAGCAACAGCTTGGAGGTGCGGCCATCTACGTGATCTTTGTAATCCGTGGTCTGTTTGCTCCGGACCTCCCCAAACAAGTCTGAGGGTGCCACCCGGCCGATCTCCTTGGGAGACTCTAATGTCCGATAGGCGATTTGTCAGCGGCAGGCGCCTTTCCCCAAGCCAGTCGGTTGACAGCGCATCTGCGCAGGCGGTAGAGTGTCCGCACCTAAGTTGGGTCTTGAAGCTGACGAATGGAGAGCGAGTCATGGGTAGGCCAATGGAACCGGCGCCGATCTCGTATTTTCGTGGCGAGTATGTTCCTACCGAGGCGTGCACGGTGAGCATCATGACGCACGCCTTCAATTACGGAACCGGCCTGTTCGAAGGAATCCGAGGCTACTACTCGGCCGACGAGGACAACATCCTCGTTTTCAGGCTGCGGGAACATGTCGATCGCTTCGTCCGGAATTTCAACATCCTTTGCATGGAGATCCCAGAGACGGCCGAGGATATCGAGAACATCTGCGTCGAGTTGGTGCGCCGGAGCCAGTTCCGCGAAGGCGTCTACATCCGCCCCATTTGCTACAAAAATGAGCTGTCTTTGGGCCCGACGTTGAAGGGCGTCGAGAGCAGCTTCTGTTGTTACGTCATCAAACTCGGCGACTACTGCGAGATCGAGGCGGGACTGGACGTCGCCGTCTCGTCGTGGCGGCGGCTTTCGGACAACGCGATTCCGAGCCGCGCGAAGACCACCGGCAGCTACATCAATTCGTCGTTGGCCTCCACGGAAGCCAAGCAGAAGGGGTTTGACGAGGCCATCTTTCTGCGCGAGGACGGCACGGTGTCTGAAGGCAGCGCCATGAATATTTTCATGGTCCAGAACGGCAAACTCATCACAACGCCCCCCACCGCGGACATACTGGTCGGCATCACGCGCAACACCGTCATCGAGTTGGCCCGCGAGGAATTGGGCATCGACGTCATCGAGCGCGCGATTGCCAGAACGGAGCTGTACGTCTGCGACGAGCTGTTTTTCACCGGCACAGGCGCCCAGGTCGCTCCCGTCCGTTCCGTCGACCGCCGCGTACTCGGAAACGGCGGCCCGGGACCCATATCCAAACAGTTGCAGGAACTCTACTTCAACGTCGTCCAAGGCAATGTCGACAAATACCGACACTGGTGCACGCCGGTGTATTAGCCCACCTCACCGGGGTTTAGACTGCGCCAAAGAAGTCTGCCCAGGATCATCGCATCAAGCCAGATTCTGACCAGTGTGCGCTCCGCTCGGCGTGAAATATAGCCCAGGCGCCCTCGCCTAGGTTCTATTCGGGACAAGTCACAGGCAGCCGTAGCGAAGCGACGCAGATGCCTGTAAATACAAGGCGCGCGACCTAGGGGAAGAGGTGGCATGGCCATCCTGGCCATGATTCACGGGCTGGAAGCCCGTGCCACGTAGTTGCTGTAGATGCACCGCTGCAGTAGACTGCCTGCGATTTGTCCGGGAGCTCACCCTCCTTTACCCACAGCCGAGGGCGGCTGTGCCGGCTGAAGATCTGCAGCTACTCGAAGAACTCGAGGACCGTATGGACCTCAAGGAAGCGCGCGCGGCATTGGCCCAGGCGGACGACACCGTCGCTTGGGAAGACGTGAAAAGCGGACTGGAACTCTAGGCGGTGGCGTATTCGGTTCGACTGACCACAGCGGCCCAACGCCAGTTTAACGCTCTGCCGCGGGACGTTCAGGGGCGCATCAGGCCGCACATAGATTCTCGAGCCCAAAACCCTCGCCCGTCCGCAGCAAAGAAACCATCCGGCCCGGAAAGCATCTACCGTATCCGAGTCGGCGATTATCGAATACTGTATCAGGTTCGCGATGCCGACCTCGTCGTGCTGGTGCTGAAGACGGCCCACCGCAAAGACGCGTACCGTCTGAAGTAGCTCTTCCGCGCGGCTGCCGGCCCCGCTCGCAATCGCTCCAGCGCTTGTACGAACCCCAATGGTATCACTAAGTCTCCGTTATGCTCGTAGATTCTCGTCTCGGCGGGTGGCGCCACAAACCCTCCTCACGAGTCTTTGACCACGCTGTCCGTCGCCTCGTTGCTTTTTCTGCAGGTAATGGGTAGAGTGCTGAGATAGATCCGGGATAGCTTGCCGCCCTTGCCAGGGGGACTTTCGGTGGCGGGATAGGCGAGGAGGCGTCCGGCCTGCGTCGCAAGCAGTGACGTGAAACGCTTCAGCACACAGGCAATGAGGAAGCACAATATGTTTCTTCGGATTCAACCGAGCCTTACACAATTAGCCCAAAACGTGGCAAGGCCGCGCAGGCTTCCGGGACGCCTCCCTGAATCAGGCGGCATCCTCCGATGTGGTTCCGTCACGCGCTTGTTGTCGGCGGCCGTGCTTGTACTTGCCACACTGGCCTCCGCCGATGAGGCGCGCCCGCCCGCCGAACCTGTCCCCGGCCCCAAGATCGTGTACCGGGCGCCGTCGCAGTCCTTTTTTGATGCGTGCGCATTTGTGTGTATTGACATCCAGACGGGGCGCGGCCGAGAACGCGGACGACGGCCGCCCTTTACGGACATCCCGGAAGCCTGGAAACAACAAGGCTACACGGTGGAAGACTGCAACGCCGCGGCTGATTTCATACACGACGTTTGTATACCCAACGCGCGGCTTGTAGCGGATGCGTGCCGGGAGTTGGGGCTGCCGATGATCTTTGTCCACTGGGGGTTTTTGTTCGATGATCGCATGGACATGGAGCCGGCCTTGCGCAGGATGTTCCTGCAGGAGATGCGGGCTATCGATGAGCAAGCGGGCCGCGAGGAGGATGCCAGCCGGGCACATCGCCGCAACAGGCGCAGGCGCGCCGCACAATCCGTGGGCGAGCAGGGCGCGCCGGGACCCGCCAAGGAGTTGGGCGTGCGAGAAGGCGAGTATGTGATTCCGAAGACTGCGCGCGACGCGTTTATTTCCTCAAACATCGACTTCGTGCTGCGGAATCTCGGCGTCAGAAACCTGGTGATGGTGGGCGGGCACACCAACGTCAACGGTTGCCTGTTCCGCACCATACGCTCGGCCCAGGAACGGGATTACCGTATCCTTGTGGTGGAAGACGCTACCTACGACGCAGGCGAGTCCACCCGCCAATCGAGTTTAGCAAGGGCGGAACTCGACTACATCATGACCACCGACGCGTTTGTAGCGCTTACACAACGCGTCGCCGAGAAGAGAGAAGAATAATAGCCGGTATGGCCGTGCGGGATCGTTACGCGCGTCTTGCTGCCCGCTAGCGTTGGGGTTCGATGATGACTTTCAGGGAATCCCCGGCCCCGCCCGCCATGAGTTTGAAGCCTTCCCCCGTCTCGGCGAGCGGCAATCGATGCGTGATCATGTCGGCGACGGGAAGGCGTTTCGCACGGAGCATGCTGATGGCGACCGTGGCGTCGTACGGCGAGTTTGCGTAGGACGGCATCACCGTGATGCCGTTCCGCCAGAACTCGTTGATGGGCACTTGCAGTTCGACGCCGGGATCGGTTGTCGCAAAGCACATCATCGTGCCCGCCCGCTCGACCGACGCAAGTCCCTGGTTGAAGGCCGAAAGCGCCCCGGTGCACACAAGAACGAAATCCGCCAGCCGCCCGTCGTTGACCTCCCGTACGCGCGCCGGAATGTCCTCCTTGGCGTGGAACACGGCGTCCGCGCCGAGTTCTTTGGCTTTGGCAAGGCGGAACTCGGACACGTCCGTGCAGATGATGCGCCCCGCCCCCGTGGCGCGCCCCACAAGCAGATGAAGAATCCCTGAAACGCCGCTTCCAAGGATAAGCATGGTCTGCCCAGGCCGGAACCGCGCCACCCGCTGGCCGCGAATCACGCAGGCCACCGGCTCGACAAACGCCCCTTCCTCGTAGGACACCTCGTCCGGCAGTATAAACGTGCCGCGATCCACGTTAATCGGCGGCACCCGCAAATACTCGGCGAAGCCGCCCGGATCGAAGTTCGTCGTATGCAGCGTCTCGCATACCGTGTGGTTGCCGTGCTGGCAGAACCAGCAGGTGTTGCACGGGACGTGGTGCGACACAAACACCCTATCCCCCACCTTATATCGCTCGACGCCGTCGCCCACCTTGACGATCTCGCCCGCGATCTCGTGCCCGAGCACAATCGGGGCCTTCTTGATCCGGTACCATTCGAGCACGTCGCTGCCACAGATGCCGCTCGCGATCACCTTGACGAGCAGTTCGCCGGGACCTATCTCCGGCTTAGGCCGTTCTTCGAGGCGGACGTCGTTGTTGTTGTAGTAGACGGCTGCACGCATGGTCCTTCCCTTTCGCTTCTGCGGACGTGGTTCCGCGGAAGATGTCGCTGGGTTCGCGCCCGGACGTGCTCCCGGCCCTATTTGGCTGACTTCAGCTCCTGGAACATTTCGAGCGCTTCTTTCGGCGTTTTGTTGTCGTGAATGACGGATCGCAACGCGCACATCATGGGAATCGGTTGCGGATGCTTCCAGACGTTCCGGCCGAGGTTGATGCCGATGGCGCCCTTTTGCAGGCCGTCGTACACGAACTCGAACACCTCGAGTTCCGTCTCGCACACTGGCCCGCCGGCTATCACGACGGGAACCGGACACCCCTCGACGACCTTGTCAAAATCTTCGCAATAGTACGTCTTCACGACGTTCGCGCCCAGTTCCGCGCAGATGCGGCAGCACAGGCCGAGATACCGCGCGTCCCGTTTTTCGAGTTCCCGCCCAACGGCCGTAACGGCCATCACCGGGATGCCGTAGTCGGCGCACATGTTTACAAGTCTCGTAAAATCCTTCAGCGTCTCATGCTGGTGATTGCTGCCGATATACGTGGAATAGCCCACCGCTTGGGCATTGAGCCGCAGGATTTCCTCAATCGACGTCGTCAGGGCCTCATGCGAAAGGTCATCGGCCACCATGCTGTTGCAGCCCGACACCCGTAAAATGACGGGCGGGCAGGTCTTCGGATCGAAGCAGTGCCGCAACACGCCCCGCGTCACGAAAAACGCGTCCGCATACGGTAACAACGGCGTGATCACCTCGCCGGGTTTCTCCAAGCCCGACGTCGGACCCTGAAAATAGCCGTGGTCGATGGCCATGTAAAAGCATCGGCCGTCCGGTTTGATCAGTTGTGCCAGTCTGTTCTCCAGTCCCCATTCCATCACCAATACCTCCTTGATTCCCGGTTTAGGCCTCCGGCCTAACCAGCAGATACCCTTTCTCGATCAGCCAATGATGAAACTCATACGTCGTGTGGATGCAATCTGTTTTGCAGATGCTCCGTATTTCCTCGTATTCGGGCGAGCCTTCCGCCTGTTTGTCCAACAATACCTGGATTGGACACGGCAAGTCCTTGCACATTTCGCGGCGTTGATACTCGACATATCCAGGAATTGACATGACTCCACTCTCCTCTCGATCCGGTTTCCCCGTCCAGTTCCGTAATGAAAACAGCGAGATTGGGATAACGGCCGCCCAGTAGCGGCTGATTATAGCAATGGCCGTCGGACCCGTCAAGAAAACCGAGACGAGCAGGGACAGCCCTCCGTCACCTCACTCAGGACTCTCGTCTGAGCCAAGATCTTTTGCTTCGCTTCACCCGGCTCCACACCCCCTCGGCCCGTCGAAGACTCCTCAAACTGCGTCCCCCACGCGGTTTTGCGCTTTCTCGAACGACGGGCCGGGGAAGAAACCTTGAGGACATAGCCACGGAATCTGAATTGTCCATGGGCGTCCGTGGCTGTCTGTGCTGGTCCGTGTTCCTACCAGGGGGTACACCAGTACGATTGCGAGCAAAAGCGCTGCCCCGCGTGAGACAATGAAGCTGCCTGTCCAGGTGCTTTCCCAGGGACCATTCTCGCTTGGGCGTCGTCTTAAGAGTAGAATGGAGTCGGACAGGGAGGCGCGTCGTGAACGGTTCGGACCTTGCGTTGCTCGAGCGCTGGAAGACGGCCCGGGACGCCGAGGCGTTCCGGGAACTCGTGGCGCGCCATGCCGTTATGGTATACGCCACCTGCAAACGCATCCTGCGCAACCCCGCCGATGCCGAGGAGGTCGCCCAGGACTGCTTTGCACGGTTGGCCGAGGCGAAGAAGCCCCCAAGCCGTTCCCTGGGCGGCTGGCTACACGCCACGGCCACCCATCGATCCATCGATCGCCTCAAAGCAGACGTTCGCCGCGCCCAACGCGAACGCGCCTTCTCGGAATGCATGGCGTGCGCCGCCGAACCCACCTGGCACGATCTCCAGGAACTCGTGGACGAGGCCATTGCCGAACTGCCTGAGAATTCCCGCGTGCCCATCGTCGCCCATTTCCTCGAAGGCGAAACACACGCGGCGATTGCCGCCACGTTAGGCCTCCAGCGCACCGCCGTAACCAAACGGATCGCAAAAGGTATCGAACACATCCGCGCAAACCTGAAACGGCGCGGCGTGGCCGTCGGTGCCGGGGCCTTGGCAACGATGCTCGCATCGCAAACGGCCGAAGCGGTCCCCGTCTCCCTCCTCGCCGCCCTCGGACGATTCGGCCTCGCCGGCGCCAAAGGCATATCGAGCGCCGCACCGACGGTCGTTCTCGCGGGCGCTTCGACGGCCGCAAAGCTGGCGATTGGCGTCGTAGGCGCCGTAGCCCTGGCCATTGCCGGCTATCAACTGCTCGGCAGGGGCCCTTCCCCCGTTCCGCCAACCACCACCTTGCAGCCCGTGGCGACTCAGGAAGAATCAGAAAGCGGAGCAGAGCCTCAACAGCGCGATTTCCCTGCTCGAGACATCAGCGCCGGTAATGTGTCGGAAGCCAAAGGCGAAGAGAGCCCGCTTTCCGCCTCCGCGTTTACCGCCCACTCCTCTGGCGCAGGCCCTTTCGGGATATCACCCCGGGGAACAGCCAGCATTTGCGGCACAGTGGTCGATTCGCGCGCTGAACCGGTTGTCGGGGCGCAGGTTAGGCAGAAGGGCGCCGGCGTCCCGGAGTGGCCAACAACAAGAGCGGACGGAGAAGCTCGGTTCGAGGCAACCGGCCTTCCGGCGGGCACGTACGAACTCGAAGTTGCCCCGCAGCAGGGCGGCCCCTGGCTCGAAACCGGAATCAGCGTCTCCCTCGAGAACGGCGAAGCACTCGAAGGCCTCGTACTGATTATGCCCGACCTTGCTGGCCGCACCGTTTCAGGACGAATTCGCGACGCCCAAGGGCGGATCATAGCGGGCGCGCAGGTCGCCGCAAGCCAAGGCAACCGCATGCCCTTTGGATTTGGTTCAATGGACGACGCCGCAACTCTGGCTGCTCAGAGCAAGGACGCTCGAAAGACAGGTATGTACGGCGGCGCCCCCGGAATCCTCGGCATGCCGGGCATGCCGAGCAGGAGCTATTCGGTGCTATCTAACGAGGATGGCCTGTACCGAGTCGTAGGACTGAATGAGGAACAGTGGTCGGTACACGTATCGCACTGGAAATACTGTCGCGAGAACAGAGACATTGAAGCGGGACCTGCCGATGTCACAGGTCTCGACTTCATACTGAGGCGACTGGCCGCAGTCGAGGGGCGCGCGACCCATGCAGAAACCGGTGAGCCGGTAACGCAATTCGAGGTGCGTGAAAAGGTCCCTGACCCCAATAACCCAGAGGGTTCATCCTATGTCGAGCAATACCGCGAAGTGCACCATCCCGACGGCCGGTTCCGCATCGAACACCTTGATACGCCGCGCGCCGCAATCGCTATCCGAGCCAACGGCTTTGTGGACGCCGAGCGGGTATTTCTCGTAAGCCCGGACACAACCACGCGCGACGTGGTCATCGCACTCGAACCGGCGCGAGCCCTCGAGGGACTTGTGAGAGATTGGGCGGGACAACCCGTGCCGGACGCCGAAATTCGGCTCGGCGGCCCCGACGGCCGGCAGGCAGGGGCGACGAAAACTCGAACGGACGGTTCGTTTCGGCTCGAGAACATCCCGTCATCCGCAGAGGTGGTGACGGCTTCGCACCCCGATTACGCGCCAGGATGGGCCGACCTAACGCCCGAAACACGCCGCGTCGCGATCACGTTGTACGAAGGCGGCCTTGTGGAAGGCGTTGTCCGCGTCGATGGCTACGCGACAGTGGACAAGGTCGGGGTGATACATCTTCGCTCCAGAAGCGGCGGGGACCTCCGATCCGCGCTTCCTATACCGGAGGAGTTGCTACTTTACTGGACGACCGAACAGGCATGTGCAGCCGACGGGGCCTTCCAGATCGGCCGTGTCACACCGGGTGAAGCGGTGCTTCTTGCGGACCTCAACGCGGCGCAGGCGGGATTAAGTGACCTGCATGTATTGCGCCTGATCGAGGTGAGCGACCGCCGCACGATCAGCGTGGATCTAATGTTACCGCCGGGGGATTCGTCGCTGGAGTGCCGCGTTACCCACGGCGGCACGCCCTATTCTAAGGTCTACTGCACAGCGGCAGTCTGGACATCGACAGTGGATGCGATCGTTGCCTCAGCCAGCAGCGGCCGAGACGGCCTGATCCGAATCGATGGATTACCTGCGGGCCGTTGCACAATCCATCTCGCTCCCCGGGGCGACGAAGACGCCCCCGTCGTCGTCGAGACGTTCACCCACCCCGGCGCCGCCACCCGCCAGGACGTGGCTTTCTGACTCGCCCGTCGCGGTCACGGTTCCAGGCGCTCTAGATAGGAAGGCGGAAAAGCACCACAGCCCAAGCCTGCCTCGCTGAAGCGGGCACCCTATGCCCCCGGCAATACTTATTCGCCATAAAGCACTGAACGGTAACGTGTTAGCGACTTAATCGCACGGCCACGGACCCTGTGGTTCCGCGACCGTCGCGCCCTCGCAAACGCCTTGGAAGACTCCCAGAGAGACTGCGCACCGCCGGACACGTCGAGGCGTCCCAGGGAGCTCTCGGGCGCCTTAGCCCGGGGCTCGAAAACGTCCAAGGAAAACCAAGAAAAGACTGGCTTTTCCGTTTGTGTTTTTGTATAATAAAGCTACTACGGCCAGATAACACCAGGTATTTCAGCGGGGTTCGCGGAGAAAATAGTGGATGCCGGCAGGCTTAATGCCGGAAGCTTCCGATAGCGAGAACAGAAAAAGACTAGCAAGAGTAGGGAACTATACGAGTTTTTGGCTGGTATACGAGGTCAATGGGCTCCAGACCTGGGCGGCTCACGAGGTCATCGGCATCATAAACATAGGCCAGACCCCCAGAACACTCGATTTGATCGTCAACTTGCGCACCCAGTAGCGGGCGGAAAGGTCGTTAAGTTGGTTGATCGCTACCCGATACTCTCTGGCGGCGTGGAACCCGGATTCGTGAGTGAAGTCGCCCGAGACACGTAACGGATACGATCAGGCCCCCATGACATCGTCTGTCGGAAATGGATAACGGCATTTTACTTTCCAACGCGGGCGTAGACCAAGCCTCGGGCCTACCCCCGGGCCTAGTAGCAAGATTTGCCAGCTAGGCAAGGCAGACCTCGTTTCTCCCGTTGCGGGGTCTGCCTCCCCCCCTTTTCGTGAATCGCGCCCCTTACCGGACGGCGGGCGTTGGATTGAGACTGTAGTCGCGTTGCGCTGATACATACTCGGCGGCCAAATCAGTGCGTGCCATCCTTGATAGCGACACTTCACGTGTCCCCGAGCAGCGCCCGCCCCGTGTTCTCTGCCTCACGATATTGCACCCTCCCCGGCATGTCTATACAATGCCCGCCAAGCAGGAGAAGAAATCATGGCATGCGAAGCAACCGCCTATGCCCGGGCCGGCCTCATTGGCAATCCGTCTGACGGCTATTTCGGCAAAACAATAAGCATCTCGGTCAGAAACTTCGCGGCCAAAGCCAGCATCTACGAGAGTCCGGAAGTCGAGATCATTCCGAGCGTGCAGGATCGGTCGAAGTATTCCTCCGTACATGAGTTGGCCAACGACGTGAAACGCCAGGGCTACTACGGCGCGGTGCGTCTGATGAAAGCCACTATCCGCAAGTTCGTCGACTACTGCGACACACACGGCATTGCGCTCGCCGACCGCAATTTCTCGATTCGGTACCGCTCCACGATTCCGCGACGCGTCGGCTTGGCCGGATCGAGCGCATTGGTCACCGCCACACTTCGCTGCCTGATGGAGTTCTACGGGGTCGAGATCCCGATCTCCATACAGCCCAACGTGATCTTGAGCGTCGAGAACGAGGAACTGGGCATCTCGGCCGGCCTACAGGACCGCGTCATACAAGTCTACGAAGGGTGCGTCTTCATGGATTTCGACCGGGCGCGCATGGAATCACAGGGGTGCGGCGCCTATGAGCGGCTCGACACGGGGCTGCTGCCGAACCTGTTCATCGCCTACCGCACAGACGCCGCTGAGGGCTCCGAGGTGTTCCACAACAACATCCGGGAACGATGGAGCCTGGGCGACCCGGAGGTCGTTGCAGCGATGAACGATTTTGCTGCGTATGCACAAGAGGCGCGGGACCTGCTCGTGGCGGGCCGCGGCAACGAGATCGGGCCGCTGCTCGACCAAAACTTCGATCGGAGACGATCCATCTATGCAATCGATCCAATCAACGTCGAGATGATCGAGCGCGCACGCGCCGCAGGCGCCCACTGCAAGTTCGCCGGATCCGGCGGCGCCATTGTCGGGACCTATCCCGACGAGAGGACGTTTGCGCGCCTCGCCGAAACCTTCGCGGAGACCAACACCGCAATCCTCAAGCCGCAGATCGTCCCGGAAGAACTCCCCGCGCTCCGCTAAGCGCCGTGGCCGTCATGTTCCGGGCAGCCGACCTCCAAAAACTCCGGGGCCTTGCCCGCAATCTTTACATCCCCCTAACATTGCTCTAACATTTGTCGTGTATCCTCCGTATAGAGTCCCGGGAGAAGGTCCCATGCCGTCCGCAACTATTCTCGTCGTCGAGGACGAGGAAGACATTATCGAACTGCTCCAGTTCAATCTGGTCAAGGCGGGTTACGACGCGCGCGCCGCCACGTCCGGGGAAGACGCGGTCCGTTTCGTACGCCTCGAGCCCCCGGACCTCATAGTGCTTGACCTGATGTTGCCCGGTATTGATGGGCTCGAGGTATGCCGCCTACTGAAAGCGGACGCCAACACCCGCCACATCCCCATTGTGATGCTCACGGCCAAGGGAGAAGAAGCCGACATTATCGTCGGACTCGAACTCGGCGCCGATGACTATATCACGAAGCCCTTTAGTCCAAAAGTGCTCATCGCACGGCTGCGCGCGGTGCTGCGTCGGAGAGCCAGGTCCGAGCCCGATGAGACGGTGGCCGTCCGCATCCACAATCTCGTGATCCATCCTGGCCGCCACAGATTGCCCGTAATAGGAGCCCAGGAGGTCTCGGCGTTGGCAAATACCCTGAACCAAATGGCCGCCCAGCTTGATGAACGAATTGCCACTATTGTCTGTCAACGGAACGAACAGGAGGCCGTACTGTCAAGTATGATAGAAGGCGTGTTCGCCGTTGATCCCGAAGGCCAAATCATCACGCTCAATAAAGCCGCCGCCCACCTGCTGGGCGTCGAGCCGACCGGAAGCGCCGGACGCAGACTCCAGGAGTTGGTCCACAACGCCCCTTTGCTCGAATTCATCGACGACATCGCAGCCACGCAAACGCCCGGCGAGGGGGAGATTCGACTCCTGCTCCAAGATGAAGAGCGGCGCGTTCGGGTCTTGGGGACCCCGTTGCGCGGCCCCGGGCAGAACAGCATGGGGGTCGTCATCGTCCTCAACGACGTTACCCGGCTCCACAAACTCGAAACGATTCGCCGAGACTTTGTTGCGAACGTCTCGCACGAACTCCGAACCCCGATCACGTCGATCAAAGGCTTTGTCGAGACATTGCTGGACGGCAAGCTCCAGGAATCGCCGGATTCGAGGCGCTTTCTCGAGATAGTCGAAAGCCAGGCCGACCGTCTCAATGCCATCATCGAGGACCTACTTAGCCTCTCCAGGCTCGAGGAGGAGGAACGAAGCAAAGTTGCCCTCGAAGAAGGCGACGTCGCCGCCGTGGTTGCCGCAGCCGTACAAGCGTGTTGCGTGAAAGCCTCGGCCAAGGACGTTGCCCTCGAAAATACGTGCCGTCAGTCCGTCACGGCCAGAATCAACGCCCATCTGCTCGAGCAGGCGATCGTCAACCTTATCGACAACGCCGTGAAATACAGCGAGCCGAACAGCTCGGTCCGCCTCAGCGTGGAAGAGAACGAAGACGCCGTTGTCGTGCGCGTCGAGGACCACGGGTGCGGCATAGCCAACGAACACGTGCCCCGCATCTTCGAACGGTTTTACCGCGTTGACAAGGCCCGCAGCAGACGCCTCGGCGGTACCGGCCTGGGACTCGCCATCGTCAAACATATCGCCCAAATCCACAACGGCCGAGCTACCGTCGAAAGCCATCTCGGCACCGGTAGCACCTTTTCACTACACATTCCAAAGGACTAAGGCGGCAGTCCCGAGACGACCACAGTCCTACCCGGCCCTGAAGCGTAACGAACCGCCAAAAAGCTCGCAGGAGCAGCCGCCTAGCCCCCTCATCTTTCACGCATTCCTAATCTCGCCCGCGCCGTTTTCTAACGCGTAGCTAACATGCCGCTAACACGGAACGGCTACCATTTTCGGCGTCTGGAAACGGGCTCGGGATGCTGGTAGGGAGACAACACATAAAATAGGGAGAAACGAAATCCATGCACAGAAAAACATGGGAAATGCTTATATGCCTGATTGCGATGTGCGCGCTGGGCGCCGGAAGCGCATTTGGCAACGACGGCGACCTGAGCAAGGATGAACTCGTTCAGGCCGTCAACGCATTGAAGCGGCAAGTTGCAGATCTCGAGCAACAAATCCCGCGACATCGAAGGTCCCAGCGAAGAATCCCTTGGCGGGCGACTCGAAAAGGTTGAACAGGCACTCGAAGACCAGGCCGAAGAGTCCAAAGACGACTTTCGCGTCTATTGGAAAGACAGCCTTCGCTTTGAGACCGCCGATAAGCAGTTTAAGCTCCGAATGGGCGGGCGCTCCCACAACGATTGGGTCTGGATCGATCAGGGCGAAGATATGAGGTTCCTGTTCGACACCGAGGACGGCACGGAATTCCGTCGTGCTCGACTCTACCTGTCCGGCGAGGTGTATGAAGATATCATCTTCAAGTTCCAATACGATTTTGCCGACGGGGACGCGGACTTCAAAGATGTATACGTGGGCATGAAGAACCTTCCCGTTCTCGGCGCCGTCAAGATCGGACAGTTTAAAGAACCCTTCAGCCTGGAAGAGCTGACGAGTTCCAACGACATTACATTCATGGAGCGGGCGCTGCCGAACGTCTTTGCGCCGAGTCGAAACACCGGCGTTATGGCTCAGAACACCGCGTTCGATGATCGCCTCAACTGGGCCATTGGCGTGTTCCGGGACGTGGATGATTACGGCGACGGCGCGGCCGACGGCGGCTACAACGTCACGGCGCGTCTCACGGGGTTGACTTGGCACCAGGACGACGGTAAGAAGCTACTGCATCTGGGCGTCGGGTACAGCCTGCGCAATCCCGATGCAAACTGGCGCTATCGCCAACGGCCGGAAACCCACCTCTCGCCCCGGTACGTCGACACCGGTGCCTTCTACGCCGACGACATCGACCTCTGGAATGCAGAAGCCGCGTTTGTGTACGGCCCGTTCTCCCTGCAAGGCGAATACATGGCGTCCGAAGTCGATTATGGCCTGGGCGGCGATGCCGATTACGACGGCTACTACGTGCAAGCCAGCTATGTCTTGACCGGCGAACACCGGCCCTACGATACGGCGAGCGCCGCATTCATGAGTCCGAAAGTCAAGAACCGGCTCTCCCTCACCAATGGCGAACGCGGGTGGGGCGCATGGGAAGCCGCCGTGCGCTACTCGGCCATCGACCTCGACGACGGCAATTTCTTCCGAGGCGGCGAAGAAGACAACATCACCCTGGGTTTGAACTGGTACCTCAACAACTGCACACGCGTCATGTTCAACTACATCCAATCCGATATCGAACATGACCTTTATGACGGGGATGTGGACACCTTCCAGACCCGTTTCCAGTTCAAGTTCTAAGACCAAGAGGAAATACAGAAAAAAAGCAGTTTTTGGGCGCGTGTTATGGGTTAGTGCGAGAGGCAAGCTCATCATGCGGATGGTGCCCTAGCTGACCGGCCCGAGGTCTTCCTCGGGCCGGCCCTCCCTTCCACCCGACGCTGGGAGGAACCGAGGTCCGCCAATCCAACCCTCAGGATCTCGACGACGCAACTGGATACCCGGCCCTAAGCCTCGCCCCGGGAACACCGATATCGAATAGTTCGCACAGTTTCCTAACCAAACGCTAACAAAAGGATGGTAGGCTCCCCAAGAAGAACCCAGGATAAGTCGCCTCTTCGGAGAAGAAGGCCAATGGCGGAAGCAGCAAGGGCCGTCCGGGCCAGTTCCGGACTGATCCTCAGCAGAAGCGCCAGCAGGCGCAAGCGGTCGGCCCACATTGCTGGACATGCATTCCTATTCACGGTGACCAGCGTCTCCGGAATCGCCGTCTTCTACGGCGACACCGAGGCAGTCCAAAAGGTATCGATCTGGATTCGCCGGGGCGCCGTTACCGCCATCATCGGCCCGAGCGGATGCGGGAAAAGCACCTTCTTGCGCGCAATGAATCGCATGAACGATCTGATTCCCGGATGCCGAACAACCGGAGAAATGTTGCTGGACGGAACCGACATATACCACCGGGACATCGATGAAGTCGCCGTAAGACAACGCGTAGGCATGGTGTTCCAAAAACCCAATCCCTTTCCGAAAAGCGTCTTCGACAACGTCGCGTTCGGGCCGCGCGTCAAAGGCATCCGAAACAAGGCCAAACTCGCCGGAATTGTCGAGCACAGCTTGCGCCGCGCCGCGCTCTGGAACGAGGTCCAGGACCGCCTCGGCGAAAACGCCTTGGCCCTTTCCGGCGGCCAGCAACAGCGGCTCTGCATCGCGCGCGCACTCGCCGTCGATCCCGAAATCCTGCTCATGGACGAACCCACCTCCGCTCTCGATCCCAAGGCAACGACTCGAATAGAAAACCTTATCGGAGAACTGCGCGGCCCCTACACAATTGTTATTGTAACGCACAACATGCAACAAGCGGCGCGCGTGTCCGATTATGCCGCTTTCCTCTACGAGGGTGCCCTGATCGAATTCTCCGAGACCGATCAGCTGTTTACGCGGCCAAGAGAAAAGCGCACGGAAGACTACATAACAGGAAGATTTGGATAAGTCTTGGGGAAAAACGCGCAATGACAAAGCACTTCGAGCGAGAAACTGCGAAATTGAAGGGCCATTTGCTCCGACTGTGTGCACGCGTCGAAGACAACGTTTATAGGGCCGCCCGCGCCCTGGAAACTCGCGACGCGCGTCTAGCGGACGAGGTAATACAGTCTGACGCGGCCGTCGACGAAGCGGAAGTAGACGTCGAGGAGGAATGCCTCAAAATCCTCGCCCTCTATCAGCCTGTCGCAATCGACCTGCGTTTCATGGTCGCCGTACTCAAGATCAACAACGACCTCGAACGCATCGGCGACCTCGCCGTCAACATTGCCGAACGCGCCATGTTCCTAGCTTCAAGGAAAGACGTCCAATGTCCGTTCGATTTCACCGCCATGGCCCGCAAAAGCCAAGATATGCTTCGGAAAAGCATCGAGTCAATGGTGAACATGGACTGTTCGTTGGCACGGGCCGTCTGTGCCGCCGACGACGCGGTCGATGCAATGAACCGGGAGATGTACGGCAAGGTGCAAGACGGAATTCGGCGCAATATCGATCACGTAAGCGCACTTATTCATCTGCTATGTGCTTCCCGGCATCTTGAGCGCATCGCTGACCTAGCCACAAACATCGCGCAAGACGTTATCTACATGGTCGAGGGCGAAATCGTCCGCCACAAAACAGAAGACTACGGCACAGCGCGCGGTCGAACTGAATGAATCCTTTCGCCTGGCCACTAGCCAAGCACAAACGACTCAGGCGAACTTGCGCAGATACTCCATGCTCTTCGTGGCGATCGCCTCCGGGCCGGGGTCGAAGTTGAAGACTTCGACCGAGACATACCCGTCGTAGCCGACGTCGTTTAGCGCCTGGATGATGGGCCCGAAATCCACGTCGCCCCAGCCGGGCCCGTTCAGGTTCTCGTCGTTGGCATGGTAGTGCGCGAGGTAGTCGGCGTAGCGCCGAATGAGCGTTGCCCGATCATCTTTCTCAAAGGCCATGGCCTTTGTGTCGAGCAGCAGCCGGAAGTTCGGATGGCCCACCGTGTCGATCAACCGAACCGTCTCCTCAGCAGTCTGGCAGAAATCCGTCTCGAGGTGCGTCAACGGTTCCATGCAAAGGGTCACCCCGCGCGCCGCGCAGGCGGGAAGCGCCCGCTCAAACGTGCGCGCCGCATAGTCGAACGCCTGCTCGTACGTCAGCCCCGGGTGCACGTTTCGTTGTTTGGGCGAACCGAAAACCATGACCTCTCCCCCAACGTCGCCACAGAAGTGGGCCAGATCGATCAGGTAGTCGGCCGTCCGTTCCCGAACAGACGCGTCCGGATGACTGATATGGACGCCCTCGGGCCCCACCAAGACCCAGTGGATCCCGATAATGGCCAGGCCGACTTCGTCCGATGTCTTGACAATGCACCTACGGGTTTCCGGAGAGATGTCGGTAACGTACTGGGCAAGCGTAAACGGGGCGATCTCGAGTCCGTCGTAGCCGACTTTTTTCACGTATGCGATCGTGCGCTCGATGTTGTCCCACGCTTCGAAGATCTCGCTGCAAATCCCGAATTTCATGGCGCGTTTGCGTTATCCAGGGCGAATCCCGTCCCGGGCCGATAAACCATGACCTGGTCTCCCCCCCGACGTTTTGCATCGTACATCATGGCGTCCGCAAACTGAATGAACGTGCGCATCGAGTAGGCCTCTCGGTAAGACATGAGCCCAATACTGAGCGTCAGATGGTCGAAATGCCTGCTTCTGAACGTGGTCCGGATGCGTTCCGCAATGCTGAATGCCTGTGGCTCGTCGGCCTCGGGAAGAAGCACCGTGAACTCATCGCCGCCGTACCGAAAGCCCAGGTCGACGTGCTCGCGCGTGGACTCCATCACGACCCTGCCCGCCTCCTGGAGCACCTTGTCGCCCTCGAGGTGGCCGTGGCAGTCGTTATACGCTTTGAACTGGTCGATGTCGAACAGAAGTAGCGACAACGGGTGGGCCTGGCGGCGGGCGCGCTCGATCTCGGCTTCGAGGCGGTCGTAGAAATAGCGCTGATTGTAGAGCCCGCTCAGGCTGTCTTTGATGGACATTTCCTTAAGTTCACGCTCGAGGCGTTTTTGTTCGGTGATGTCCTTGCAGATGAAGAGCAACGAAGCCGGGTGCGATTCTGTGTCTTTGACGAGTGAAACCGATATGTTAACGGGTATGGCCGCGCCGTTCTTGTGCCTGAACTCCGTCTCGTAATTCTGGAGGGGATGGTCATTGCGAAGAATACGACGGACATAGGCGGCCTCGTCTACGCCGCCGACATAGAAATCCGCCAGGGGCGCCCCCACAAACTCCTCGCGAGAGTAACCCAACATATGTAGAACGCCTTCGTTAACGAATTCGACTATGCCGCTAAGATCGGTCGTGATGATTGCATCGA
>Ga0180437_10003958_pt1 | contig 21516 bp, 28 predicted proteins | sample SS_ome_4_FD_132410 | JGI IMG/M metagenome (GOLD analysis project Ga0180437, IMG submission 132410) | Hypersaline lake sediment archaeal communities from the Salton Sea, California, USA - SS_3_D_1 metaG | ecosystem: Environmental > Aquatic > Non-marine Saline and Alkaline > Hypersaline >...
GCGGGGCTGATGTTGTCTGCGAAGGAGTTGTGGTTGTCGGTGGAGCAGAAGTCGTTGGTGGAACTGTGGTTGTCTGCGAAGGAGTTGTAGTCGTGGTCTCCTCTGAATATGTAACAACCAGCTTTGGGTCTTTTGTAGTGCCTGTTTCTTCTGAATTATAAGCCCCCATTCTGTTGTAAGTTCCAGTCCCCCCAACATAAGCATTATCCAAACAATCGTGTCCTTCACGAACGCCAAGTTTTGTATAACCTGTTTTTGAAATCCAACCTCTACCAGTTGCGTTGAGCGTCCAAGTATTATATTGATTAGCATTTATGTTGCCTATATCAATTCGTGTTGCGCCCTCTGTTGGGTCATCTACACTATCTCCGCAAGTATCATAATCTCCATTAACAAGCTGATTTGTCGCCGCTTGCGATGCTTGGACTATATTTATCCAGTCGTCCCCATCATTATCATCGTCTATAACATTACTATCTGCATAAATTGAAAGAGTAGCCGCTAATATTGTAGCGGTATCAGGAAGCCCTGAAGTGTCAAAAGGTAAAAATCCACGTGTTATTCTATATTGCCCGTCTCCTTCTATTCCAACCTCGCAAAATTCTCCATTATCGGCACTTGTGTAATCAACAGCATTACCATCTGCTGAACCTTGTGCTGTTGCCCAATCTGCCGCATTTGCATATTTCACGTATCCATCACCGCTTGAACTGTAAAATGTTGTCTCTGCCATAGTTATTTATTATCCATTGTTTTAAGAGTATTCAAGTTAGTAACTTTCTGAATATCTATTGTTTCACGTTCTGTGTCTTTTTGTATCTCGCCATTAAGGAACACACGAAGCTCATCATCGGTTTTTATTAGTCCAAAATCCGCATTGGTATAAATCTTGCAGTCATCACCGCTCTCTTCTTTCTCAAACCCACTACCAAGATGGGCAAGGTCTGCCGATTGAAGACGCTTACTTCGCACATATATATTTACCATTGAGGCTTCTTCTGTTACGGGGTTAACTACCTCCATATCTTTATAATCACCTTCAAAAAATCTAATGGCACATTTTCTGATATATCCATCATCACCTCGGTCTATATACCAAAATTTATAGTCAGTTCGCATAGTTTAAGTATTAGGGGATAAAGCTCATTATTCCAAATATAATAAATTATTTAATTGTTTATAAACTGCTTGTATATTATGATTTCTCCAAACATATCTGAATATCTTATCTTCGTGGGATATATTTTCCATTAAGGATTTGGCAAGTCCATCATAGTCGGGACTATTAAAGTCGTGCTTCATTGCATCTTCTGGCATAAAATCAGATAAAGTTTTGACCTGACTGTTTATTACAACCAAGTTCTTTCCCATTGCCGCCTCAAGCATCACCTGTCCGCAGGTTTCAGCGATCGTTGGAAAAACGAATATGTTTGAAAGTTGCATCAGCTCAGCTACTACTTTCTGCGGAACTGCTCCGGTAAAATACAGATTTGTTCCTAAACTTTCAGCAAGTTCCATTTTCTGTTCTCTAATGCCTTCTTTTTTATTTGCCTCACAAAATATGAGCTGTGAATTTGGAAGTCGTGAAAATAACTTTATCAGATGATTTACACCCTTAGCATCTGCTCTTGTTATACAGAACGGATATACTTGTATATAATCCTTTTCCCATAGTTTTAAATTCTCAACTATCTCTTGTGTTCGCAGTTCCATTTCGTGGAATATAAGAGGGTCTTTTATGTTATAAACTGTTGCCATCTGTTCAACCGGAACTCCTATCATTCGGGCATATTTTGGCAAATCTGCGTGATTTAACCCTACATAACGAGCATTTGGCATTGCAAAGTCAACCGGATGTCCTATCCCTGAACGGATAAAATGTAGCCACGGAATATCTACCCCGCATTCCTTTATCGCTTCCCTGTGGGTAATCGTATCGTCTATAAAGAAGTCATGCGTTATAGCGATATCGTAATTTGGCAAATGCTCACGGAAAACCTTTATCATCTTTTGCTTGCCCTCCTCATTTACCACCATCTTTTCTCTCTTAAACTGAGGCATCACTTTCTTAACTTCACAAAAATCATACGAATTAAATGGACGCCCAAAGTAATGAACTGTATGCCCATATCTTTTTAACATTAAGACCTGATTTCTAATTGCTGTTGAAATTGAATATGTATCAATTAAAGATTCCGAATGTGATATGACAGCAATTTTCAAAGGGCTATTAGTCAATTTTTTTTTTGCCTTTTTTAATGCGTATGCCCCGCAATGATCAAGCGAAGGCATTACTGACGCTTCAGGAAAATCATTTTGGGATATAATATGATTTATCTTATCCCCCTCCATATAAGAAACAGTAATCAAATGTTTTTTCCCATAAGCCTCCTCTAATGTTTTTTTAAATTGTGTATCCATAATAGTTTGCTGTTCGGATAAACTCCGTACTTAGCTTTCTATCCCATATTTGTCTTATACCATTGGTATTACATTTTTTATTTTGGTATATTTTTTGGGGTTTAATTTTAAGTTTTTCAAATATCTTTTCTCCTTCCTCTACTCTGACTGTAAAATCAGCGTGAGGTTTTATAAGAGCATTCCAGTCTATCCAAAATCTCTCATATCTATCTATTGGTTTTAACTTCCTAAGCTGTGGGAGTTCATTTAAAACAAAACTGGTGTGTGCGTGGCTTTCTCTCTCAAAAAACTTTACTTTTCTAAGCGTGCTTATAACTTCTAAGGGATTTCTAACAATATGTATAACCTTTGCTTTTGTATCGGCTACATAAGGAGCGGCTACCCAACTTGACTCTGCTTTTCCTTTTCTTGGCGTTGGCACTCCGACAAGCCGGTATTTGTATTCGTGGCTACAAGGTATTCCCCCCACAGTCAGAAGTTCTGCCATATATTTTGTTCCGCTTTTGGGACATCCTGTAATGATATAATCAAGCCCTGTATCTGTGATAAACATATAAATCATCCATTATATAAACTTTGTAACCTGCTTTTTTTACTGCCTTATGATAGGCATTATCTACTCCAAAATATGATTTCCTTTCCTCAAATCCGCCAGCCGCTTTCCACACAGTTTTAGAAGTAACCATTATAAGCCCTGATATTGGCTGTTTTGCCAGTCTTAGGGGTTTTCCTTTCTGTGCCTTAGCAAACTCCCAATGGTATCTAAGATCGTGATTATCCTTATCAGCTCCTACCTTTTGATGAGGATTTCCTATACGATTTGTTACGCAGGTAAATAATCCTCCATCAGGTGCTTCTTCTATATGTCTTAAAATAATGTCATACCAATTAGGATTAGCAAGAAATATATCGTGGTCATATATCATTACCCATTCCGAGGGGCTTGCTTCCATTATTGTATTGAGCCATTTTCCGTAGCAACCTCTGGTAAATCCGTTAGTTGTAAATAATTCCATACTACTTTCTTTACATCGTGATTTTCTAAAATATAATCTCTCATATTAAGTTTGGGGTCATATTTCTTAAACTCTTCTCGTAATTCTTCTACGCCCCAGTTCTTTCTATATCTACGCCCAGAGCAATTATGCTTTCTAAACTCTAATATGCTCTCCGGAGTAACAAATCCGTCTGCGCCAAATCTATCAAAAACAATCACATTTCTGCCCATAGCAAGCGATTCAAGACACCCCCGGCCAAGCGTTATCACAAGATCTGCCCATTCTATTGCTTTTCTTGCTCCCTTTTGCCCACCACCAAACCATTTAAAATTATAATCCTTACTCGCTTCTTTACATATTGCCATTTTTGCTTTTCTGTTTGAAAGATACAGTATATTTTTTAATGTGCTATTTTTCTTTGTTTCTTTAAACTCTTCACAATTTATTGGGTTTCTTATAATTACTGGTTTAAATTCCTTATACTTTTCAGCTATTTCCTCTGACACCGCAACATATTTATCTGCTCCTTTTTTTGGTTCTTCCAATTTGCTCATTATTCCGTGAGATGTATATATCCGTTTCCTTATATTCCAGCTCTGTATTTTTGATAAATTATGATTACAGATTGCCAAATCATATTCTTTTTTTGGATTATACGAAGCATCAATCAATCTATTCCCACAAATACCATATACATCTACTTCGTGTCCCTGACGCTTCAATTCATCATACATTGTCATTGTCCAAGTTTCAGAACCCGCAATAAATCCCAATGCCCAATTAACAAGAAGTATTTTCATATCTCATAACTCCTATAAAAGGAGGTGGTTGGCTTCATATATTTACTCCTATGTTCATCACGCCCGGCATAAAAATCTTTTAAATCAATCTTCATTCTCTCTATCTCTGCTCGCAGTCTATCGGCAAGAGCAAATCTTTCTGTCTTTACAGCCCAGTCATAGGAAGCCCCATAAGATAATATCCTGTGAAACGGCTCAGCAAATGAGGGAGACTGCGTATCTAGCGTCATATCAACATTAAGAGGCTTATAATAAATATAAATACCTGCTGTAACATTTGAAGTCGGAGCAGGATATAACTTTATATATCTAACTCCATTGGTATCTCTTACTTCATAAAAAGGATTACTCGCCTTAAAATCCTCAGTAACTGATGTAGCATCAAGCGGTTCTCCTGTCTCCTGTGGATCAAAGGATTTTGCTACACGCCAATTACCATCTAACTTTACTCGCACTCTCTTAATAGCAAGTATATCCGCCGGAAAAGCATACTCCGCTTGATTTGCCGTGAGGTCGGCATAAGCCTCTTCTTCTTGAAAATCAAAGTAATCGTGAGTTGCTAAAATAAAAGCAATGATTTGGCGATACCAATTATTGATATTTGTGTTTTTATCTGATGATGAATACTCCGCTGTACTTGCCGAAGTAAGAAACGCAGTATCATCTCTTAATGCTTCTCTATTCATATTTTTATAAATAAAACCCAGCCTGTTGAGCTGGGTTGATTTTTACTTATTGTTTTAATCAACTTTTATACTTTTTGAAAACATCCATCCATATCCCGCAGTTCTTTTCTACATCATACTCCTTAACAAGCCGTTCATATCCTTTTTGGGCTAACTTATTCCGCATATCTTTATCTTTAATAAGAAGTTCCAACTTATCAAACCATTCGTCTTTTTCTCTTGCTAAATATCCGTCAACTCCATCTTTGATAAACTTATAAGGCAAGACCGGTGAAGCAACAACAGCATACTTACACGCCCAATATTCCAATACCCTTAGATTACTTTTTGCCCTGTTAAAATGATTATCAGCAAGAGGTGCTATTGCTATATCAAGCCCCATACTAGCAAGTTTTTTCGGCCAGTCTTTGAGCTTGGCAAACTTTACTGTTTTAACTCTATTTTTAAATCGCTTAAATAAATCTCCATAAAGCCCTGTGTAATGAAAAGTTACATTAGGGTATTTCTTCATTATATCTGTTATCGCACTTTCTACACCTTTCAAGTTCTCCCAATGAGCCGCTGATCCTGCCCAACCTATTCTTACTTCGTTCTTTTTCTTCGGGATAGTCGGCTTTGTTTTTAAAAACTTATCTCTTAGTTTAATATCCAAACTATTCGGACAGATAAATATTTTTTTATTCGTTTTTTTATACTGTTTTTTTAAATATTCCGTTGAAACTGTTATCCCATCTACTATCTCAGCTAAATGTTTGTTTAATTGAATATACGCTGAACCGGGATAAAAAGACAAATAACCTGGATTGTGTGGTCTTGTATGAGCGATTAGATCATCAATATCAAGCAGTATTGGTCTTTTAACTCCTCTCTCCTTACACCATTCTTTAAATGCTCCTATAACTGAAATAAATGATGTTGTTTCATCTCGGCAAATATATATAAGATCAGCCCAAACTAAGGCATCAACAAGCCGTTGTTCCGGCTCGGCTTTTAACATTTCAGAAGCATCAGAGTTAAAAGTGCATACAAAAGGATTTTTGAGTTCCTTTTCTCCCCAATTAAAGTCAATCACCCTAAGTTCTATTTTACCTTGTTCTTCAAGTTTCTTCAACGGCAACCATTGGCGATAATAACCTACGCCACAGTTTGCTACCTGCGTTATAAACAAAAATATCTTTAGCTTCATAAACTTTGTAAGTAACTTCTTATCTTTTCTTTAGCATCTCCTTTCCCATAAACAAAGTCCCTAGAACGGGCAATATTTACAGGTTCGGCAATAGCACGCCGTATAGCGTCTTTATTTGAGCCTACAAGCGTATTCCAGCCCTGTTCTACTGTTTGTGTCCATTCTGTTTCATTCCTAAGCGTTATACAGTCTTTTCGCATAAAATGAGCTTCCGGCTGTATTCCGCCCGAATCAGTCAGAACTTTCTTGACTGTTCCCATAAGATACACGAATTTTTTATACTTCATTGGTGCGACTAGCTCAATATTTTTAGGAACATCTAATTTAAACTCCTGTAATCGTTTCTTTGTTCTTGGATGAATTGGCCATACAATTTTCCCTTGCCCATTAAGCGCATCAAGAATTGCGCCGAGTTTATTTTTATTATCAACTGTTTCCGCCCGATGAAGCGTGAGAAGCATATACCCTTTATATTTTTTAATATCTGTCGTTGGAAACTGCTGAAAGAATGTATCAAGTTGTGTCGCCCCTGATACTATAATTGCCCCACTTACTTCCTCTTTTCTTTCTAACCTTTCTGCCTCTCTTACTGATGGAACAAACAATATGTCTGAAATATGGTCTATCATTATCCGGTTCTGTTCCTCTATCATCTCCATATTATCCGACCTCATTCCAGCCTCTATGTGTATCAGCTTTTTACGACACTGTTTGGCGGCAATAGCTCCCATAAGAGCAGTATTTGTATCTCCATAAACAATTACATATTCAGGATTTGTATTTTCAATTATTTCAAGTAAAGCATCTAGCATTGCCCCTATGTGCGTAGTTGGAATAGAAATAGCAGGTTTAGGAAGTTTGAGCCCCAAATCCTTTAAATTTTTATCATAGTGCTGACCGCTCCAAACTATCGCTTGCTTTAATTTCGGATCAATCTTAGTTAAGTTTGGTCTTGTGCCGATAATCGTCAAGAATTTCATAATTTACGTACTATCTGATTATGATAAAGAGGCATTCGTTTATAGAAAGACTGTATTTCCAAGCCTTCGGTACGCTTAACCAAAAACTTTATTATCCAAGATCCAATATATCCATACGGATTCCAGAAAGACTTACTTTTAAATATAAACCATCTGTCATCCCTATCCTTTGCATTAGCTTCGTAATACCACCGCTTCATAAGTCAGCTATCATTAATTCCCTGCCTTTCAATATCTTGCGTCTTTTTATATTAAAATAGTCATCAAAGGCGTGTATCTTAATTGCCCGTGGGTGGAGTATCAAATTACCCCGTTCTATCTCCTCTATCATTTCCGGTGGTAACTGCCGGTATCCTTCAGGCTTCGGGGCTTTCTTAGTCGGCTCAACCATCAGTATTTTTTTGCTAATTTTAGCCAAGTTTTTAACTGTTTCTTCCATATCCTCTGGTGGAACGTGTAGAAAGCAGGTATAGGCAAATATCAAATCATACTGCTCATCTTTTAAGTTTCTCACATCTCCTACCTCAAACTCGGCTTCAGGAACATTTGCCTTTGCCAGATTAACCATTTTCTTTGATATATCTATCCCCTTATAGCGAATATCAGGAAATTCCTTTTTTATAATCTTAGCCCAATTACCATTTCCACAGCCAATATCTAAGATACTCTTAGGCTTTAATTTTCTCAATTCTTTTAAGACTACATCTTTATCTCCTACCTGAACATTGTATTTTGTTTCAAGCTCATCCCAACAAACCGCCCTGTCTTCCCAATAATCTTTCGGATCATATTCAAGCAATTTGTCAAAGAACTGTTTAAACTTTTTATGTGATAGTTTATTTTTCCAATAAGTAGCGTTCTGTGTATCAGGTTTTTTTAAAGCTGATATTTCATTTATTGTTTTTGCTATTTCTTCAATATCAATCGGCACAGTATATGCTCCTTTAATTTCCGGTATGTTTGTTATTACTCTGCGCCCCGCACATAGAAATTCCTCAACAGATATTGAAAGTCCATCGTGGGGCAATATCCGCATAAGAGCGGATGACTCATCTATGAGCTTTGCCATCCCTTTCTCATCTAATTTGCCTAAAAACTCTACGTTGCCTTTCTTTCTTATATCTGTCGGATCGCCAAATATTTTAAAATTAACTTTACGGCATTTTTGGGTAATTCGTTCAACAAGTTCCGGCAAATACATATCACGATTTACCTGTGGCATATAAACGGCAATCGTGAACTTCTTAGGCAGGTCTGTTATAGGATAAAACTTAGCTGGCGGAAGCGGTAAAATCTTGCTCTTTATGCCCTCATCAGCAAGCTCTTTTTGCGTCTGTTTAAATTCAGTCAGGTTCAAATCAACATTATTCTTTACCCAATCAACAATAATCCTCTTATGAGCAGTAGATAAATGTTGCATCTGAAGAACATCAGAGCCTATCCAATGGACTACTCTCAAACCATTATGCCGGATAAAAACTGAGGCACATTGTTCCGCCATTAATGGATAAAACCCTAAGAGATAAATCAAATCGTAGTCGTGTTCTTTATATGACGGATTTTCTCTAAAATCAGCATCAAGAACTTTCGCTATCCTCTCCCCGTGAAACCCTGCTCCGGGAGAAGTAACACAGATTGGCTTATCTGGAATATTATATTTCTGTTTAATCTGCCGTGTTCTTTCAAGCCAATTATTATTACTATCATCTGACAGGCCTCCTTTATGTGGCAGAGTAGTCTCAAAAAATATCTCTCTCATATAATGAGCTTTGGCTTTGTGGTTTAATACCGCATTAAGCCAGAAGTCCCAATCTTGAAGAGATTTGATATTTGTATCCCAACCTCTCATTTTATCAAATAAACTCTTTTTAAGAGGAAAAGAACCATCAATGTAATTAGCAACTTTCAGGGCATACTCATCAAAAGCTCGTGAAAAATACTCCATTACTGACTGCCCATTAAGTTCTTGGACAAATCTATAACCGCCATATAAAAAGTCTGCCTTTGTTTCTAAAAGATTATCTATCCAAATCCGCACAACGCCGGGATAAAGTATCGCATCTGCCGGTAAAAATGAGAGATACTCTCCTGTTGCCTCTTTTGCGCCTGTATTCCTTGCGTGGCAAGCTCCCTCGTGAGTGCCTTCAATTACTTTTAAATTTTTATATTGTTTTTGCTTTTCTTTTAAAACCTCGGCTGTTTTATCTGTTGAGCCGTCATTTACGACTATATGCTCAATATTCGGGTAGTCCTGATCCGCAATGGAATCTATCATTTGCCCGATTGTATCCCCATCATTGTAGCACGGAGTTACAAAGGATATTGTCGGCAAATCTTTTTTACTTTTCATAATGTCTCTTTATAATTTTACAGTTAGTTATATCAGCCTGATATTTGAGAGCACCCGCTTGTCCAACCTGTTCTGGCAATTCCTTGGCTAGGAAACATCCTTCCTCAAAAGTAACCTCGTATGTACCGTTATTATTCTCGATTATATCTCCTTCAAATATCTCCTCCTTGGAAGAATCACGCAAAACATACACCCCTGTAGGAAAATTCTTATATTTTCTCATAAAGTTATTCTTGGTTGTTTTAAAACTCTGCTTGGATTTCCTCCAACTGTTACATAAGGCGGAATTGATTTATGAACAACACATCCTGGCAGAACTGATGCTCCTTCTCCAACTTCTATCCCACAAACTATTGTGCTATTTGCGCCAATACTCGCTCCTTTATGAACAATTGTTTCTAAATAAGTTTCTGCTTTTCTTGTAATTTTTGGTTTCCTGACATTGGTAAATATCACATTCGGGCCGATATACACCATATCCTCTATAACTGCTCCATCAAATATCTGTGCGCCATTTTGTATTCTTACATCATTGCCTATTTTGACATTAGATCCGATATACACGAACTCCCCTATCATTACATTATTACCTATTGAAACATCTTTACTTATATGAGACCACCGCCATACTACCACATTTTCTCCTATATTCTTTGTTTCCACTTCAGCTTTTTCGTGAATCATACAGCATTTCAATTAAATTTAAGGTTTTCTTAAAATCTTTTAACTTATACCCCTCTCCTGCCATAATTGACTGATAAACCTTAGTATGAAGCGACTCAAAGCCCATTTGAGTAAGATTTATTGTTTCCTTTCCTACCTTGATTATTCTTTTTTGTTTGTCTATTGGAGCATTGATTGATACAACAAAATCTACAAAAGCATTATCATATCGTATCCAACCTTCAATATATCTTGAAGTATAGTTAGTAATCTCAGCATCTCTTGCTTCTCCAAACCATAAACCCAATAAATCAAAGTAATGACAGCCTATATTGTAAAGCAACCCACCGCTTTTCTTATCATCAGCTTTCCAGCTTTTCATATACCAGTCATCCCGGTGAACCTCTATATTCATCTGAACTTTCTTTTTACTTTTAAATGTTCTCGCAAGCTCCGGCACATACCTGCATTGGAGAACTATGCTTAAATCTTTCAAATTCCTCAAAGAAAGATACTGGGTATTATTTATTATTGGCGGTTTCTCACATATTACTTTTCTGTCGTGTTTTCTTATTGCTTCATTGATCATCTCCCAATGCAGATGATTTGGCGTGCAAATTACCACATAGTTAGAATAAACCTCATCAAGCATTTTCTTATAATCTGTATAAAAAGGAACTTTCCCAGCCTTATACTTTTTGCTTTTATCAATATCGCAAACTGCCACAACTTTTCCCCCTATCTCATTTATAGCCTGAATATGCCTATCAAAGATAAATCCTGCTCCAATAATTGAGAAACTAGACATAGTTTTTTACCAGTTCACAAATATATTTAACCTCTTTCTTTTTAAGCCCCGGATACAACGGGAGACTTACCTCTGACATTCCCAACCCTTCTGACATTGGAAGTTTGAACTTATTATGTTCTTTAAACCCCTGCATCTTGTGTAGCGGAGAAAAGTGCCTAGAACATTGAACGCCATTTTCAAACATATATCTGACAAAATCATCAGGATTTTTCACAAATATCGGATATAAGTGATTGCCATACCATTTTCCTCTGTTTAGCCACTCATTATACCAGCCAACTATTTTATTTCGCTTAGAATTCATTTTATCAAGTTTTCTGAGCTGAACCCTGCCAATAGCTGACAGAATATCCGGCAAGTTAGCTTTCATTCCTGTAAATTCCACCTCGTATCCGTGTCCCACTAATTTGCTTCTGCCGTGTGATCTAGCTTTTAAGAGCCACTCATAAGCGTCTTTATCGTTCGTTGCTATCATTCCCCCCTCTCCGGTTGTCATATTCTTTGTCGGATAAAAAGAGAAACAAACTAAATTATTGCTATCCTTACATTGATTTCTCTCAATTCTATGAGCTGAATCCTCAATTACGATACAATCTCTCCATTTCGTTTTAGCTTCGTTTCCCCCTAAATGAACTGGAATAACTGCTTTTGCCCGCCTTGTTCCTATTGCTACTGTCGGACATTTATCATCTAAACAGAGCTTATATGGTTCAATATCTCCAAATAATACTCTCGCTCCTACATTTTCTACCGCTTGAGCGGTTGCCGCAAAGGTAAATGATGGAACAATCACTAAATCTCCCTGCCCTATTTTATGGTATTTAAGAGATAACTCTAAAGCAACTGTACAGCTTGAAACAGCAACAGCATACTTAGCCCCAACATATTCGGCAAACTCCTGCTCAAACTTCTTTGTTTGTTCCCCTGTTGTGAGCCAACCTGAACGCATTACTTTTATAACCTCCCATATTTCACGCCAACCTATGTCGGCTTTACAAAACTTAATCATATTATGTAATAAACTGTTACAAAAAATATTAAAGCCAACACAAGCAATATTACCGCACAACCAAGCCCATCATCTTTATTAAACATTCCATCAATCATAGGTTTTATCAAAGTCAAGAATAAGCTGTGTAATTGGGTTCTCTTCTAACTTGCAGTTTGGCACGACACAATGCCCGCCAATCTTACCCGGCATATAATCAAGGACAGGTCTTGCAAACTTTGAATATTCTCCGTATCCGTGATTATAGTCTTTATTCCATTTAGAATACACATAATCAAAATCTACGCCATATTTATCACAAATCTTTTTCATTTCTTTGTTAAAGACAATACAAAGGCCATAGTAAGTCGTGGACATAATCTTAGCAAGTTCTGTCGCCTCAGCAGGATGCCCCTCATAGTTTGCCGGTATCCCCGCTTCTTTAAAATAACCTTCAAGTTGTACGCCTATACCCGCCATATTTCCGCCAATTTCTTTTACGAATGTCCGTATTCCCTGTTCTAAGTTGGGATGCTTGCCTCTAATTGGACTGTGAAAACAACCGAGTTTCTTTGATGTTCCAACAGGAACAGTTGAATGGATTACTGTTACTTCCGGCTTATAGTTGTCAATGTACTCAGATACAACAGTTTCAAACCGATCATTATACGGAATACATATATGCATCACGCCTATCTTATCAGCAAAAGTTATGTCTTCTAAATCTTTTAAACGGCAATCGTAGGTTTCTTTTAGAACATTATAAAGTGAAGTGCCTACTTCACCTGCTCCGATTACTAGACTGATACCATTGAACATAGTCATTTATATCCTTCTCAAAGTCTGTCTGAGGCTCAAAGCCGTTCTCTTTTGCCCTTGTTATATCAGCACAAAGCCTCATTACTTCGCCCGGCCTTGAATTGGCGTGGACTATCTTTGACTTGGATTTAGTTAGTTTTTTAATTATCTCAGCTACTTCGTTTATTGTTATTGTTTTTCCTGTGCCGACATTTATCGTTTCTCCTATCAAGTTATCCTCACTCATACAAAGTTCATATCCCCTCAGAGCGTCTTTTATGTCCATATAATCTCTTGATTGAGTTCCATCTCCGAATACAACAATATCTTCATTATTCAATGCCCTGCGGGTAAATATGGCAATAACGCCTCCGTAAGAAGTGTCATTTTGATATTTCCCAAAGGTATTGAAGTTTCTTAAAACAGTTATTTTCGTTCCGTATGTGTCAAAATACGCCTTACATAATCTATCGCCAGCCGTTTTAGAAGCGGCGTATGGGCTTTGTCCGTCAAGAGGATGAAGTTCATCCATCGCCTCAGTTTGGCTTGTCCCATATACCTCGGATGATGACGCAAATACGAGTCGTTTATCATATTTTCTAACTGCTTCTAAGATGTTCAATGTTCCTGACACATTAACATCTATTGTTTCTTGAGGATTTGTTATGGATTTATCAACGTGGATTTGAGCCGCACAATGTATCACTATATCAGCCCATTTTATATATTTCTCCACATCTTGATAATATCTTATATCGCCATAACTTACCCTGTGATTTTCAGGATGGCGGCAGGCGTGAGAGAAATTGTCTATTCCCTCAACAGAATGTCCTCTCTCTCTTAAATAGTCCCACAAATGAGAAGCTATAAAGCCTGCGCTTCCTGTAATAAACACTTTAGCCATTAGATTTTACTCAGCTTTCTTTTTTTTGCCACCAACTAAAGTGTCCTGAACGCATTTATCGCTACAAAACATTTTACCATTTGCAACGACATACGCTTCAAGAGCTTTACCACAGCCCTCGCATTTACCAACGCTTTTAGTCTTTTTCTCTTCTGGCATATTTTTCACTTAATACTTAGCTCTATACTGCCCCCAATTTCTTGGGAGCAGAAACAACTTAATATGACGATGGGTCTTCTTGACGAAGTCCACTATTGGCACTTTCTGCGTATGCCGCAGTAGTGTCATTAGAACCTGTCCAGAGAACCAAACCTGCTGAAGGATTAAGCACCTTTGAGGTGAAGTTAATCTTCCAACCATAAGTTGAAAACTGGTTCAAAGGATCAGATTTAGTAGCACCATTTGAAGTGTAAGTCTTTAGACCGCCACCCCATTCAGTTACGCCATAGAAGCCTTTACCAAAGATAACGCCTCCATAAGCGATAGTTGAAGCAGTACCACCGGAATTTGACCCTCTCATTGCCGGGCCTTGCGGCGCATCTATCAAACGACAGCCATACAATTTGCCAAACTCCCCATTAAAGAGTTTATCAACTGCTGGTTTTGTGTATTGATTGAAGCTAATAAAGTCGGAATCACCGGCAATATCCGCCGCCTGCTCTGTTGTTAAGATACCAATAAAGTCCTGACCTGAATATGGCATCACATTCAAACCTCGGAGTTTAAAGACGGCATCTTTAATGTCAGAAACGGCTATAACATTAGTAGAACTAACTGTCATAATACCGGCTGACACAGTACTCGTCATCCCCCAATAATCAGTAACTTCTGTTGAAGTTTTAAAGAGATGATGACTCTTAAGCGTTGCTGAGCTGACATTATGGATAATCGCATTTGAAATAACACGATCAATCGTGAGAGCGGCCTGTGCGCCAAGACGCTCAATACCCATAGTATCAACATCAACAATCGCTGTTATTGACGCTATATCGGAGATTGCGCAAGCATCGCCATATTGATTAACGATGCCAGAAACCGCATAAGTTGAAAGGTTGCGCATTGCTGAAACAGTCATTCCCTGACCTTGAGTCAAAATACGACCCAAGTCCAACTTATATGGCAAGTTCCAGATTACTGATGTGCCTTCCCTATTCGGGCAAGGTTTCTTTTCACCAAACTCGTAAAAACGAAGTGTGGGGTCAAGAACATCTAGTAATTTCCTGTCATAATATGTCTTTATCAAATTGCCCAAATCTCCAGTAGTCGTTGTTGCTAGAAAATCACTCATATCATTTCTCTACAACAATCCATCTGTCTAGCAAGATTTTGTTTGTGCTAACTTTATCCGCCTGATTGTCGCTGTTTTAATTGTTCATTCAGCTCTTTTTCTAAGTCTGCAAGTGGAACTTCTCTATTTTTGAGTTTATCTGCAAGACTTTCTCCCTTATAAGGCGTTTCAGGAGCAGGCTTTTCAGTAGAAGCCGCAGGTTTCCCCGCATCTACTTTTTTAGCCTCTCTCTCTGCTTTTGCCTCTGCCATCTTATCTTCGTGAGAAGCAAGTTTATATGCTTCATTCCAAGATAATTCGGGAGCTTTGCGTTTTATCGTCTTGATTGTATCAAGATAATTAAGCGCATCTGGCGTTTTATCAAGGAATTTCTCTACTTCTTGGCGGATTACATAAGGCTTCATACCTTGATCCACCGCTTCCTTGATAATTTTCCTAGCCTGATCAAGTTCATTTGAAGTATCCTCTTGCTTTTCCTCTTTTTCGGGTTTTTGTTCCTCTAAGAGGTCAGTAAGGGCTTCCTCTCTTCCCTTGACTTTGGCTTTCTCCACCATTTCTTTAACTCTGGCGTGTGGAATACCAGTCTCTTTTTTTTCAGGTTGAGCTTCCTGTTCCTCTGCGGATGATTCAGAGGCCGGAGTTTCCTCCGGTGTTACATCCTTCTCTTCATCTGACATACTTTATAAGGTTTAGTCCTCTCGTGTTAACGCTCACGAGGGCGAATTAGTTTATTTCTTTTTAGGTTTCCATCCAGTACGCCTCATTGTGCCATATATATACTTCCTTGCTCTCTCACTTGTCGTTGAGCCAAACTTTTTACGTGCTTTTGCTTTTAGTTTTCGTTCCATTACTTTTGGCATATTATTTTTTCTTTTTAGTATTATCTATTTTGTTGAATATCCAGCCTAAGCCAAAGATTACTCCCTTGTAATAATCGTGTTGGTCTTTTCCTCCCCCATAAAGCGATTGCCAAGCATCCTTTAATGCTCCATCTGACCATACCTTAACAATACTCCACCCTTTTGTGCGCTCCATTGCTTCAATAGCAGTAAGTATCTCTTGGCGTTCTGCTTCTTTTTGAACATTATCTTTGGAGAGGTGCAATTCCTTGCTCCTCTGGCTGTCCTTGTGGTTGTGCGACATTTGGCATATTTAGAGGCATTCCACCCATACCTGGCATCCCAGGGGGCATTCCACCCGGCATCCCGGGGGGCGGAGAAAAGCCCATTTGACTTATAAATGCTTCTTCAATGTTTGGCACATCAAAGTTTTTAAGTAAATTATCCAATACCCATTTAACATTTAACTTTGTTGGAGCAGGCGGCCGACCCGGCTCATAATCCATAAGAGGCATCTGAGAGAGCGGAACTAGAAGCTGTAAGAGATTCATCCACATTATTTTCTTTACTTCTTTGTTCTGCGGTTGAGTTGAACCTCCCTCTACAAAAAGATCGTATTCTTTTCTTATTGCTTCAACTGGTATCTTTTCAAATTGAATACCTGACTTGCCTACTATCCTTATTACCTGCTCACGAGAAATATACTTTTGGTTCATTTTAAGCATTTTCCTGCCAAGTTCTCTTATGGCATCGTCTAAGTTATCCAGCTTATACTGCATTTTTGTTCCTGCCTGTTCAAGCGAAGCCAGGAATCCTCTTGCTGTTTGATTTACATCTCCTGTTGCTCCCATTGGCTTTTGTATTTGTCCCATCATTCCAGGAAATACGCCTGATGTTCTATCCATATCTTGCTTAATGATCGCTTCCTCTTGGACTGTATTTTGCGTTGTATCATTAACTGGGAGCGGTTTAACGGCATTTACATCATCACACTCAATAATTCCGCCGGGTCGGGATACAAAGTCTTCCCAGTTAATTCCCTTAGTCTTATCCACAAGCCACATATGATTTGTGATGAGCTTCCTGTTGTCAATTCTTTGATTTCTAAGAGTATCCAATTCATCTTGCAAGGCGACAAGCGGTTCAACTTCGCCAATAGCCCAGAAATCATTTGGCATAATATCATCTTGAAATGCGACAAATGGAACACCGCAGGGATATATCTCATCTAAGGGTACGGCACGGAGAATATGCTTGTTATTCGCTGTAACAATTAGCATTTCTTTCTCCTCTCCATCTTGTTCTGTGGCTATCGGGCCATAGTATTCATATACAATTACTTTCTTTCTTTCATCATCATCCGGCTCACTTCTGCCTAAACTTGCCTGTTCTTGTATTTTCCATTTGCTGTCGTTGCTTGATAATGCCGCATCTATTCCTTCGGTATCATAATTTGGGTTGTCTTTGACTGTTTTTAAGTCTCTTTCTTGCTTATAAATGACCCAAGAGCCGTCTATTGTTGAAGTCTTAGGATCTTTGTAAAAATCATAAATTGAGATAGGTTCTGCCCATAATCCGTCTTTTCCCTTCTCATCCCAATCCCAGCCAATTTTCATTATGGAAACTCCGTATATTAACCCTGCCTTTACCCATTGCTTTAATTTCTTATTCATTCTCATTGTATCCCATTGATAAGTTACCAATTTCTCCATTGATTGAGCATTCACAGTATCCTCAGGTTCTCTTGGTAGGGTGTTTATCGTTGGTTTATTTGAAACAAGCCTTGGGAGAATTGTATCAACCACCTGCTTAATGTAAGGAACTTTTATCTGTGAACGCCAGATGTTTGAATCCATTTGAGCATAACTCACCCTGTAATACTCATAATACTCAGCAAGCTTATTGAATATCGGGTTTTGATAGTTTTCTGCTATCTTAAACCGGTTCGTGATAGTTTGAAGAGAAAACTTCTTTTCTGCGTCATTTAGTTTTATGTTTTTTTTCTTTTTAGCCATAATTAGTATCCTGTTCGTTTTCTTAAAGGCCGATAGTTATAAACCTTCGGCTTTTCAGCTACATAAGAATAACTCGTTATGGCATACCTTACCGCATCCATTAGATGGTCATTAAACGGTAAGGGCTTTTCTTTTTGGTTCTTATCTTGCTGTGGAGTCTCAAAGTGATAGGTTGAAAACTCCTCAATGTGATGTTTGCAGGTATTAAATATTTTTAATTTGTTTTGAAAAATCAAGTTTTGTACCTCTGATATACCTGCGAGTATATCTTTTCTTACTTCTCTTATATAAAGTCCTTTCCTGCGCATCTCTTCTATTCTATCCGGTTCTGCCGGATCGGGATAAAACTTGGTTATATTATATCTTTTTTGAAGCTGAACACACTTCTCAATAAGCTCGTCTGTTGTTATCTGCTCGCTATATAGTTCATCAACTATGTAAAATATTCCTTCTTTATCAAACTTTATAACTGAAATTGCTGAAGGATTAGTCCAGCCAAAATCAATTCCGGCTATTACATCCTTTGCTTCAAAGTCAAATGATTCAATAATTTGCTCTGGTCTTAGCTGATATACAAGCCCTTCCATCTGCTCAAATGTTCCCTCATATCTTCTACGGAATGTCGTGGGAGTTAATGTTCTTTTTGCCCGTTCATACTCTTCCTCTGAGAAATATGGGTTGTCAATAGATTTCCATTGAAATACTTTGAAATCTATATCTCCTTTTAAGAATCTGTCATAGAAATCATAGTATAGCCAGTTCATTGAGTCAGGGGTAGTGGTAATAAAAAGATGCCCCTTTTTGATGGCAAGCCTTGCCTGAATATTCACCTATACATCTAGCTTATACTTGCCTGCTTCGTCTAACCAAGCCCAACTAGCTGTAAATCCTTCAATAGCTTGTGGATTCTCCGCACTCCTTATGTAAATCCTTGTCTTATCGGGTAATTCTATTAAGCCTCTCTGTTGTTTATAAAACTTCTTTAATCCCGGATTTACCTCAAATAACTTTGGCAGAGTTGACTGGTCAAGCATTTTATAATCGTTTGCGATTATTACCCCGTCTCCTTTTTCTTCTGCTAGTTGCTTTTGAACCCAGCACGCCCCTAGCATTGTTTTGCCTGACTGAACTCCTGCGATACAAGCTACAAACTTTGCCGGACAATAAAATGCTTCTTTTTGTTTATCAAACAGCTTTATCTCAATTGTTTCTTTTTCCTCCACAGATATATTTCTTCTCTAAATTTATCCAATAATCTCCCCAGTAAGACTAGCCAATCTTAATATCAAATCCTGCTGATGCTACGTTTATATCAGTCGGCATAGCTTTTGTAGCAAGAGATTTAGCAATATCTCTTTTGACTGATCTCGGAGTATCTTCTCTTTCCATTTCCTCTAACAAAAATTGCCAGCATTTATTGATTACTGCTGTTCTTACTTTTTCATCATAAGCAGGCTTTCTTCCACCTGCTCCTTTGTGTCCTGGAACTCCGGCCATATTAACTAATTATTTTTGCTAAGTGTAGCTTTTGTCAAACCTTTGACATTATTCCTCATCTTGGAATATACCATATTTTTCCATCAACTCTTCTGCCTTTTCCTGTGTAATTAACCCAGCATCTAATGCATTTGTTATCGCAAGAGTGATGTGATAAATGTCTTCTTGCCAGCTCATAGTTTTTTTATTATTTTTTAATTTCTCGCCTAATTTCACTAGCGCACAGCGTGCAATAGTAAATAAATGTTGTAGGTATGTCAGAAGTGTTTTGAACATAATACTTGTCCTCTGCTCCACAGTTTGGACAGATTATTTTTTTACTATTTTCCATATATTTTTTAAGACTACCTCATACCAAGCAATTCCTGTGGCAAATGATCCAACAAGGATTTCCCAGAAACCCGGGGTGAATATTTTGGCGTAATATTCTACTATTGCCCAAATAAGACACATAAGGAACAAGGCAATAAGGATATAAGCTCCGGCAAGCTCTTTACCGAGCTTCTTAGTAAGGAGCTTTATCACTTCTGTTAAGACAGTAGCTATTGCTCCGTAGAGTAATATCATAGGTTATTTTTATGAGTTAATTTAGTACCCTTTTAGTAAATTGCGACACTTATTCTCTTGTAGTTTTAGCTATTCTATTGACGTTCCCCTTAATATTTTACGACACATAGCCTTCCACCCTTTCCACCCAGATATATATCCTCGCAAGCTAAAGATGTTTAGAAAAATAAGAGAAAAAGAGATGTTAGATTATGCTTATGTCTGGTCGGCAGGCGTCAGGTGGTGGGACGTGGTCTGCCGCTTTACACCTAAGCACAATCCGCAGGAATTACCCAGTATAACTCCCGGCTAACATATAACAGACGAGTTTTGGTCAGCCTCCTCTGAGACGCTGATTATTTTTCATTGTTAAACTTCCGTTTCAAACTATTATCTAGCTCCTGTTCTATTTCACGAGCCTCTTCAAGATCAAGGGCGTGTTTGTGATATTCATCTAGTTCTTTTAGTAATTCTATCTTATCTCGGCGTTTTTGTAAAATTTTTTTATGCTCTCTTTTTAATGCCATACAAACAAATATGGCTAAAATAAGCTGAAATTAAGTGTCGCTTTTTATTAGTAAATTTTGAAGCTGGCGGTTGCGGGACTTCTCGGTGAGGACAAATCACCCCAACCGTTGAGATAGGCCAGCCCCCAAATCTACTAACAATTAAAACTTCACACTATTTAACCCCAATCTAAGCACAGGTTTAACCCCTGCTAAATACTCGTCTTTCTTTAACTCAGCCCATATAGGAAATAAAGCAGGGTTTTCCACATCTTCTCTACCCCAACCCCCATAGGTACAAGCGGCGATTTGTAGGTTATCCGGGCGTCTTCCTAAGGCTCTCCACAGCTCCATTGCCACTCTTTTCTCATTAAGCCAAGCGTGCCAAGGCCTCCAACCGGGATTTTCCGGGCGAAATACATCTTCTCTGTTATATCTGCGCTCAACAGGGAGCTTATCCCACGCCTTATCACGGAAATATGGGGCAGGGTTTATCCAGCCAAAATAGCCGTTGTTATAGTTACACTCCCATTTTCCATTAGGATTCTCCCACCAAAGCCTTAGCCCGAAATGTAGATGATCGCCTGTGGACATTCCGGTATTATCAGGTATTCCTATCTCCTCTCCCGGCTCAACCCATTTACCTACTTTTACTTTTGGGCGTTCTAGATGAGCATAAATAGTCTCAAACTTGATAAATCCGTTATCAGTTTTGAGGTTTTCTGTCTCAATTCTTACCTCAATTCCATATCCGCCCTGTTCTCCTGCGTGGGTTACTCTGCCTCTGTGAGCGGCACGAACCGGCCACGAGCGGTTAATTCTAAAATCTGCCCCGTTATGTCCTTTCATTCCTAATTTGGTATAAAAATCAACAAAATTGACCCCAAATGGCTGAGTTATATAGATATGGTCTAGTGGTAATTCAAGGTTAAATTTCATAATCCTCCAACGTCTCAAATCCAGTTACCGTGCACGAACTGGATTATGAGACAATTCTCATCAAAGATGAGACGTTGAGGGACTACCGGTGGCTGGTAAACCACCGCTAAATGCCCATAGGCATTCCTAAGGAGAAATTTTCCCAAACACCGGTAATCCTCACTATTATTATAGCACAAAATAAAATAACTTCCTACACAAAGGAAGCTATTTGTCAACCCCCTGATATGGGATTAGCTGTGGATATTCTGTTTATTTTAGGCTCTCCCATACTTCTTTATAGGTTAGTTTTTTTATTTTA